>ENA-UPSM01002303-UPSM01002303.1-activated-sludge-metagenome-genome-assembly--contig:-NODE-2303-length-23390-cov-10.200000_pt1 | contig 23390 bp, 30 predicted proteins | sample MGYA00238181_ERZ773283 | MGnify/ENA primary metagenome ERZ773283 (study PRJEB29023, sample SAMN05720199) | activated sludge metagenome | isolation source: Anaerobic digester | place: Japan...
CAGCCGGAACATCGCAATCATCGGTGCGAACACGGCCAATACGCGGACGTTTGGGGGCGGGACCTTGGCGTCAATCGACGTCTCTGGCGTAGAGTTCCGCAACTGGCAGATCGTGTGGTATAGCTACCATAATGGATCAGACGCCGTGAAACCGATCACATACTGCACGGCGCGGAGCACGTCCGCGTATACTGTGTTCTCGGCATGCGTGGGCGTGACGGTTGACAGGTGCGTGTTCTATCGAATGGCTTTGGGCAGCGGATGCTCGCACGTGCTGCGCCGCTCGATGGCGTTTTACAATGGCCTCGCCGGGATAGGACACATCGTCCAGGACACCGTAGTAGCCAACTGCTCGGCTGGCATGTCGATGTCATCCGGCCAGTTCAGCAGGTGCCTGTTCTACTACTGCTTCGATGCCATCTATGGTGTCGCAGGTGACTGCAAGTTCGACGCGTGTACGTTCACGGGCAGCACGCGCGACGTCCGGCAGCCGGGCTCCTCGGGATCGTACACACTGGCCGGGTTGATCCAACTCCGCAACTGCGTCCTGGGCGGCGCGACCGAGTGCCAGAACTACGTCAACGGCAACAATGCGCCCGACTGGTGTCTCATGAGCCGCGATCATGACGGTGTGGCCGGCGCGCTGCGGTCCTACTCGGCGGGCGGCACGGCATATCGGCAGTCGACTGTGCAGCGCGCAGGACGCGATACCATTCAGTTCATCGCGGAGTCGCCCGTGTTCACCAACCGGATGACCTGGGAGCGCATTGTCGAGGCCGGTGAGACGCTGACCATCGACGTCTGGTGCTCGGCGCTTGACGAGTGGGCCGGGCCGCCGACAGCCTACCTGGTGCACTCGACGCAGGAGCCCATCGTGGACGATGATTGCACACCACTGGCCGTCGATGTGGTCGACGAGTTCTACTCTGGGTATGGTGAGCGGACCTGGCACCATGGGCAGTTGGTGTGGACGAACACCGGGACCGATGCGGCGCAGGTACTACTGATCCTGGCTGGCCGCGACGCGAGTGCGACCTGCTACTGGGACTGGGACATCCAGACGGCGAGTGGCGGCGGCGGCGTTGCGTTCCCGCTCGGGTTGTGAGGTGTGATACATGATCGGCGAAGACTACAGGGTCGGCACGCCATACGCGTTCCGCGTGCCCCTGCGCGACTCGGCGGGAGCACTCCAAACGGGCCTGACTCCCGCCGTGACAATCTACACGCCCGACAACTCGGCGGAGAGCTCTCCGCCGTCACTCACGGAACTCGGAGGCACCGGTGTCTATGGGTTCGTCTACACCCCATCAGCATCCGGTGCATACACGTTCATCGTGTCCGCCTCTGGTTGCCTCTCTATCGTGTTCACGGTTCAGGTCAGGGCTACAGAGCGTGGAGATATCTACTCACGCATTGGGGCCCCTACAGGGGCCAGTCTCGCCGCAGATGTCGCTACCATCGATGCCGTGGTGGACGCGATCAAGGCCAAGACCGACAATCTGCCTGCGAGTCCAGCGGCCGTGGGGTCGCAGATGACCCTGGCCGACGGTGCGATCACATCGACCAAGTTCGCCACTGATGCGATCACTGCGACGGCTATCGCGGCGGACGCCATTGGTGCGTCTGAACTCGCGGCCGATGCTGTCGCTGATATCCAGAGCGGACTCGCCACTGACATGGCACTCCAGACCGTCGACGATGTCGTCGACGCGATCAGAGCCAAGACTGACAACCTGCCAACTAGTCCTGCCGCCGTGGGGTCGGCCATGACCCTGACTGAGGGCGAGCGCGCATCCATTGCCGAGGCCGTCTGGGCGGCGACCACGCGGACGCTCAGCAGCTTCGGCACATTGGTCTCGGACGTTGCCTCGGCCGTGTGGGGCGCGGTAACACGGACGCTCACCGGCCTGGGCGACGCGGCTGCTGACGTGTGGACTCACACAACTGGCGCGGCCGTTGCAACTGCTACAGCCCGCATACCCGAGAACCCGGCAGCGGTAGGCTCCGAGATGGACCTGGTGGACGCCCCGAACGCCACCGGTCTGGACGCCCTGGTTACCGCCCTGTTCGTGAAGGACCTAACGGCGGCGGCCATTGAGGCTGCTCCGTTTACGTCCCTAGCTGGGCTCTGCGCCCTCCTCGACGGCTGGCATGCCTTAGAGTCCAAGAAGGCCATAGACGGGCTCACCGCTACCATCACAGTTCGAAAGGCGAACGGGAGCGTGTGGGGCACGTTTGTCGTGCCTCTGACCACCGACACCAGCTATCCATCGGGGAAGAATTCGGCCGCATGAGTACCCATCCGCGAGGGCTAATTCTGGACAGTCAGATCGCAGCGTTCCGTGTGACGGCGGCGGGCAACGACCCGTGGGGCGGTAGCGGATACACGCGCTCACGGTCCCAGGTGATTAGCGCTGCGAATGGGTACTTCGACGGGGCCGGAGCCGATCCCGTCATTGGGGAGGAAATCGCCTACTCGTACGCCTCCGCCTCCTGGGTAAGAGACATAGAGGCTCAGATATGGGCTTCGCTGCTCGTAGAGCCCGGTTCCTGGGCTCACAACTATGCGGCCAGGGCCGTCGCCCTGATGAAGTATGCCATAGCCAACTGGCCCACATTCCGAACGGAGGCGTTTGGGGACAGTCGACGCGAGGTGGTCCGTGCCCTGGTGTCGTACACCGCCAACGATCAATACGTCTACGCCGCCCTGGACCTGACGGACGCGTACAACGCCAACGCTCTTATTGGTGGGAACATGGCTACTAGGATACAGCGGCATATATGCTTCGTTCCTGGAGGCGGATCTCCGTTCCTGTGTGTCCTTGACGAGTTCAGCCTTAGTTCCCCCTGGATCGTTCGGGAGAACATCCATACGATGCGCAAGGCCGCTAACGTAGCCGGGGAATACGTGTTCTCCGACGCCGCCCCCTCGGTTGATGGAGTGAACCAGACGGCCAGCTTGGTGTACGACGACGCTAGCGCCAGAGTTTCGATGTTTGGCTCCAGCCCCCTTGCTCTCTCCATCTTCGACGACACGGACCCACCAATCCAACTCGCGGCGTGGGACACGGAGGGACCGCTCTCAACCAAGCTCACCGTTAGCCAGCGGGTGCTATGTGGGTTCTTCAACCATATCCAGGCGGAGACGGCTCCAGGGGATACCCACTTAGTCGGAATGGTTCTGTGCCCTTATGCCACTGGCGGGACACCACCAGCTACCTCGGGAGTAGACAACCTAGACGGCACCTTCACGTTCTCTGTTGACGACTGGGTGGGTACCGTCACGCTAGGGGACCGTCCCGCCTTTGAGCTTGGCGGAGCAGGGGGCGGCGACCCGGCCACCATGTGCGGCCTTCGGGGGCTGTTCGGGCCGTTTTCCTGGCTCCGATATCACGTCCCTGCCTACGTGGAACCGATCAACCTGTGGAACATCGTAGCCAAAGAGTATCCTGGTCCGGTGTTGAGGGAGAGGGACACATGCCATTTCTCGCTGAAAAGCCTCCGGTAATCGGAGAGACAGTGGCGCTGGCCGTTGAGATCGTGGACCCATTCCGGCGGACCATCACGATCACTAGCGTGGTGATCAACATCCTGGACGACACCGGGGCGCACATACGGGAGAACGTGGCGGGTACCTTCTCGGGTCAGGTGGCCCAGTACATCGAGACCTTCTCGGCGGCAAACGGCTACGTGGCGGACTCCGTGTATCAGGTTCAGTTTATCGTCAACTTCACAATAGGAGGGAACAATCTCTCCCGGCGGTACGAGGACTGCCTCCACGTGAAGCCCACTATTCACGTCTAGCGGCCGCGTCCTGGCTTTCCCGTTGGTTTCCCTTGCGCTCTCCCTGGCGGATGGGCCTCGGAATACCCGGAAGACCCACAGAAACAAAGGGAAGCCAAAGGGAACGTCAAGAGAACCAGTCCGGAGAATAGCGAAGGCGCCCTCTGGCCTAGTCAGAGGGCGCCTTTCGCTTAGACCTGCGGCGAAGCCACCGGCCAGGGGATCGACAAGGGGACCCAAGGGCTGGCTCCGCCATTACCACATAGTCATTGAATCACCGCCTCGACGCGTAGTCAATCTCTACCTATGGTCCCCCTCCCCTATCGCACATGGTGCAGGGGTACCATCCCTTCCCGTCGCATAGGGGGCAAACTATCGTTCCCCTACCCTGGCATATGAAGCAAACGCCCATCTCGTTGATCCCTCCGTAGCAGGATGCACAGTCTGCTACCCCATTGACGCAGCCTATGCAGTCGACCTTCCCGGTGTCGTCGCATACGATGCAGTCCGGGCCAGAATACGTCCGATGCATCAGCCGGGTGTCCGCATCATGGCGCCTGTTGTGCACCCAGAATGGAAGCCATATCCCGATCACCACGGAAAGAATCAGGGCCATGGCGACCAGTAGGGCCACCGGCTGTGTCTTATTTTGTTGGCTCATGGTGGACTTCCCCCCCGGCTTTCCTCCACGCCTGACGGATGGGTCCCCGTTTATCTCCGCTTTCCGCTGGTGGAGTAGGTTGACGAACAGGGTAGGCATCCCCTACTCCACCCCAGTCAGTTGCAGTTCAGATTGGCACGCCGCCATCCAGGAGCGAATGCGACGCGCTGCCAGGTCACAGTAGTCACGGTTCAAGTCGATCCCGATGAACCGCCGGCCCATCTTCGCGGCCACCAGGCCCGTGGTGCCTGAGCCAAAGAACGGGTCGAGGACCACGCACGGCACCGGATCGGCGGCTTCACACTTGCAGGTCGGCTCCCAGCCCTTCGTGATCTTCTCCACCATGCCCGCGAGCACACGCGCCTTCACGTCGCCAGGCGTCTGCACGCCGTTGGTGCGCTTCCCGTTCCCATTGTACCCGCCAGAGGCGTCGGCACCGCAAGCCCGCTGCCACTCGGCGAGCGCCGCGCCCTTCTCCACAATGCGACGATACGGCGCCCCGCACCGCGCGCAAGCGCCGTGGTCGGAGGTGCCCGCCTGCAAGCAACGCTGCACCAGTGCCTCCGGGTAGGTTGCAAAGTGCGCGTCCGAGAACGATTGCGTCGCGATAGTCCAGACGGAGCGCGGATTGCGGCCAAGGCCGTCCCCACCCATGCCGCCGCTACAAGGCCGCTTTGTGCGGTGCCGCGGATCATCGCCGTACTTCTGCTTCAACTCCGGTCTAGCATGACCACCTGGGCCAATGCTCACCTCCCTGCTCCCCTCTTGGTCCCAGTAGTATCGCTGGCGCTTGGCGAACAGGAACACGTATTCGTGGGCCTTCGTCGGCCGGTCCCGTATGCTCTCTGGCATGGGATTGGGCTTCGACCAGATGATGTCTGAGCGCAACAGCCAGCCGTCGTCCTGCAGTGCGAATGCAAGCCGCCAAGGCACGCCCATCAGGCTCTTGGCCGGCAAGCCAGACGTCTTCGTCGTATCTATATCCACCGGCACGTTCGCCCGGAACGTCCGGTCATCTACCAAGACGCGCCGGGGATCATCGTTTGACCGGCCATTCGGCTTCGTGACGTACGAGTCACCCATGTTCACCCAACAGGTTCCATCGGAACGCAGCACCCGGCGAACCTCGCGGAAGACGTCGACCATGTGCGAGAGGTACTCGCCGAGCGTGGGTTCCAGCCCGATCTGGCGGTCGATGCGGACGGCGCCGCAGGCGCACTGGCCGCGCACAGGGACTGTCGTGACGTTCCCCTTGTTGCCCGTGGCAGCCACCGGAGCCGACTCGTGCTTGCAGCTCGGGTCGCCACCCTCCCAGGTGCCAGTACCGTAGTCCCTCAAGCCGTAGTACGGCGGTGACGTCACGACACAGTGCACGCTCTCATCGGGCAGCGTGCGAAGCTCGTCGAGCACGTCCCCCTGCAGGATCTTCCCAGAGTCACACTCCCAGAATAGTCCCACTCTTCCCCTCACCCCCCATGAACTCGCCAAGTGTTGCCCTGGTCTGAACTCCGTCGCTGGACTTGCGCGCATACCAGGTGTGAACTGTCCGCGTTCGTTGCGGCCCTCCGGCCAGTCGGTGTGGATCACGAGAGCCTCCCTAACAGGCAGCGCACTGCATACTCGGCTTGGGCTGGCACAACTGCGTTTCCGAGGCAGCGCAAGCGGTGACGACGGACGGCAGAGACCAGCCGCGCGGGAACCCCATCAGCCACTCCACAAACAGCGGGTTCAACCGCAGGGGCGAGTTCTGGTGCGGCGGCGAGGACGGCTGCCCAGGCATCGGCGTCGCCGGGGCCTGGTGGGAACACGCCTGGCCTGCCAGAACCTGCCCATGCCTCCCCGCTGCTTCGCTCGGAGCGACCTTCGTCTTCCGGTTGGAGTTCGGCGAAGCTGTCGGCGTCGCCCACGAGCCCGCCACCGTCCGCAGGTCCAGACCGCCGTCGCCGTGACTCCCCGCACCGTTCGTGTCCGAGTCGCGTGGCCTCGGCCACTGCCGGCTCGCCGCAGTCAGCGAGTCCGTCGCGCCCCGGTGCCCCCCGCAGTTCTCCGAGTCCTCGCTCCGGGCAGTAGGCCAGTGGGTCGCCACCTCGTTCAGCGGGCGCGAGTTCTTCGCCATCGTCTCGGCACTCGCTCGGCCATCCCGGAAGTCGCGTGCCGCAACGGTAGGCCAGCACGAACACGCGCTCCCTCTGGTGCGGTGCGCCGACCTCGGACGCGCGGAAGCAGCCCCACTCCGCATCGAACCCCATCTCGGCCAACTCTCCGAGAACCTCGGGAAGTCCGAGTCGAACATGCCCCGCCACGTTTTCCACGACGACGAGGCTGGGTCCCACCTCGCGAATGATCCGGGCGACGTGGGGCCAGAGGTGTCGGGGATCGTCTGTCCCTCTCCGCCGTCCGGCAACGGAGAACGGCTGGCATGGATAGCCTGCAGAGACGAGATCCACGACGCCACGCCACGGGCGGCCGTCGAATGTTGCGAGGTCATCCCAGACAGGAGCCGGGTCCAGGGCGCCTTCCTGCATTCGCGACACAAGGACGCTGGCGGCGTATCGGTCCCACTCGCACCAGCACACGGTGCGGAGATCGGTCCAGACGCGCCGCAGTCCGAGTTCAAGTCCGCCAATACCGGCACATAGAGCCAGGCCATTCACGCCGTCACTCCTTCTCGTCTTCCTGCAGCGCCTCGACTAGCTCAGCGGCCGCTGCAGGTAGCGCGCCACCCAGCATCCGGGAGAACTGGGAGAGTGTCAGTCAGCAGCCCGATGATCAACTTCCGTTGATCGACCTTCGAGAACAATCCCATGTCAGTTCCCTCCTTCGGCCACTTTCCCGATGCGCTCCTCGACGGCTACAGGGGGACATGGCAATTCCAATACGCATGGACGTGTCTTGAGTAGCGTGTTCATCGCGTGAACGCGTTGATCTAGGTCACGCACGGCCTCCTGCAGCTGCCCCAGTCCGGCACCGCCATTACCGTCTCCGCGAAGAACGGCCATGGGGCCGGACATCACCCACAGGTCGGTGGCTTCCTCGATGGTCTCCCTCAACCAGGACAGCTCACAGTGGGCCAGAAAGGTGGTGGGGCCGTACCGGTTGAGGCCGTCCCTGGCCCTCTCCAGAGCGTACGTGGTGAGGGACTCCGGGAGTCCGTCTATCTTGGCCTGCCGTCGAATGGCCCTGGCTAGCATGTCGTGCATGGTAACAGCCAGGTCGCCGCCCTTTACTTCCCCCTCGGCTATGTTCGCCATATGTTGTCGCCCTCGCCCTGGCCGGTTCTAACCAGGATGACGGGAGCCACTTCCTTGTCGATCTGCAGGATCAGAGCCTTAGTGTCTGGATGGAGGTCGTCCCACGATGTTACTCGGTAGTTCCCCGCTCGGTGGTAGTCGGCGAAGGTGACGACCAGGTGGGTGTATCCGTTCAGCCGGTGGCTGGTCAGGAGTTCGCTCCAGTCGAATTCGAACAGCCGCTCTTCCTCGGCTTGTTCCTCCCGCTCACGAGCTGACCATCTGGTCGTGTCCCCCTGAAGCCTCTTGTGGTGGGGCATCCGGAGGTTGCATCGACTCTCGACCTCGTCGTAGCTGATCTCACGACCGGCGGCCGGTCCGGACGGGCCGGGAACGCGCATCAGCACGATCCGGACCACCCCGATCACTCGGTTGACGCGCCAGTGATTCACGCCCAGTTCCCCACATAAGGCGGGCACGGTAACATTTTTCGCCGTGCAGTAGGGGTAGTGGCCGTGGTCGAGGGAGAGCAGGGCGCCCTGGCTGCCCTCGAATAGCCCCGGCCCTCTGGCCTGGGCCACGGCGGCGGAGACGTTGCCGATCCGGATTCCCCGGTCCGTGGGGTAGTCGCGCAGGAGCTTCGTCCCCGGTCGGCGGCGGACCTTCTCGGCGATAGCGGCTCCCACACCCCAGCCGGTGGTTCCCCGGACGTTGCCGATAGCCAGGTTCGACACCGCATGCTCCGAGGTTAGCCACATGGCTTGCCCGTCCACCAGGACCCGGTCAAGGGGGACGCCGAGATGCGTGGCCTCCGTGATTAGCTGCTCCGGCCGGAAGCAGTGTCCAGCGCCTAGATAGACGTCGATCCCCGTGCGGAAGGCGGATGCCGACGGTAGGATTCGGGCGCAAAACTCACACGCCCCGTGAACGAATCGGTGCTCAGCGTTCTGCGCCCCGGTGCGGGCTGTCCACAAATACGGCGTGCCGAGGGCCTCCCCCGCATCAGCTATGAGCTTCGCCACCATGCCCTTGCCCTCGTCACCGTACTGAGCTCCGACCACAAAGTCAATATCTCTCGCCATTAGTAGTCCCCTCGTATCGCATCATGTAGGCCGCCCAAGGGAAGCCTCTACCATCAACGCCAACTCCCGAATATCCTGTATGACCACCTCCCTAGTGGTCGACTGTAGGCACCCGAACCAGGACAGCAATCGCTCCGACTGCTCCTCGAAGGTGGCTGCCTCGTCGATGTCGAGCACCGGTGCCCCGTCGTGCTCGGCCGTGTATTCCTCCAGAGTCATCGCGTGCGCTCGCCTCAGGTGGGTGACCAGCCTATTCGTTCTTTTGCGGCACAGACGACATTCGATCCACCGCACGACGCAGCACCTCCTTGGCGGCCCAGTTGACGCTGCCGATCAGGGCGAGCTTCTCGTCGATGACCTGCTGGATGTATTCGTCCACCGTGCCCTCCGCTACCGTGGAGTAGATCGTTACTGGCCGTAGCTGGCCGATTCGGTGGATGCGGTCCTCCGATTGCCGGTTCAGGGCGTCGGCCCACAGCTTGTCCAGCATAACCGCTACGTTCGCGGATGTCAAGCTAAGCCCCAGTCCCCCGACTTCAGCCGTCATGCAGAGTAGCTTTCGGCGCCCCCTGGCGGCCGGTTCATCGAACCACTCCAGCAGTTTTCGTCGTTGGGGTAGGGGCGTGTCCCCGGTCAGCGTGGCGGTGTCCCATTCGTCGAGACGGAAATCAACGGCCGCTGCCTCGGCTACGCGGGAGAACGCAGAGAAGGTGACTGCTGGTCCCCCACACCCGGACAGGGCGTCCATCGCCGCCCGTATCTTGCTCGACCCGGTCCTCGGCGCGTCCTGCCCGTCCAGAAACCCCTTCCCGTACGCCAGCAAACGAAGATACGTTAGCTGCTCCAGCGTGGTTCCCGCTATGGTGTTCCGGCCGCTTTCGCTGGTCACCATATAGCTCCGGTACATGGAGCAGTAGTCGGCCCACTCTTGCTGGGTGAGGCGGACCGGGATCATGGCCTCCGTCCTGCGCGGGAGCTGGATGCCCACTTCGTCCTTCGTCCTCCGGAGGAGGAACTCGTGTATTTGTCGCTCGTATTCCTCCCTGGCGGTATCCGACAGGAACGCCCCCACGTCCAGCCCCCACCCGGCTTCCTCCAGGACAAAGAACTGGGCGACCCAACGCCAGAAGCTACGGTAGCGGCCTCGATCCAGCAGGTGGAGGTAAGACCATACCTCCGATGGGTGGTTGACGACTGGCGTTCCGGTCAACAGGTACATCGTCCCGGCCAGCCTCGTCATTCGGCGCAGAGAAAGAAATAGCTGCGTCTTCGTCCTGTTGCGCAGCTTGTGGGCCTCGTCGATCACCACGCCCCCGCGCCAGATCCGGATCATTTTTTCGTCGGCCTTGGCGGACTCGTAGCTGACGATGTAGATCGCTTTCTCCCCTGGCTCCCTACTCGCCCACAACTTGGCCCGCTTTTTTTGCGTCCCGACTACCTCGACTACCTTTGTGATGTCTGGAGCCCACTTCCTGGCTTCCCTCGACCAGGTAGGCAGCAGGGACAACGGGCATATAACAAGTAGTGGTAGGCAGAAGTCGGCGGATAGAGCCTGTGCCGTCTTTCCAAGGCCCATCTCGTCCGCCAGGATCAGCCGGCCCTTCTCGTCCAGAAGCCGAACGCCCTCTACCTGGTATGGATATAGTCGTCGACGGGGGTCATCTCGCCCCACGACCTCCCCACCTCCACGTCAACCGGAGTGGCTACCCATTGCGCCACCTCGTTGTCCTCCATGATCGCCATGATCTGCTCCGCCAGGTCGCGCACCGAATCCTCCCGCACCTCGATGAGCAGGGCGTCGTGGACGGCATTGACCGGCCTGGCGTAGTTTGGGTCAACTGAACGATAGACCTTGATCAGGGAGGCTAAGGTGGTGTCGCTGGTGTGGGCCTGGATGGGGGTATTAATAGCTTGGTTCTTGAGGTTCATCTCCTCCTTGCCGGGCACGTAGGGGAACCGACGCCTTCTCCCCCTCGGGGACTCGATATACCCTATTTCCTTTGTCTTGGCCCATGTCTCTTCTACCCAGTTCGCCCAGCCGGTGTAGGTCGAGAAGAAAGAGTCAATGTGCCGCTGTGCCTCTATCTTTGTGATGCCGATCTGCGCTGCCAGGGACGACGCCCCCTGGCCGTACAGGACTCCGAAGTTGACCCGCTTCGCTATCTGGCGCTGATCCTTGGTGACCTCTTCCACGGGGATTCGGAAGATCGCCTCGGCCGCCACGTGAGTGTGGAAATCCGTGCTAAGACAGGCTTCACGTAGGGCCTCGTCCCGGCTAACCCAAGCGGCTACTCTCATGTCCATCTGAGCGTAGTCCGCCTCAAGCAAAACCCATCCGTCCTCGGCAATGAACCCGCGTCGGATGGGCTTCCCCTCCGCCTTCGGAATGGCCTGCAGGTTCGGGTTCGTGCATGATAGGCGCCCGGTTACCGTGCCGTGCACCAAGAAATTAGCGTGTAGCCGGTCTCCCACGGTGCGAGACGTCATGCCCCGGACGAAAGACGAGTCGAACTTCTCGGCGTGGCGGAAGGCCAGCACGATCTCCGCTAATGGGGCCTTTGGCGCCTTCCGGTCGATAATGGTACTTAGGGTCTTTTTGTCCGTGCTCTTGGTCCCGAACACTTCCTTGAGCTGCTTTGGGCTGTTCAGGCTATTTACCTCTCCCCCGAAGCCTGCGGCAACCTCGATGCCCTCTCCCTCCAGTCGGTCCGCTTCCTCCCGGTACGCGGCGGAGAGCTCCTGCATGTACGCCAGGTCGATCCGGATTCCGGTTCGCTCCATCCGCCCCACAGCAACAGCCACTTGGTGGACGAAGTGGTTGACGGACTGGAGCTTTTCCTCTCGTATCCTCGCCGCTAGGGAGGGAACCAGCTTTCGGCAATACAAGACGTCATGGGCCAGGTACCGGTGGAGCCGGTCCGGAGGCACCAGCGCCATCTTTCGCTTGTCTATCCCCGCGTCGTACTCCGGGGCGTTGAAGTAGTATCTCGCCAGCGACTCCAGATCATGGGTCCCCCTGCGTTCGTCAAGGACATAGTGCATCAGCATCGTGTCCCAGGTGGGGACCCATCTTATGTCGTACGTTTCCTCTAGGAACCATGAGTCGAACTGTGCGTTGTGCCCACAGGTGCGATAGGTGGCCAGCACCGTCTTGAGCCACCGGGCCACCCAAGGTTCCTTCAGGCAGCGCTCCGGAACGATGAACTGCCCATATGCCGTTCCAATGCCGATCGCCAAGAGCCGGTCCTTGCGTGGGTGAAGCCCGGTGGCCTCAACGTCGAGCGAGACTAGGCCGCCTAGGGGTACCCGCTGGAACAGAATGTCCGCCTTTTCGGCGGAGTCCACCACGACCAGCCGGAGCTTCCCCGACCACTCAGTCGTTCGCGTCATACCGAATAGCTTCATTGCATCCAGCGCCATCGTCGAGTAATCGAAGGGGCTCCCGTGGAGGATAAACGACGGATGCACCGTAGGCATCACGCTTACCTCTGGTCCCCATGGGTGATATGTCCTACCCCGGTAGCTCGTTATCCCCTGCTTCATGCCCAGGACTGCCGTCCCCGCGTTCGCCCCCAGCAACAGCACCTTGGGGTACACTCCGCTTGCCGCCTCTCTGGCGGCGTTGTTGCGGACGCAGTGGCTCGTTATCTCCGGGGACGCATCCTTGATGGGACACAGGACCGAGTTTGTGTACCGTACCCTCTCCGGATCCTTACCTAGGGACAGCAGCATGGCCCGAAGCAGCTTTCCGGAGGGACCAACGAACGGCCTTCCGTCACGAACCTCTGTTCCCCCTGGGGCGTCTCCTATCACCAGCAGAGTCCCTGGCGTTGTGGGTCCGTGTGGTAGGACGGGAACAAACACGCCCTGGGCGGGACAGCCCGCGCACCTCTTCGCGTCGAACCCAATCTTCATCGGTCGCCTCCGGACGGAAGGGGGACCATACACACCGTGGCGCATGGTCCCCCACGCGACTGCCTACTTGCCTCTTCGGCGCCGGTTGTCCGCTGCCTTGCTCTTGCCGATCACGATCGTGACCGTGTCGTGGCCGCGCACCAGCCGCTTGACCTCGTTCTGGTTCCGGCCCTCGTACTCCCGGACCCCCACCTCAGCCACGGCCTTGGCGCCCATCATGGCCTCGATCAGGTCGTTGCCCTCGATCTGCTGGGGAACGTCGTTGACGCCCAGGCCCTCCAGGGTTTGCTTCAGGCGGAACAGCGCCTTCGGGGACAGGCTGGTATTCAGCCACAGTTTCCTGTCCTCGGCCGGGCCGCTCAGCACAGTGAGCTCCCAGGAGATGTACGGGAACTCCGTGGTCTTGCTCTTGCGGAACTCGATGTCCGTCACCACGACGTCGTACTGTCCGGCAGGTAGGACCACGAACTCTTCAACATTGCTCATGTCGATTCGCGGAACACTCATTCGTTTGTTTCCTCCTCAAGATACTTTTGCTCCAGGCGCATCGCCCGGATTGTTTCCGCCGCCTTGCCCCTTCGCCTCTGGACCCAGGCCGCTGTTGCGTGGCTCCATACGGTGGCCTGGTCCTCGGCAGTCTCTAGCAGAGCCAGAAAGACCACCTCGTCGTCCAGCACCCCGGACAGGCCGAACACCAACACCGGCTTTCCGTGGTCCTCGATCATCACTCCCGGAACATGCCTATTCGGTCCTTCGGGCAGCACCCCAGCGGACCGCATGGCCCGGACCACAGGGTACTCGACCAACATCCGATCCCGGCCGGTGATGACGGCCACCGTTCGCCTTCCGGACCGGAGGGAGTCATCGTATGTGTCGTGTGGGAATACGGTGGCGGCCATGGCCCCAGGGCACCAGCATATCTTCACGTGCTCCCGGTTATGACAGGGAAAGCACACCGCATCTAGGTCTGACGCGGGAACGCGGATCACTCCCCTAGGGCTCAAGGCCGCCCTCATTGATCCCATATCTCCCATCCCGTGGCTTTCCGCCACGCGTCGAGGGCGCGGAGCATGTCGCACGCGGAGCAACTGGACCCATGGAGGGGTCTCCCCGCGTCGGTGTGATAGGCTTGCATCGAGCGCACAGCCCCCCTTTCCTTGGCGAACCGTCGTATCAGCCGAACCTCTCCGGTCTCCGGATCGTAGCCCATCTTCCTGTGACCCTCCGATTCAGCCAGGATGCGGGCGGGCCAGATCGTGGCGTGCCACCGGCCTTTGTGCCAGTGGCGGCCGTCTGAGTACCCACCCATCACTTGGCCTTCCCGGCGGACAAAGCCAACAGGGAGGGCACCGTTGGGTTCACCAGGTACCCTCCCAGCTTTCCGCCCTCAGTTCGATCCTTGGCCCAGTACCGATTGCTGGCGTCCACGTACAGGACGCGCTCGGTCTCCCCGTTTTGCGCTCCCCCCATTTCCTCGACCTCAAGGAGGCCGACCACGTCGACGAAGCCACAGATCTCGGCGGCCAGCTTTCCGATCAGCGAAGGCTGTTTTTGGGGCAGCTTGGTGGTGGGGTTCACCTTGTCCTGCATGGCCGCTACGAAGATCACGTTATCGACTCCGGAGCGCAGGTCGCGGATCATTCGGCGCGTGCGGGTGATGACCCGGCCGAAGTCCTGGATGCGCGGGTCCTCGATCTTGGCGTCGTCGCACACGGCCAGCAGGCAGAGCTGATTGACCTCGGTGACCGAATCCAGGACCACGGTACGGTAGCCATGGTCTTGGGTCGCCAGCAGGTGCACCAGCCCTTCGACCATCGCCCAGGAGTCCGCCCGGACGCACACCACCTTGCCATTCGTGCTTTTCTTGGCGGCCGTCAGAGCATCCTTCGCCTCAACGTAGATCGCCTTGCTGTCGATGCTGAGCGTTCCCGCCTCCGCGTCGATGAACAGCACCGGAGACGTGGCCGGGCTGTCAGCGGCCGTGGACGCGAACACCGTTTTGCCGACTCCCGGTTCGCCGTACGTTAGGATCATCATCCAGTTGGTCCCCCTTGTTTTGAGTCTTACTCCGCGTCCCACTCGCTGGTCTCTCGATCGACGTACCCGAGTCCAAGCACCGTCTCCCAGTCCCCGCCCTGCTCCATGGTGTAGCACGGCGAAGCGTAGTCGCACCAGCCGGAGCAGAGCATCCCCATATTCGGCCACCACTCCGTATGTCGGTCGAACGGAAACGAGATCTCGCGGCGCAGACGCGCCTCGAAGGCGTCCAGGTGCGCGTCGTCGATGCAGATATGGGCGGTCTTTCGGTCCCCGTCCCCGACGCGGATCTCATTGATGACGCAGGCCGACGGGGTCTCCCCGTAGTTCTCCCTGACGAGCCAGGCGTAGGCGACCGGCTGCTCGTTGTACGTCCAGTAGCCCTCGGCCTTGTGACGCTTCGTGGTCTTGTGGTCGATCACGATCATGCGACCCTGTGGGTCCCTCACGACCAGGTCAATCCGGCCGGTCAGCCGGTAGCCCCGCTTCGGGGCGGCCCACAGCCGTTCCTCGACTCGATGGACGGTCCACTCCGGGAAATGAGCTCCCAGGCACCCGTCATCCGCCGCCAACCCGGCCAGGGTCTGTAGAGCCTCGGGACTAACTTCCCCCTCTCGCTTTTGTGGCGGGTGGCCTCCACACTCGTTTACGTACCACTCTCCCCAGGTTAGCTGCCTGTCTTCCTTGCGCCTTGCGAAGAACAGCGCCAGCGTCTCGTGGACGTCGGTCCCGATCTGCCGTGGAGAGCCGTCTTCGTCCGGGCGGACCTTCCTCTTCACGGCAGCGAAGAAATACTTGCGCGGACAGGACTTGAACATCAGCAGATCACTTACTCTTACTACCCGCATACGTCTCTCCTCTGCTGAATAGCCAGTATACTCCGTGCGCAAAGGCGTCCCTCTCGTGCCTGGACATTCCCACGGGAGGGTCCGCCCAGTGTCGCGCCCCCTGCATCACGGCCGGGTTCTGTGGGACCACCTCCACGCGTGGAGACAGAGCTATGCCAACCATCTTCACGGCGCCCAGTACCTCGATCCCGGATTGGTTCAGCGTGTGTGGCGTCACCCGAACGGACTCGACTACCACTACGTCCGCCACGGTGCTTCCGATAAGGTCCCACACCCACAGGCCCAAGCCCTCGTGCGTCCCGTGCCGATCCACGTGCCACCCGTCGTCGTACCGCACGAACAGGACCCATCCAGAGATCCCTCCAGGGTCAATCGCCAGTAGGCGGCGATACGTGGAGGGCTTCCGCCGCTTCGTGCCTCCCGGTGTCCGGGTTCCACCGGAGCTCGTAGTCCGCATTTGCCGTGTTCCTCCCCCGTACGTCCAGATGGGTAACCTGCCATGGCTCGTTTTCCCGTTGGCTGACGGTCAAGATCGTATCGACTGCCGCCGGTAGGGCGGATGATCCCCGCGTGGTCCCGCTCCCCTTGTTAGCGTGGTGGACCACTACCGTGGCCATAGCGGGGATCAGATCGCCCAGGTAGTGGATCGCGGCCACCACCTTCTGCGTGTCCTGTACCGCGTTCTCGTCCCCTCCGTGGAGCTCGGCGTATGGGTCTAGGATCAACAGGTCCGGGCCGATCGCCATCAGGTCCTGTGCCAACTGGGTGAGGCTCTGTTTGCTGTCTAGACGTATCCGCTGCCGGTGCAGGAAGATGGCTCCCTCCCTGGCGCCCATCAGCAGGTTCACCCGTTCAGCCAGGCGGAAGGTCGTACCCTCTTCCTCCACGAGAACAGCCTTTGCGCATCCCTCCCCAGGCGTCCACAGGGGGTTACCCAAGAACGGCCTTCCCCCGGTGGCGCAGTCCATCATCTGGAGCACTATCCATGTCTTCCCGACCTTCGGCGGCCCGGCAAGCAGCGTTTTGCTTCCCCGTTCGATCAGGTTCCGGATCACCCACTCCGGCTTCTCGTTCAGCCTCCTGATCAAGTCCTTAGCGGACACCAGACGGGGAACCGGGCGGGCCGGTGGGGGAAGACACGCCAACAGCGCGTCTGGTCCGTTCTGACGTATGAAGTCACTGGCATCTTTCCCCCATTGGCCGGGAGCCCACGGCAGCGAAACCACCGTCAGGCGTCCACCGAAGATCGCCTCCGCGCGTTCCGCCAGCTCTCCCCCGGCGTGGTCGTCGTCCGGTATCATGATTAGCCTGGAGAATCCGGACAGGTGACGCACCCACTCCCGCTTGAGCATTCCCGGAAGCCCGAACACGGGGGCGTCCGGGAGTATGGTCTTCACGACAAGGCAATCGGTCTCCCCCTCGGTCAGGTAGGCGGTATGCCCGCCCAGGCTGATGTCCCGCAGGTTGAACGGGACGAACACTGAACCTCTGGCCGACCCCTTCGTACCACTTGCCGTTCGGCCTCTCAGCGCCACGACCGTGCTCCCCAGCCAGTAAGGAAAGATCAGCATCTCCTGACCCTGTTCCTCGGCCGTGGCCACCCCTACTCCACACCGTACCAGGGCCTCTATCGACACCTCCCGCGTCTCCATGTACTCCCGCACGGTAGGGTTCTTGGTGCTGACCCTGCTGGCGCACAGCGCTACGTATTCCTCGGCTCCCCGAACGGATGGGGCGTAGGCTGACTTCGTGACGACAAGCAGGTCCTCCTGTGCCAGGGCGTCCACCTCGTTGATCGCGGACTCGGGCGAATACCCGCACAGGATCAGTACCTCCCTAGGGGTCAGGCATTGTGGCTTCCCCTTCCGGCCTAGGGCTTTCGCGGCCGTGGTCATGCACTCAGTGTTCCAACAGCGGTAGTTCCCCGACGCCAGGTTGAACCCGCCATGGCGGGCCTTGTCCTTCGTCGGATGGGTCGGCAACAAACACCGGCAGTTGACCCACTGAGCATCGTTCGGTTCCCCCAGGTCCTCGGCTCCATGGCTGGCCCACCAACCGCGCCAGTCCCTACTGCCGATGTCTATCAGCATTTTCCGCCATCCACAAGATCAGGATATGCCGGAGCAGTTGGCTCAGCGGCATCATGTTCGTGTCGGCGTGGCGTCGGAGCTCGCACACCAAGGGCGCCGGGAGAGCCGTCCCCCAGGTCTTGCGCTTGGCCCCCACCGCCCTCGGGCTGATTGCCGCCCCGTCCACCAGTTGGCTGGGATACTCCGGGAGCCACCGGCCCCGTTCGGTCAGCGCGTGGGTAACTGCCTCCCGCATCATAGCGGCGTTCGTCAGGCCCAGGCGCCTTGCCTCTGCTATCACCTCGTCCCTGACACCGATCGGTAGCAAAAAAGCGACGTGGATCACGCCCTGTTGGTGGTCCGTCTCCATTATTCTCCGCTCTCCTCTAGCCAACGCTCAAGCCTGCCCGCTGCCCGCCCCAACGCGTCCCCCATGCTCCTGGCGTGGCCGGAGAAAAGGAGGCCCTTTCCCAGCCGGACGGTCACGCTGACCAACCCACGCTCCACCCGGATGTCCAGGGCTACCTGCTCGTCCCCGAAAGCCCATTTAGCACGGGCTTCCTCGACCACGTCGTCCATGGACCGCGCGAACCGGGAGAGCATTGCTTTTGTCCATAGGGCCTCGGCCACCGTCCCAGCGTAGAAGGCCACTCCGACGGCGACGATCCAGCACAGCAAGTCCCACACGGCTTTATCCACCTAGATCTCCCCGTCTTCGTCGTCCCCGACGATCCGGAGCTCGACGTCTGTCCCTTGTTGAACCCCGGATATGACGTCCTCCATGAGAGGGCGGAACGTACTGGTCTTCCCGGCCACCGTCATGTGCTCTTCGATGTACAGGCAGTCGAGCTTGGCGGCGTTCAACCAGCATTCCCCGCCTTCGACGCGGAGCATGATCATCGAGTTTTCGGCCATGCGCGGGTCCCCCTATTCTGTCGGTCTACTCGTCCCAGAACGCCCGTCCTACCATTCGGAGGATGCGGTCGGCGTAGTCGTAGCTTCGCGGCGGGGGATTCGGTCCCCCGTTGTACTCAGCTAGGGCTCCCCGGTCGGTCTTATTGTTCCGGAAGCATGTAGCCAGATGTTCGATCCCAACCATCACGTTCTCCCGTACCGAGTAGATAGGTCTGGCGTGGAGCTGCATCAGGCCATGGTCGTTCGTGGCGCTCTTGGCGTATCTGTCCCCTCCGCTTTCGGTCTGGATCAGCGCCAGCACCAGCAGCGGGTCTATCCCCGCTCCACGGCACCGACGGGCCACCTCGACTGCTAGGTCGTAGGCGTCTCCATCTTCCATCCCAGGCCACATGCGGCAGATGGGGATCAGCATGTGCATAGCCGTTGTGGCGTCAGACCTGACGGCAGCCTGCAACCTGCCCAGCTTGGTCTCCGGACTCACGTACGGAACCTGCGTGCTGGTCGTGTCCACGGTAGGGCCTCCCGCATCAGCACCAATGGAGTCGTGCGGCCTGCTCGACAGCCGGTCCTTGACGGCGTAGCTTGGGACCCCTGCCACGTGTCCCCTGGTGAAGCCCAGGGCTCCCACGCCAGGCAGGGCCACAACAGCCAGTAGTGCAATCCGAATCCTGGCCTTCGTAGCGAACATAATGCCTCCCTAGTGTGCTTGTGGAGTAGGTGTTGGACGGTCATTCCCCTGGGATCAACTCAAGAGCCAACTGCCCGGACGGGTTGGCTGGTGGGTAGGCGCAGACCGGCCCGCAGAAGAACCCGATTCGCTTAGCCCCAAGGTACTCCCCACACCGAAGGCACCGGCCCAGAGCGTCCACGGCGGAATCCAGGCTCCGGTAGGCTTGGATTCCTGGGAACCAGTAGAACGTATTCTCCCTGGTCCCCCAGATCACAATCCGCTTCCCCAGGGCAAGAGCAATGCCTAGTTCCACGTGGCGGCCGCCGTTGGTATGGATGCGCTCGGGCTCTGATACCACGAGCATCGCGTCGGCCCTCTGGATGTCCGCCATGTTGGTCATGGCCCATCGGGCCGTAACGTCCCCGTCTCCCAGCGTTGGGTCATCCTGCCACACCCACCGGCTTGTCGGCTGGAGCCCCCTGGCAATCAGGGCGTTGACCGCGTCCATGGCCTTGTGCTCCCGATAGGAGTACCTGGCGGCCACGTAGACCCGGCATGACGATAGCAGGTTCCTCGTCGGCATTGTTCCCCCTCCTCCATCAGCAGCTACGGGCGTGTCCCTGGCGGCTACGTGGTCCTACTAGTCCTGGCGGGCTTCGGGTACTCCCGTCCCTTGGCTCTGATCTCCAGCCGGTCAATCCCGGCGGCCTGAGCTTCCTCGGCCGTAAGGGTATCGGCAGCAGCGGATACTGCGCGCCTCCTGCCTTCGGCCGTGGTGGCGTGCAAAATCCGTAGCATCATCGACGCGTGCCGGTTGATGTCCGGATCTTGGGGTGTGCCAGCCTCGAAGATGGCCTGCTTGGTTGGTCCCCACAGCGGGCCGTGGTGCTTTGCATATTCCTTCGGCATCATGTCGTGTACGCTCTTGACGTGCGGCCCCAGGAAGTCGGCCTTATAGCCGCACAGAACGCAGGCCACCTCTCCGGTGGTTCCGTCACCGCGCTTCGGCGGCTTTTTCTTGCGCTCCAGCTTGGCGTCCGGGACCGCCGGTTTGGCCACGGCCGCCGCCTTGGATATGGCGGTTGTGTCTGGCTTTGGGTCGTCCACGGGAAGGGGAGACTGGATCATTCCTCGCCGCCGTACTGGCTTCAGTGGCTCCCCGCATGTGGCTCTCCGGCGGATCGTCTTGCCGTCCCCCGCGTTTTCCGTTGTCTTCTTCGCTGCTCCAGCCATTGTGGGTCCTCTTTCGGTCTCTTGCCGCTCTCCGGGCTTCCCGTGCGGCTACTCGTGTGTCGTGTTGCCTGTGGGTAGCGTCACCTGGCGGATCGCCGGTATCGGCCCCCGGTCGCTCAGGAGGCATGCCTCCCCTAGCTCCTGGATGGAGCAGATTCGATCCACCAGAGCTCTGATGCACGCCTCCAGGTTTATCACTCCCGGCCGTGGGCGGGCCGTGTTCATCTTGGCCACCATGTCGATGGCCCGGTCCCACAGGTACCTGATCCCTTCCTCGGTCATGCCAAGCCCAGCCCAGGCCGTCCGGGCTCTATGGGCCAGCCAAATGAGGGAGGCCGCCTCGTGGGCGTCTATCATCCTCCGGCCTCGGGCCTCCACGATCGTCAGGCTGGGATAGCGTGGACAGGTCATCGCCTCGGCGGCCCGCCGGTCAGACCCACGAACGAAGAAGAACGCTGCCCTGCGGTCTTTGGTGTCGATCAGCCTGCGCTTCGCTTCCGCGATGTCCCGAAGGTGCCGGCCTTGCCTCAGGCAGGCCATGTGTTGCGTGTCCAGCATGTTCGGCTCCCCCTAGTCGTCCAACAATTAATACCTTCCGTCGCCACGGGTCAAGATGGCCTAGCGCTCGTCCACCGACGAACGCCCATGTCGATCACCTCCCTGGCTTTCCAGGCTTACCCGGCCGGATGATACGGCTGGGCGCAGTCGGGGCGGCGGCGAAGGTGATTACCCCACAGGCGATGGCCTCCGCGAAGATCTTCGCGGCCTCCGCTGTCCACTCGGGCGCGTCCTCCCCGCGTTGGGCCGCCGAGTACACGGCCCGCCCCACCTCCACCTGGACGGCCCGCGTAACGGTACTGAACACGTGGTTGGCTATTCCCAGAGCCACGGCCGCTAACTGAATGGCAGCCTCCCTCTCCCGCGTGGATATCCCAGAGTACTCCACCTTCCGCACCAGGGAGGCCGCGCGTGCCTTTGCGTCCCTGGTGCAGGCGAACACTCCCCGCAGGATGTCCAGCGTGAACTGCGGGTCCACCGGCTCATTTCCCGACACCAGGGTAGCGGCTAGGCACATTCCGTCCCACAGCCGCGTGTCCCCAGGGAACGCCCGGTCCAACATCTTGCGCACGGTCTCCTTCGTCCCGTGCGGCAGGTTCACCATGCCGTTTCCTCCGCCAGGTTGGTCGGTCCCCATCTCTTCCTCCTTGGTCGTCGCCCAGCCCTAGTCGGTGGCAGGTCCGTAGATATGGTCGTGGAGTTGCTCTTTGACCCCCTGGACTCCAGCCTCCAGGGCGACGAGGCGTTCGATCAGCGCTAGGTACTCCCCACGTGTCACTGTGTCTGCGGGCTGAATGGCCTCGACTTCGTCCGGCATTGTGTTCCCTCCCTTCTTCGTTTGCCGCAGGAAATGGTCCACCGTGCGCTGCACCTCGGCCTTCGTGGTGGACGAGCTCAGGTGCATCTCCCGGCAGGCGGCGAACAGGGCGCGGGCGAGGTGGTCACGATCCCTCAGCAGGTCGTTCAGTTCGTCGGCCATGTCCGACAGGTAACCCAGCATATCGCCCTTTGGCGTGACGATCACGTCCATACTCATTCCACGTACCCAGCCTGGACCGTTCGAGTAGCTAGCCATCGGACGGCGCCTCCGCGTGGATACTGTACCCCATCCCTTCCTCCATGGCGTCGTCCATCCCATCTCGGTTGACTACCTCTGGCGGCCAGTAGGTAGCTACTACTCGTTCGGCTTCCTCCCGCGCGATGTCCTCCACCCGGTCCACGTTCACGGTCCTACCGGCAAGCGACCCTAAGCAGGCTATGGTCATCGCCAGCCCCCTGGCGGCCTCGACCAGAACCTCCCTCTCTCGCGTCAGGCATCGGGCCTGTTGGGACAGTTTGTCTACCGTCGTGTGCATCTCGTCGATGGCAGCCACCAGGGTGTCCAACGTGTGCTCCGTGACGAAGTCGTAGGCTGTGAACACCATCTTCACGCCGCCAGCGTTGATCCGGTAGGTCTTCGACATCAACCTGTCACCACCAGCCCGGACATCCTCAGGCGAACGTCAACGCCTGGTAGGTAGGCCATGCTGCATGAGCCCATTTGGTACTGGGTTACCTCGGCGAACCTGGGCCGCCGTGGCTCCGGGGAATGAACGCAGATGAACCGGTACTGCCATAGCTGGCCCAGGAAAAGCTTATCCTGGCAGGACTCTGGTACTGGTGGGATGGTCCCTGGAACGTAGTCCCGTCCGGTGTTCCATTGGTGCACGACAGATACTCCTGTCGTCTCCGCCAAGAGGCTCCATGCCCTCAGGTAGTCGGCCCCTTTGGAGCCTCCCTCCAGTTCTCCCCAGGGGCCGGTGACCACCACGAGGCGGGTTTCCTCCTGAATGGCCTTTTCCGCCGCCTCGGCGGCCCATACTAGGTAGTGGTTCGACAGGTACAGGTCCAGAGCCTGCTGCTTCTTGGCCCAGTTCGCCCGGCCGGAGTCGGCCCACGCCCAGGCTAGATGTCGGAACGCCATGGCCCGGTGTCCGTTGTCCACCAGCAGTGTGGGGAATGGTCCCGCGTTATTCTGTCCGTCCAACCACTTGGTGCCGGTAGCGGCCCGCAGGGCCATGTCGAGCAACAGCCACTCAGCGGCCGGGGTGTCGGGAGGGGAGACCAACAGGGTCAGCTTCCCCCACGCAACCCATGACGGCCAGACCCATTCGCAACTTGATTCTGGAACCAGATCCGTAAGGTTAAGGACTCCTTGCTGCCCGCTACTCATGGTGTCGATCATCCCCTTGTCGTGGGTGGATCGCAAACATTAGACCACACGGCCGCCGGAGTGTCAATATTTAGTGGGGGCGTCCGCCGGTACTACGAACACCGACACCCGGCCGGGGCAGGCTATATCCAGGTCCGTCTGGATAGCGCAGGCCAAGCCCGCCGCCCGGTCGAAGTC
>ENA-UPSM01002306-UPSM01002306.1-activated-sludge-metagenome-genome-assembly--contig:-NODE-2306-length-23379-cov-46.833048_pt1 | contig 23379 bp, 18 predicted proteins | sample MGYA00238181_ERZ773283 | MGnify/ENA primary metagenome ERZ773283 (study PRJEB29023, sample SAMN05720199) | activated sludge metagenome | isolation source: Anaerobic digester | place: Japan...
CAAGCTCAACGACACATCTCAAGAACACAACGGTGCCGGGAGGGGGATTCGAACCCCCACGCCCTTGCGAGCAGAGCATTTTGAGTGCCCCGTGTCTGCCATTCCACCACCCCGGCTGGGTGCCCGAGAAGCATACCCACAGCCTCCCCCACACCAACAAACCGCTCAGGTATGCCGAGTGGCCGGGCCGCGCGGCATACCTGAGTCGTCGTGCGCTACTGGACCGAACGAACCGGCTCGGCGCCGGGGTGCGAGTGGAAGAAGGGGTTGCCGTGGCCGGTGTCGCCGGCGACCCGCAACACGCGCATCATGTTCGTCGAGCCGGGGATTCCGGGCGGGGAACCGGCCACCATGACGATGAGGTCACCCTCGACACAGCGGCCTTCGGCGAGCAGGGCCTGCTCGACCTGCTCGGCCATCTGGTCGGTGTGCTCGACACTCGGGCCGAGGTAGGTCTCGATGCCCCAGACCAGTGCCAACTGGCTGCGCGTCGCGGGGCTGGAGGTGAAGGCCAGCATGGGGATCTTGGAGCGGAACCGCGCCAACCGCTTGGCCGAGTCGCCGGTTGAGGTGAACGTCACGAGGTACTTCGCGTTGATCAACTCACCGACCTCGAAGGCGGCCAGCGTGACCGCCCCCCCGATGGTCCGCGGCTGGCCGTGCAGCGCCGCAAGACGCTCCAGGCCGTGCTCCTCGGTGTTCTCGATGATCCGGGCCATGGTGCGCACTGCGTCGATGGGCCACGCGCCCACGCTCGTCTCGCCCGAGAGCATCACCGCATCGGCCCCGTCGAGGATCGCGTTGGCCGCGTCGCTGGCCTCGGCCCGGGTCGGTCGCGAGTTCTCGATCATCGACTCGAGCACCTGGGTGGCGACGATGACGGGCTTGGCCCGGTTGCGCGCCAACTCGACGGCCCGCTTCTGCACGAGCGGCACCTGCTCCAGCGGGAGTTCGACGCCCAGGTCGCCACGGGCCACCATGAGCCCGTCGAAGACCTCAAGGATCTCCGGGAGGTTCTCGACGGCCTGCGGCTTCTCGATCTTGGCGATGACCGGCAGCCGGACCCCGACCTCGTCCATGATCGCGTGGACGTCCTCGATGTCGGCGGCCGAGCGGACGAACGACAGCGCGATCATGTCGGCCCGCAGGGACAGTGCCCAGCGCAGGTCGGCCTTGTCCTTATCCGACAGTGCGGGGACGCTCACGGCGACGCCGGGCAGGTTGATGCCCTTGTTGTTCGACACCGCACCGCCCTCGACGACCTCGGTGTGGATGTCGGTGTCGGTCACCTCCACGGCGCGCAGGGTGACCTTGCCGTCGTCGATGAGCAACAGGTCACCGGGGTGAACGTCGCCAGGCATGCCCTTGTAGGTCGTGCTCACCCGCGACTGATCGCCGGGCACGTCGAGGGTCGTGATCGTGAAACGCTCGCCCACCTTGAGGATCACTGGGCCGTCGGCGAACCGACCGGTGCGGATCTTCGGACCCTGCAGGTCGACAAGGATCCCGACGGCCCGCCCGGTCTCGTCGGAGGCCTGGCGTACCGCCCGATAGACCTTCTCGTGCGCGGAGTACTCCCCGTGGGAGAGGTTGAGCCGGGCGATGTCCATTCCCGCGAGGACAAGTTCCCGGATCCGGGCTGGGCTGGAGGTGGCAGGGCCAAGAGTGCAAACGATTTTAGCGCGACGCATGTCGAGCAACCTTAGGGGTTAGTGAAGCGGAGCGGGGCCAGGTATGCCGGTCCCGGCAGGTCTGATCCGGATCAGACCCCTGTTCTGATCCGGATCAGACTCGACTTGTGCGAGATATGCGAGATATGTGGAGAGTTGGTGGTCGACCGGGTCAGGCGAGCAACTGTCGGTCGGTCGGGTTGATCGGTCGAGGCAACTGGCTGGGGTTCCCCGTCAGCCAGGCGTCGACCCCGTGCGCTGCCGAGCGGCCCTCGGCAATGGCCCAGACGATGAGGGACTGACCTCGACCGGCGTCACCGGCGACGAAGACGCCCGGCACCGAGCTCATGTAGCTGCCGTTGCGCACGACGTTCGAGCGCTCGTCCAGGTCGACGCCCAACTGCTCGAGCAGCCCCTCGCCCTGTGGGCCGAGGAAGCCCATGGCCAGCAGGACCAACTGCGCCGGCAACTCCCGCTCGGTGCCCGGCACCGGCTCGAACCGGCCGTTGGACAACGCGACGTCGGTGACCCGCAGCGCCTTGACCGACCCGTCCGCCTCGCCGACGAACTCGACGGTCGACACGGCATACACCCGCTCGCCGCCCTCCTCGTGCGCGGAGGCGACGCGGAAGATCATCGGGTAGGTGGGCCACGGCTGCCCCGCCGGGCGCTCCTCCGGCGGCTGCGGCAGGATCTCCAGCGACGTCACCGACCGCGCGCCCTGGCGCAGTGCGGTGCCGATGCAGTCGGCGCCGGTGTCGCCGCCGCCGATGACGACGACGTCCTTGCCGGTCGCGAGGATCTGACCCGCGACGGTCTGCCCCAGCGCGGCACGGTTGCCTTGCGGGAGATACTCCATGGCCTGGTGTATGCCGCTCAGCTCGCGCCCGGGGACGCTCAAGTCACGCGGGACGGTCGCCCCGATGGCCAGCACCACGGCGTCGTAGCGGGCCTTCAACTGCTCACCGGTGAGGTCCTCGCCGACAGCAACACCGGTGCGGAACCGGGTGCCCTCGGCCTCCATCTGGGCGATCCGACGCTCGACGATGGACTTCTCCATCTTGAACTCGGGGATGCCATAGCGCAGCAGCCCGCCAGCCTTGTCGGCCCGCTCGAAAACGGCGACCGTGTGACCGGCCCGGGTGAGCTGCTGGGCCGCTGCCAGGCCCGCTGGACCCGAGCCGACGACGGCTACGGTCTTGCCGGACAACCGCTCGGGTGCCTGCGGCAACACCCCGCCCCAGGCGAAGGCCTGCTCGACGACGGTGACCTCGACCTGCTTGATCGTCACGGCGGGCTGGTTGATCCCCAGGACGCAGGCGGTCTCGCACGGTGCCGGGCACAACCGCCCGGTGAACTCGGGGAAGTTGTTAGTCGCGTGCAGCCGCTCGATCGCGTCGCGCCACCGCCCCTTCCACGCCAGGTCGTTCCACTCGGGGATGAGGTTCCCGAGCGGGCATCCGTTGTGACAGAACGGAATCCCACAGTCCATGCAGCGACCGGCCTGGCGCTGCAACTGGTGGATGTCCTGGTCCTCGTAGACCTCACGCCAGTCCTGCAACCGGATCGGCACGGGGCGACGGGTGGGCAACTCGCGTTCGCGAGTGTTGAGAAAGCCTTGGGGGTCAGCCACGGGACGCCTCCATGATTCGGTTCCACACCTCGGTGCCGTCCGGGTCCAGGCCCTCGGCCTGGGCACCGGCGCGCACGTCGAGGACCCGCTGGTAGTCGCGGGGGACGACGACGGTGAAACGGGACTGTTCCTGCTCCCAGTTGGCCAGGAGCCGGGTCGCCACCGCCGATTCGGTCCACTGCACGTGCGCCTCGAGGATCTCCCGAACCGCATCGACATCGCCGGGGCGCAGCGGGGCCAGGTCGACGAGCTCCGCGTTGACCAGCTCGCGGCGCAGGTCCAGCACGTAGGCCAACCCGCCCGACATGCCCGCGGCGAAGTTGCGCCCGGTGGTGCCGAGCACGACGACCCGACCACCGGTCATGTATTCGCATCCATGGTCACCGACGCCTTCGACGACCGCCGTCGCGCCAGAGTTGCGGACACAGAAGCGCTCGCCGGCTCGACCACGCAGGTAGATCTCGCCAGCCGTCGCGCCGTAACCGATGACGTTGCCGGCAATGACGTTCTGCTCGGCCTTGAGCGGCGCCCGACGGTCCGGACGCACGACGAGCCGCCCACCCGAGAGGCCCTTGCCGAGGTAGTCGTTGGTGTCCCCCACCAGTTTGAGGGTGACCCCCGCGGGCAGGAACGCACCGAAGGACTGACCGCCGGACCCGGTGAGCGTGAGCTCGATGGTGCCGTCGGGCAGGCCGTGTGGGTGTGCCGACGTGACCGCGTGGCCGAGCATCGTCCCGACGGTGCGGTTGACGTTGCGGACCGCGATCGACCCGCGCACCTGCTCGCCGTCGTCGATGGCCGGTCGGGCCATCGCCACGAGCTGGTTGTCCAGCGCCTTCTGCAGTCCGTGGTCCTGCGACACGCTCTGGTATGCCGTGCCGCCACTGGGGTCGACGACCTCGGCGAGGATGGGACGCAGGTCCATCCCACTGGCCTTCCAGTGCGAGACCGCCCGGTCGGTGACCAGGGAACGAACCTGACCGATCGCCTCCTGCAGGGTCGGGTAACCCAACTGCGCGAGGTATTCGCGGACCTCCTCGGCGATGTACTCGAAGAAGGTCTCGATGAACTCCGGCTTGCCGGAGAAGCGGGCCCGCAGCTCCGGGTTCTGAGTCGCCACGCCGACCGGGCAGGTGTCCAGGTGGCAGACGCGCATCATCACGCAGCCGCTGACCACCAGGGGTGCAGTGGCGAAGCCGAACTCCTCGGCGCCCAGCAGCGCCGCAATGACGACATCCCGGCCGGTCTTGAGCTGGCCGTCGGTCTGCACGACGATCCGGTCGCGCAGTCCGTTGAGCCGCAGGGTCTGCTGGGTCTCGGCCAGGCCGAGCTCCCACGGTGCGCCCGCGTGCTTGAGCGAGGTCAACGGCGAGGCCCCCGTGCCGCCGTCGTGGCCCGAGATGAGCACGACATCGGCGTGGGCCTTGGAGACACCTGCCGCGACCGTTCCGACACCCACCTCGGACACGAGCTTGACGTGGATCCGAGCCGCCGGGTTGGCGTTCTTGAGGTCGTGGATGAGCTGGGCCAGGTCCTCGATCGAATAGATGTCGTGGTGCGGGGGCGGGCTGATCAGCCCGACACCCGGCGTCGAGTGCCGAGTCTTGGCCACCCAGGGGTAGACCTTGTTGCCGGGCAGCTGGCCGCCCTCCCCCGGCTTGGCGCCCTGGGCCATCTTGATCTGGATGTCGTCGGATTCGGACAGGTAGAGGCTGGTCACGCCGAAGCGTCCGGAGGCCACCTGCTTGATCGACGAACGCCGAGTCGGGTCGAGCAGCCGCTCCTCGTCCTCGCCGCCCTCGCCCGTGTTGGACTTGCCGCCCAAGCGGTTCATTGCGATGGCGAGGGTCTCGTGTGCTTCCTTGCTGATCGACCCATACGACATCGCCCCGGTCTGGAAGCGCTTGACGATCTCGCTGACCGGCTCCACCTCGCTGATGTCGATGGGCGCCCGGCCCGTCACCGACGGGTCGGCGAAGTCGAACAGACCGCGCAGCGTCATGAGCCGCTCGGAGTGGTCGTTGACCCGCGAGGTGTACTGCTTGAAGATGTCGTAGCGCCGCTGCCGCGTGGAGTGCTGCAGCCGGAAGACCGTCTCGGGGTCGAACAGGTGCGGTTCGCCCTCTCGACGCCACTGGTATTCGCCGCCGACCCACAGGGTCCGGTGGGCCTGGTGGATGCCTTCCGCCGGATAGGCCACCGAGTGCCGGGCTGCCGACTCGGCCGCGAGGACGTCGATGCCGACGCCACCGAGTTGCGACACCGTGCCGGTGAAGTAGCGGTCGACCAACTCCTGGGACAGCCCGATGGCCTCAAAGACCTGTGCCCCGCAGTAGGACGCAACCGTCGAGATCCCCATCTTGCTCATCACCTTGAGCACACCCTTGCCCAGGGCCTTGATGAGGTTGGCGACCGCCTTCTCGGGCGTGATCCCGGTCAGTGCGCCACTGCGAACCATGTCCTCGACGGATTCCATCGCGAGGTACGGGTTGACGGCGGCAGCGCCGAAACCGATGAGCAGAGCGACGTGGTGGACTTCACGGACGTCGCCGGCCTCGATGAGCAGACCCACCTGGGTGCGGGTCTTCTCCCGCAGCAAGTGGTGGTGGACCGCGGAGGTGAGCAACAGCGACGGGATCGGCGCGAGGTCAGCGTTGGAGTCGCGGTCGGAGAGCACGACGAAGCGCACCCCGCGCGAGATCGCGGCCGAGACCTCGGCGAAGATCTGCTCGATCCGCGCCGTCATGGCGGCCGCTCCCCCGCTGACGGGGTAGAGGCCCTTGACGACGTGGGTGGCGTAACCCGGCAGGTCGCCGTCGTGGTTGATCCGCACGATCCGGGCCAACTCGTCGTTGTCGATGACCGGGAACTTCACGATGACCTTGCGCGCGTGCGCCGGGGTGTCGGCCAGGATGTTGCTCTCCGGGCCGATGACCTGGCCGAGCGAGGTGACGAGTTCCTCGCGAATGGCGTCCAGCGGCGGGTTCGTCACCTGTGCGAAGAGCTGGGTGAAGTAGTCGAAGAGGATGCGCGGCCGGTCGGACAGCACCGCGATCGGTGAGTCGGTGCCCATCGACCCGAGGGCTTCGCCGCCGGTCCGCGCCATCGGGGCGAGGACGATCCGCAGCTCCTCCTGGGTGTAGCCGAAGGTCTGCTGACGGCGAGCCACCGACTTGGCGGTGTGGATGACGTGTTCGCGCTCAGGCAGGTCGTCCAGCTCGATGTTTCCGGCGTGCAACCACTCTTGGTAGGGCTGTGCTGCCGCGAGCTCGGCCTTGACCTCGTCGTCGCTGACCAGGCGGCCGTGCTCGGTGTCGACGAGGAACATCCGACCCGGCTGCAAACGTCCCTTGCGCACGACCTTGGCCGGGTCGAGATCCAGGACACCGGTCTCCGACGCAAGCACGACGAGCCCGTCGTCGGTCACCGAATAGCGCCCAGGGCGCAGCCCGTTGCGGTCAAGGACGGCACCGATGAGCGTGCCGTCGGTGAAGGTCACGCAGGCCGGCCCGTCCCACGGCTCCATGAGGTTCGCGTGGTAGGCGTAGAAGGCCCGTCGGGCGGGGTCCATCGACGCGTGGCTCTCCCAGGCCTCGGGGATCATCATGAGGACGGCGTGCGGCAGCGATCGGCCACTGAGGTGCAGCAGCTCGAGCACCTCGTCGAAGGACGCCGAGTCAGATGCACCCGGGGTGCAGATCGGGAAGAGCCGCTGCAAGTCGCCGGGGATGAGGTCGGTGGCGAGCATCGACTCGCGGGCCCGCATCCAGTTGCGGTTGCCCTTGACCGTGTTGATCTCGCCGTTGTGGGCGATCAGCCGGTAAGGGTGGGCCAACGGCCAGGAGGGGAAGGTGTTGGTGGAGAACCGCGAGTGCACCAGGGCGAGCTCGGTCTCGAACCGAGGGTCGGACAGGTCGGGGAAGAACGGCTCCAACTGCCCGGTCGTCAGCATGCCCTTGTAGACCAGGGTGCGCGCGGACAGCGACGGGAAGTAGACCCCGACCTCGCGCTCGGCCCGCTTGCGCAGGCAGAAGGCGGCCCGGTCCAACTCCAGCCCGGTGCGGCCTTGGGTCGACTCGACGAAGACCTGGGCGAAGAACGGCATGACGACTCGGGCGGCGTCGCCGACCAGGCCGGGGGTGACGGGCAGGTCACGCCAGCCGATGACCCTCAGGTCCTCCTGCGTGGCGATGTTCTCGATGCGCTCGATCGCGTCGGCACGCTCGGCCCCGTTGGTGGGCAGGAAGGCGGTGCCCACGGCATACCCACCGACGGGCGGCAACGGCAGGCCGGTGACCTCGCGCAGGAAGCGGTCGGGCACCTGGGTGAGGATCCCGGCACCGTCGCCGACGAGTGGGTCCGAGCCAGTGGCGCCGCGGTGGTCGAGATTGCGCAGCGCAGTCAGGGCCAACTCGACGATGTCGTGGCCTGCGGTTCCCCGCAACGTCGCCACCATGGCGACGCCGCAAGCGTCGTGCTCGAAGTCACGCCGGTAGAGCCCGACATCGTCGGGTTGCGCCGAGAAGGGCATACGCGGATGCGACATAGTGCCTCACCGTCCTGGATAGGCGCCCACAAGGGCGCGGATGACGCGGCTGGACGGCGATGGCCAGCGAAGGAAGGATAGCGAACCCGAAAACCGTCCTACAGTTTGATACGACTCATTCCGTATGCCGAGACGCGGGGCTGTTTTGGGCGTCTGGACCGCTCACTTGAGCCTCACCAGCCTCACCAGCCAGAACTGGCTCACCTGGCTCAACCGGCTCCACTGGTTCACGGGCCTCGACCGTATCGACGGCTCGCCCGGTGCGCCGGTAGAGGACGACGCCCAGAGCGATGACGAGCAGCGACACCCAGACGTTGACCCGCTGTCCGAAGATGCGGTTGGCATCGTCGGTGCGCATCAACTCGATGAAGAAGCGGCCGAGCGGATAGCCGATGACCACCAGGGCGAAGGCCTGCCCCCGGCGCAACCGGCGGTGCCGCTCGAACCACAGGATGAACGCAGCCAGCGCGAGGCACCACAGCGCCTCATAGAGGAAGGTCGGGTGGAAGACCCCTTTGACCATCGGGTTGCCGGCCGAGTCGATCACGGCGTGCCCGGCCTGCTGGTCCCATTCGTAGATCCGCAGCCCCCAGGGCAGTTCGGTCGGCGGGCCGTAGATCTCGTTGTTGAACCAGTTGCCGAAGCGACCCAGCGCCTGCGCGACGAGGTAACCGGGTGCCACGGCATCGGCGAAGTCACCGAAGGCGACTCCGTGCCGCCGACAGCCGATCCAGGCGCCCAGCGCCCCGAGGGCGACGGCACCCCAGATGCCCAGGCCGCCCTCCCAGATGCGAATGGCGGCCCACGGGTTTCCGCCGACACCGAAGTAGGGCTGTGGGCTCGTGATGAGGTGGTAGATGCGCCCGCCGAGGATGCCGAACGGCACGGCCCACGCCGAGATGTCGAGCACCTGACCGGCCGTTCCTCCGCGACTGACGATCCGTCGCTGGGCGACCCACACGGCGACGACGATCCCCAGGAGGATCGAGAGCGCATAGCCCCGAATGGGGACAGGCCCGAGCCACCACACGCCGGTTGACGGGCTGGGGATCTCGGTGACAAGCGTCGCCAACGCCCCCGCACTCACGCCGTTCCTGCCTTCACGGCAGCCCGGAACCCGGCCGCGTCGAGCCCCGACAGGTTCATCTTCTTGCCGTTGAGCAACGCCGTGGGCGTGCCGTTGACCCCTGACCGCTCGGAGTTGATCTCCAGGGCGGCGATGTGAGCCGCGTAGGTGAGCCCCTGCTGGCAGGTCTTCCAGGTGTCCAGCGCCGACCCGGTGATGCTCACCGACTGCGCGATGGTCGCGAGTTGGGCCTCGGTCCAGCCGACGCCTTCTTGAGCCGGTTGGGCGGCGAAGGTGGCACTCATGTACTCGCGGAACTTGCCCTGATCGGCCGCGCAGAAGGCGGCATTGGCGGCCCGGACCGACGAGTCGTTGCGCAGGTTGCGGTCGAGGAAGGTCATCGTGTGGACGACGACCTTGGCTTCGTTGTTCTTGGCCACCTCGGCGATCGCGGTGCCGAAGATGGCCTCAAACTGCTGGCAGATCGGGCACTGAGGGTCTTCGTACAGGTCGAGGATGGGAACGCCAGTCGGAGCCGACGGGTTGAGCACGAGCGGGCCGCCGAAGCCGACGGCACCAGTCGGAACCGGACCGGTTGCGGCGGGCTTTGACGTGGCCGTCGCGGGCGCCTTCGCCGCGGGCGCGGGCGCCGTCGCTGTGGCCGCGGGAGCGGCCGGGTTCGCAGCGGGTGCTGCGCCAGAGGCGGTGGTGCCGCCACCACGGGACATCGACTGACCAAGCAGGACCGCCACGACGATCGCCAGCACGGCGACGGCCGCGACGAGCACGCCCATCACGCCGCGACGAGAGCTCGCGGGTGGAGGTGTCGCTACGGGCGCAGCGCCGGCCACGTTGGCTGCACCGGCGAACGGATCCGCGGGGAACTCGGGTGGTTGCCCGACAGGGTCCTGTAACGACATGCCGCCCATTCTCCCTCATCCGGGAGGGCGCCCCGGCCCAGGCCCGGGCGGGGCTGGTGCGGCGCAGACTACTTCGTCGCGGCCTTGACGGCTTCCGCAAGCTCGTTGACGTTGCCGGTGAGCGTCAGTTTGTTGCCGTTGAGGCGCAGCGTGGGGGTGCTGTTCACGCCCTCCTTGAGGGCGGCCTCGGCGGCTGCTGCGGTGTGTGCCTGGTAGGTCTTGTCCTTGACGCACTGCTGCCAGGTGGTCAGGTTGCCCACCCGGGCCGACATGGCGAACGCCTCCAACTGCGGGGCGGTCCAGCCCACCCCTTCCTGCTGGGGCTGACCAACGTAGACAGCCGACATGTAGTCCAGGAACTTGCCCTGGTCAGCCGCGCAGTAGGCGCCCATCGCGGCCCGCACCGACGCATCGTTCTTGAGGTTGGTGTCCAGGAACGTCATCGTGTGGATGACGACCTTGGCCTGGTTGGACTTGGCCAGCTCAGCGATCGCCGCGCCGTAGACCTTGTCCATCGTCGCGCACGCGGGGCACTGAGGGTCCTCGAAGACGTCCAGCACCGGCACCGAAGCGGGAGCCTCGGGGTTGACGACCATGGGCGCACCCAGCGACGCGGCGCCCTTGGGGAAGGCAGTCCCGCCTCCGCCGCTGGACTTGGACGAGGTCGTGGCACCGATGACGACGGCGACGACCACGGCCACGAAGACGACGGCGGCAATGATGATCGCCAGGCCACTACGGGAGCGACGGGGAGCGGTGGCGGCGAGCTTGGCAGAGGCGTCTGGGCGCGGCATACCTCCCATTGTCTCTCATGTCAGGCGCGCGCTCGCCGGGTGCGGTCAGATCCGGTCGTCGAGGGCGTATGCCGTGTGCGGACGCCGCACCAGCCACGCCCCCGCCAGCAGCAGGGCGACGTCGCGACTCAACTCGAGCGGATAGGCGGTCTCTTCCGCGCCGATGGTGCCGCCGCCGCCGAAGCAGCCGCAGTCGATCGACAGGCCTCGCGCCCAGGCCGACGCGATCCCGATGACGAACGCCAGCATGAGCAAGGCGCCCAAAAGGGCGCTTATCCGGGTAAACAGCCCGAGGACGAGCAGGAGCCCGATGACGATCTCGATGATCGGCAGCGCATAGCCGACATAACCCGCGAGGTCGTAGGGCAGCAGCTGGTAGGCCCGCACGGCGAGCGCGGACTGCCCGAGGTTGGTCACCTTGAGCGCCCCGGCGACGAGGATCACGCCGCCGAGGACGAGCCGCAGGAGGGTTCCCAGCAGGTCCAGCCCGCGCTCGCGAGTCACGGCCGGCCCTCGCGGACCCCGGCCGCCAACTCGCGGGTGAGGGCTTCCATCGCCGGTATGCCGCCCTCCCCCAAGGCGCGCACGAGCGCCGAGCCGACGATGACCCCGTCGGCGAACCCCGCGACGTCCGCGGCCTGGGCCCGGGTCGACACGCCGAGCCCGACACACACCGGGACGTCGGTCACCTCGCGGGTGCGTCGCACGACGTCCTGCGCGGCCGAGCCGACCGTCTCGCGGGTGCCGGTGACACCCATCGTCGACGCGGCGTAGACGAAGCCCCGACAAGCCCCCGTGGCGACCGTCAGTCGCTCAAGGGTGGACGACGGGGCGACGAGGAAGACCCGGTCCAGGCCGAGGGCGTCCGAGGCGGTGAGCCACTCGCCGGCCTCATCGGGGATGAGGTCAGGGGTGATGAGGCCCGAGCCGCCGGCCGCGGCGAGGTCGGCGGCGAACCGCGCGACCCCTCGCTTGAGCACGAGGTTCCAGTAGGTCATCACGTATGCCGCCGCGCCGGCGTCCGCGATCGCCCGGACCGCAGTGAACACGTCATCGACCCGCGAGCCGCCCTCGAGCGCCGCTTCCGTAGCCCGTTGGATCAGCGGACCGTCCATGAGTGGGTCGGAGTAGGGAATGCCGACCTCGATGATGTCGGCGCCGGCCCGCACCATGGCGACCATGGCCTCGATCGAGCCCGCCACCGAGGGAAAACCGACCGGAAGGTAGCCGACCAACGCCGCCCGACCCTCGGCGCGACAGGCCGCCAGGACCTGGGCGCCGGGGCTCAGCGCCGGGCTGGCGGGGGTCGCGGCAGCGGGGTTCGCGGCGAGAGGGCTCGCAGGGGTGAGGTTCACGGCATACCCTCCGCGTCGTCGAGCAGCCCGAACCAGCGAGCCGCGGTGTGCACGTCCTTGTCGCCGCGCCCGGAGAGCGAGACGAGCAGCAGGGCGTCTGGCCCCAACTCACGCCCGACCTTCATCGCACCCGCGAGGGCGTGCGACGACTCGATTGCGGGGATGATCCCCTCGGTGCGACACAGCAGCCGGAACGCCTCCATCGCCTCGTCATCGGTGATCGGCCGATATTCGGCGCGTCCCGTCTCGAAGAGGTGGGCATGCTCAGGGCCGACAGAGGGGTAGTCCAATCCGGCTGACACCGAATGGGATTCGATGGTCTGCCCGTCGTCGTCCTGCAGCACGTAGGTGGCCGCACCATGCAGGACCCCTCGGGTGCCGCCGGAGAAGCGCGCTGCGTGGCGACCACTCTCGATGCCGTCGCCGCCGGCCTCGAAGCCGATCAGCCGCACCGAGTCGTCGAAGAGGAACCGGTGGAAGATGCCCATGGCGTTGGAGCCACCGCCGACGCACGCGAGGACCGCGTCCGGCAGTCGACCGACGAGGTCGAGCACCTGGGCCCGGGCCTCGACCCCGATGATCCGGTGGAAGTCACGCACCATCTCGGGGAACGGATGCGGACCAGTCACCGTGCCCAGCACGTAGTGGGTCGAGTCGACGTTGGCCACCCAGTCGCGCAGGGCCTCGTTGACGGCGTCCTTGAGGGTCTGGCTGCCGTTGGTCACCGCGACGACCTCGGCGCCGAGCAAGCGCATCCGGGCGACGTTGAGCGCCTGGCGCTTCGTGTCGACGGCACCCATATAGACGACGCAGTCCAGGCCCAGCAGCGCCGCGGCAGTCGCCGTGGCCACCCCGTGCTGTCCCGCGCCGGTCTCGGCGATGACCCGGGACTTGCCCATCCGCTTGGCCAGCAACGCCTGGCCGAGGACGTTGTTGATCTTGTGCGAGCCGGTGTGGTTGAGGTCCTCGCGCTTGAGGATGACCCGCGCTCCCCCGCAGTGCTCCGCGAACCGCGGCACCTCGGTGATGATCGACGGGCGCCCGGTGTAGGTGCGGTGCAGCCGGTCGAGTTCACCGATGAACTCGGGGTCGACGGCCGCCTTGCGGCGCACCTCGTCGAGTTGTTCCAGGGCGGGGATGAGCGCCTCGGGGACATACCGTCCCCCGAAGTCGCCGAATCTCCCGTGCGGTGTGGTCATCTCGGTCCCTCCGTCGTGCTCGCCTGCGTCGTGCTCGCCTGCGGCTGTCCCGGTATGCCGCCCACCGGCACCCCCGCGAAACTCGCCACCGCGCCGGCCGGGTCGCCGCCGATCACCAGTGCCTCACCGACGAGCACCGCTCGGGCGCCCTCGGCGGCATACCCCTTCACGTCGGCGACGCCGCGGATGCCGGACTCGGCGACCGCAACCGCCTCGTCGGGGATGAGCGGGCGCAGCCGGGCGAAGGCGGACGGGTCGACCTCGAGGGTCTTGAGGTTGCGCGCGTTGACCCCGATGACGCGAGCCCCGGTCGCGACAGCCCGGCGGGTCTCCTCGGCGTCGTGCACCTCGACCAGCGCCGTCATCCCCAGCCGCTGCGCCTGCTCGCGCATAGCGATCAGTTGAATGTCAGAGAGCGCGGCGACGATGAGCAGGATGAGGTCGGCGCCGTGGGCCCGCGCCTCGAGGAGTTGATACGGCTCCACCATGAAGTCCTTGCGCAGCACGGGGATCCGCACGGTGGCGCGCACCGCGTCAAGGTCGGCCAGCGACCCGGAGAAGCGTCGCTCCTCAGTGAGGACGGAGATCGCGGTGGCTCCGCCAGCGGCATACGCAGTCGCCAAGGCCGCCGGGTCGGGGATGTCCGCGAGGGCGCCCTTGCTGGGGCTGGCCCGCTTGACCTCAGCGATCACGGCGATGCCGGGAGCGGCCCGCAGGGCGGCCTCTGCGTCGAGGGCGGGAGGCATCGTCGCGATCCGGGCCTCGAGGTCAGCCAGGCTCGTGCGGGCGACGCGGTCAGCGAGATCGAGGCGGACGCCAGCAATGATCTCGTCGAGAACGGTGGGTGTGGCAGGCACCGACCCAGGCTACGTGGTCAGGCTCAGAGCGGGGACAACCATGTCATCCCTGGGACGTTGCGCAGGATCCAGAACGCGACGATCGACACCCACACGACGGTGATGACCCACCCGGGCGCGAGTCGCAGCGGGGTGCCGGTGACCCGGCGGTAGGCCCAGCGGTAGAACGTCCAAGCGATGTAGATCGAGGCGAGCACCGCGAAGGGGTTGCGGGCCAGAGCGGTGCCGACGTCGAGGTGCAGCAGGGCGTGCAGTGCCCGTAAGGAGCCACAACCGGGGCACCAGAGGCCGGTGACGGCCAGGAACGGGCACGGCGGATAGTGGCCGGGGGCGTTGGGGTCCACGGCATACAGGTATGCCGCCCCCGCCGCCGCGCCTACGGCGATCAGGGCAGGTTGCACAAGGCCGCGCACCCCCATGCCAACACGGGGGGACGCGGCCTCGGCGATCGTCACAAGGACGGTTGTCAGCGGACCGTCACACTGCCGTTTGCGGCCGCGAGGAAGACGAACACGAAGTAGATGATGCCGACAACGATGCCGAGGATGGCCGAGATGATCGACCACTTCTTCGCCTCTGCTGCAGCGGCGTGGGCGCCGGCCTGGTCGCCCTGGGCCCACAGGGTGTTGACCTTGTTGGCCTTGAGGATCGCCACGATGCCCAGAGGCAGGCAGCACAGGACGGTCGCGAGGATGGCCAGGACGAGGTTGTTCTGCGGGGGCGGGCTCATCGGAGCGCCCCCATAGGGCATCCCTCCGGCAGGACCCATGGGCGGCTGAGCGCCGTAGCCACCAGAACCCGGCGGCGGGGGCGGCGGAGTGGAACCGTAGGACATGACACTGCCTCTTTCTCGATCACGACAACAACGCGCCCCCCGGACGAGGCCGCGACAAAGACCCTAGCGTTCACCGCGCACGGTGGCCAACGAACCCGCCGAATCGAGATGCCCCGCGGACCGGCGCATCGAGGGACGGCCCTGGGTCAGGAAACGCCGCTGTCCACCTGGTTGCGGCCCGGCTTCTGGACGCCGAAACCGGCCATGGCCAACACCTTTCCGGTGACGACGCCGATGACGGCAAGCACGGCACCGGCGATGAACAACCCGGTCGAGGCAACGACGACGGCCCAACACATGATGGCTGCGGCCACCGTGAGGATGGCCACTCCGGTCCACGCGGCAACGCTCTGACCGTGGTTGTCGTGGTGGTCGTTTCCGGCCATCAGTGTCACTCCTTCTACGGCCGCCGGGGTCGGCGGGCACCCGTCACGGATTTCCTGTGCGCCATTGTGTCAGGTCCCCTGGCCACTGTCCGCGCGGGTGGGGTCGTGTCCTTCGGTGAGGTCGTCCCAGTCGCTGCGCCGAGCCCCACGATCGGTCGCGCCGTCGACGCCTCCGCGATCGAACCGTGCGGACAGGCCGGCCCATCGACGCGCCGAGAAGGTCGCCACGATCGAGGCCACGGCGGTGAGTCCGGCGCCCGTGGCGGCGATCCACGCCCACGGCCCGAGCGCGCTCGTCACCGGGACCGGGGAACCCGTGCGGCCGGCCAACTCCGCGGCCCGCCGACCCAGGGCGGCCCCAGCCGAGCCGAGCGAGGCCCCGATGAGCCCCACGACAGCGAGCGCAGCCAGCGCCATGAGGACCCCGGCCGCGGTCCGGATCCGCGGACCTCCGGTGAGCATCGCGACCAGCGCTGCACCGACCACGAGGGCCAGACCCAGCGCCGCGGGGACCATCTGCGTGCCCGTAATGCTCAGGGCCGCCCGGCCCAGCACCGGGTCCTGGCTGGACCCACTGGCCCACACCTGGCCCAGCGCCGCCAGCAGCACCGCCAACGGGCCGCCGACGGCGAGGACGACCAGGCGTTTGGTCACGGGGAGACCGCCACCGCTGCCTGCATCCCTGCGGCGGCCTGGACGGCCCGCAGCACGGCGGCAGCCTTGTGCTGGCACTCCTCGTGCTCCAGTTGGGGCACGGAGTCGGCGACGATCCCCGCACCCGCCTGGACGTGTGCCACGCCGTTGCGGATGACCGCGGTGCGGATTGCGATCGCCATGTCGAGGTCACCGGCGAAGTCGAGATAACCCACCACTCCCCCGTAGATCCCCCGCTTGAGCCCTTCGTACTCGTCGATGAGGGCCATTGCACGTGGCTTGGGTGCTCCCGACAGGGTGCCCGCAGGGAAGGTCGCCACGAGCACGTCGTATGCCGCCACGCCCTCCTTGAGCTCGCCGACGACCGTGGACTCCAGATGCATGATGTGGCTGTAGCGGCGGACCGTCATGAACTCGACCGTGTCGACGGTGCCCGCGCGGCATACCCGCTGGAGGTCGTTGCGCGAGAGGTCGACGAGCATGACGTGCTCGGCGCGTTCCTTGGTGTCGGCGGCAAGATCGTCGGCCAGGCGGACGTCGTCCTCGGGGGTCTTGCCACGGGGGCGCGAACCGGCGATCGGGTGGGTGATCGCCTCGCGCCCGGTCACCTTGATGAGGGCCTCCGGGCTGGACCCCACGATGTCGTATGCCGTGCCGTCCGGGTGCGGCAGGCGCAGCAGGTACATGTAGGGGCTGGGGTTGGCGGCCCGCAGTGCCCGGTAGACGTCGATGGGGTCGGCGTCGCACGGCGTCGAGAACCGTTGCGAGACAACGATCTGGAAGGCATCGCCGGCGCGGATCGACTCCTTGCACCGCTCGACGTTGTCGAGGTAGGCCTCCGGCTCGTGGGAACTGGTGACGGTGAGGGTCACCGGCTCGATCACAGCGACCGTCGAGGGCGCCGGCTCACCGAGTTCGGCGGTCATCCGGTCGAGCCGAGCCACCGCATCACGCCAGGCCCACTCCATCCGCTCGTCAGTGTCGTCGTAGTTGATCGCGTTGGCGACGAGCAGCACCGAGCCGTCGGAGTGGTCGAGGACCGCGAGATCGGTGGCCAGCACCATGGCCAGTTCGGGGAGGTTCAACTCGTCGCGGCCGGTGTCGGGCACCTTCTCCCACCGCCGGACCGCGTCGTAGGTGATGGCCCCGACCATCCCGCCGGTGAGCGGGGGCAGACCGCCGATCCTCGCGGTCGCGAGGGCGGCGACGGTGTCGCGCAAGGCGATCGTCGGGTCGCCGTCGGTCGGGACCCCGGCGGGCGGCATACCGATCCAGTGAGCCTGGCCGTCCCGCTCGGTGAGGGTCGCCGCGCTGTGGGCCCCGACGATCGAGTAGCGCGACCAGACCCCACCGTGCTCGGCCGACTCGAGCAGGAACGTGCCCGGCTCGCCCTTGGCCAGCTTGCGGTAGACCCCGAGCGGCGTCTCACCGTCGGCCAGCAGCCGCCGCACGACGGGGATGACCCGACGGGTGCGAGCCAACTCTCCGAAGACGTCCAGGCTCGGCCAGGTGCTGCCGAAGGTCAACTCGGCGTGGATGTCACTCATCGTGGCCTCCCACCACGGCCAGCGGCCGCGCGTCGAAGCAGGTGCGGTCGCCGGTGTGGCAGGCCGCGCCCACCTGGTCGACGCGCACAAGCAGGGCGTCGCCGTCGCAGTCCACGGCCACGGAACGGACGTGTTGGACGTGCCCGGAGGTGTCGCCCTTGCGCCAGTACTCACCGCGCGAGCGCGACCAGAAGGTCACCCGGCCCGTCGTCAGCGTGCGAGCGAGGGCCTCGTCATCCATCCACCCGAGCATGAGCACCTCACCGGTGTCGTGCTGCTGGACGATGGCTGCCACGAGGCCCTGGTCGTCGCGCTTGAGCAGGGCGGCGACGGCCGGGTCGAGGGAGCTGGCGCGAAGGGACACGGCTGCCATTCTGCCCGCTCCGCTGGGGCGGTGGCGGCGGCGTCCCATGGCGGCGGAGCGATGGGTGCAGTGGAACGCGGCGCAGGAACCTCGTTCGGCCACACCCTGGTCGGGGTCGATGTGCCCTAGCCTTGGGCGCCGTGAGGGAGGCGTTCGTCGACTTTCCCTGGGCCCCGGCCGGGGCTGCGGGGCCGCTGGCGTTCGGCGCGCCCGTCGAGATCGTCGAGGCGCGCTGCCTCGACGAGGTCCGACCCGCGCTGGATCGGGTCGCGGCAGCGTGCGCGGACGGTCGGTATGCCGTCGGGTTCGTGTCGTATGAGGCCGCCCCTGCGTTCGATCCGGCGATGGCGGTCCGCAGCGGGTCCGGCGTGCCCCTCGTCTGGTTCGGCCTGCACGACGCTCCCCTCGCCGAGGGGGCGGCACGGGAGCCCGCGGCATACGCGTGCTCGGTGTGGGAGGCGGGCACCGACGAGGTGACGTATGCCGCGTCCGTCGCCGCCGTCCGCGAGGCCATCGCCAGTGGTGACACCTATCAGGTGAACCACACGATGCGGCTGCGGGCGCGCTTCGACGGGGATCCGCTGGGGGCCTGGGCGGACCTGCGCCGGGCGCAGCGCGACGGGTGGTTCGCCTACGTCGACACGGGTGCCCATGCGGTCGCTTCGGTGTCCCCCGAACTGTTCTTCACCTGGGACGGCCACGAGGTGGTCACCCGCCCGATGAAGGGCACCCGCGCGCGATCTCGCGACGGGGCGCTGGACGCCGCCCGAGCCGCGGACCTGCGCGCCTCCGCCAAGGACCGGGCCGAGAACCTCATGATCGTCGACCTGCTGCGCAACGACCTGGGACGGGTCTGCAGGCCCGGATCGGTCCGCGTGCCAAGCCTTTTCGACGTCGAGGCCTATCCAACCGTGTGGCAGATGACCTCGACGGTGACCGGCGAGAGCCGTCCGGGGCTGGGGTTGGGCGACCTGTTTGGCGGTCTCTTCCCCTGCGGATCGATCACGGGGGCACCGAAGATCCGCACGATGGCGCTCATCACGGAGCTTGAGGATCGGCCGCGTGGGGTCTATTGCGGCGCGGTGGGCGTGGTCTTTCCCGGTGGGGCGGCGGCCTTCAACGTCGCCATCCGCACGCTGGTCGTCGACCAGGCGGACGGTCGGGCGCGTTACGACGTCGGAGGCGGTGTCGTCTGGGACTCGGACGGTCGCGACGAGCACGCTGAGGCGCTGGCCAAGGCCGCTGTGCTCGACATGACCCAGCGCGACTTCGCCCTTCTGGAGACGCTCCGGGTCGAGACCGACGAGGTGGTTCTGCTCGATCGGCACGTGGAGCGGATGGCGAGGTCGGCCGAGTGGTTCGGGTGGCCCTTCGACCCCGACCGAGCGCGAGCGTTGGTCCGTTCGGACGGTGCCGGCCCGGCCCGGGCTCGCCTGCTGCTGCGCCCTTCGGGCGATCTTCGCGTCGAGTTCACCTCTCTCACGGACATTTTCGGTATGCCGCCCGCCCCCGACCGCACCGCTCCCCCACCTCGGGCGGTGGTGCTGGCTCGGAGCCCGGTGTGGTCCGGTGATCCGTGGTTGCGGCACAAGAGCACCCGACGAGGGGTCTACGAGCGCCACCGGCGCGAGGCGACGGCATACCTGCAGGCGGCGGGATGGGACGCAGGGGCGCCGTTCGACGTCCTGCTGTGGAACGAGCGCGGCGAGCTCACCGAGCTGACCATCGGCAACCTGATGGCCGATGTCGCCGGGACCTTGGTGACCCCGCCGGTCGCGTGCGGGCTGCTGCCCGGCACCTTGCGAGCTCACCTGTTGGCGTCAGGAACGGTCAGCGAGCGAGTTCTTCGGGTGCAGGAGTTGCCGAGCGCCACGGCGCTCTGGCTGGTCAACGCCGTGCGTGGCTGGGTGCCGATCACGCTGGTGGAGCCGCCCGGGCAGCCAGCCTGAGGCGACGGGCCCAGCGGAGACGGACCCAGCGGAGACGAGCACAGCGGAGACGAGCACAGCGGAGACGAGCACAGTGGAGACGGACTGAGCGGACCTCGACGCTAGGTGCCGATCGCCGCGCAAGCGTTGCGCAACAAGGTCGGCGCAGCCTCCTTGCCGATGACGATCCCGAACTGCACCGACGGGCAAGAGGTGCCTTCGACCGTCCCAGTGGATCGCCCGGTGAGGATCACCGCTGCCCGGGCGACGCTGCGAATCGTGTTGCCCTGCAGGCCGGGAGCCGCGTCTTCGTCGGCCTGGATGCCGACCTGGCCGCCGCTGAACGTGTCGTCCACGAGCACCGGGTGGGCCGTCCCGACGGCAGCGGCACCGACGCCGTTGTCGGTGAAGGTGCTGCGGGCCACCGAGCCGCTGGCCCGGTCGAGGAAGCAGATCCCGCACTCACCATTGCGCACGAACGCGCTGGACTCGATGCTCACCCGGTGAGCGCCGCTCACCGCGACCCCGGCCCATTCGTTGTCGACGAGCTCGGAATCGGTCATCTCGAAGGTCGTCGTCCGGGGCACTGCGTCGGTCGGCTGGGCCGACAGGTGGACCGCCGCTCCACCGCGCGTGGTGGCCGAGGCCCGGTTGCCGGAGATCCGCATCCCCGTGAGGACCAACGCCGCGCTTGGACCGGTGAGCACGCCCGTCCCTTGCGACCCCGGCGCCCGGATGAGGCTGAAGCCGGTCAGCTCGATGCGCCCCGGGCTGAGCACGAGGACGGCCGCATCGGGCGCGCTCGACACGATGCTGGTGCGATCGCGCCCCTCCCCGACGATCGTCACGGTTTCGAGCAACACCAGTGGGTCGGTCAGGCGATGCTCCCCTGCGGACAGTCGCACGGTGGACCCCGCCGGGAGTTGCGCAATGATCGCGCTGAGATCCTCGCCCGGAGCGACGACCTTGGCGATCGGGGTCGGGCCGACGTTCCCGGTGATCGTTGCCGTCAGGCGGGCCAGCACAGCGGTGGCGATCGGACCGCGAGCCTGGACGCCGGCCAGTTTGGCGGTCAGGCCAGACGTCACGGACTGTTGGTCACATCGGTTGGCCACGATGACCTCCCGAGCCGCGGTGAGCGCCTCCGCCAGGTCGGTCCCCGAGGTCGCCTGAGTGGGCGAATCGGTCGCAGAAGGCGTCAGTGCCGTTGATGAGGCGGTGGCCGTGCTGGTGGCGTTGGCGGTCGGTGCCGGAGCCGTGTCGTAGCTGCGCACCTGCTCCTGCACTGCAGCGACAACGCGATCCAGCGCGCTCTGGCAGGCTGCCGCACTGGTCGGCGAACCGGTGCTGGTGCCGGAGGGGGGCGGTCCCGGAGCCGCGCTGCACGCCCCGAGGGCAGCAACCACGACGGCCACGAGCGCAAGCCGACTCCGGCCCAGGTGCTGCATTCGCCCGAGCCTAGCGGCGGGTGAGGGCGGAACGGCGGGTTGCGTGCGGCGCGCTCGGGCCAGTGGTCGGGCCAGTGGTGAGGCCGGTCGCCAGCGCGGGAGCGAGGACGGGCGCCATGACCCCGTCAGCGGTGTGCTCGAGGCCCAGCAGATGTCCGAACTCGTGGATGAGGACGGTGACGAGATCCGTCCGGTGGGGCCCGGCATACCTCGTCGTCGTGCTCCACCCCCAACCGGCTGCGGTGACGTCGAGCACGATGTCCGAGCCGCTGGCGGAGCCGAGGACGGTTCCCGGGAGGTCCTCGAAGCTGATCGTCACGTCGGTGAGTGCGGACGTGTCGTAGCCGAGGTTCTGCCAGTAGGCCAGGGCTGCGGCCACGGCGAGGTCTAGCGTCCGTGCCGTCGGTTGCCGCAGCGCGGCGTGGGTCACCGGGCCCGCTGTCGCCGCGGTCAGCTGGGACCGGGCCGGGGCTGTCGTCGTGGTCGTCGTGGTCGTCGTGGTCGTCGTGCCCTGGTTGAAGGTCACCTGGGGCGCCAGGACACGGACCTGCACGTTGTCGAACACTCCGCGCGAGTTGTTCGACCCCATTCCCGTCATGCCCTTGTTGAGGCCGACGAACTCACCGGCGATCAGGCGCGGGGCGAACGTGAAACTCAGCGCCATCGACCCGTTGACCGACAACGTGACGGCCGTACCGTTGACCGCCAGGAGCAGGTCGTAATAGGTGTCGCTCTTGAAGTTGCGCGGCGTGGCCCGCACGTCGTAGATCCACCCGGCGGCGGTGCGGTGTCCGATGACGAGCTTGTTGGTGGACACGTCGATGCCGGCGAACTTGAAGTCCGTGTTGCCGAAGTAGTCGAAGATCATGAAGGCGTTGGCCTTCCATCCCCCGGTGGGCTTCTTGACCATGATCGACGCCGCGAGCTCGTAGTAGACGGGCAGATAGCCGTCGACGTCGTAGACGGCTGCGGCGTCACCCCCGAGGTCCACCGCAGTGACGGTCAGCGACCCTCCCGAGACCGAGAACGATCCCGAGTCCACGAAGAACCCGTCCATGGTGCTCGTCGCGTTGAAGTCGGCCGAGCGCAGCACGTCACGCTTGCCGCCAGGGGTGTTGCCGGGTTGCGGGTCGCGGGGCCCACCGGTCTGGTCCTGCCACATCGGGTCCTTCTGGGTGACCAGCCCGATCTCGCCGTAGGGCTCGCCGTTGCGGGAGGCCGAGGCGGCACCCGTCTCCTGCACGAGGGTCGGGTCGGCGCCCTGCGCCTTGGACAGGGCGTAGAGGAAGTCGAAGAGGCCCGGCTGGACCTGACGGCTGACCGTCCCGAGACCGAACGGCGCGAACGGGACGAGGTAGGAGTTGAACTCCCCCACCCAGTCGATGAGCCGGTCGCCACCGGTATTGCCGATGAGGACATCGAGCCCGGCGCCACCAACGGCGCGGTCCTCATAGGAGGTGTCGGTGTCGGGGACGTCGTTTAGGCCGCCGTTGGTCGCGAGCGTGTCGTCGGCGTTGAGCAAGTCGTTACCCCAGCCGCCCCACAGCGTGTCCCGGCCGGTCCCACCAAAGATCCAGTCGTTGCCGTAGTCGCCGAACAGGACGTCGTTGCCGTCGGAGTTCTTGGTCCCCACGAGCTGGCCCTCGGTCGCCACGTTGTTGAGCAGCCACGGCCGACTGAGGTCGCCGGTCTTGTTGAGGGTGCCGTCAAGGTTGAAGGTGACGATCCGGCGCGGGTCGTACTCGTCGTGGGCGTCAAACATGCCGCCCCGCCGCACGCCGAAGCCCAGAACATTGAAGAAGGACGTGGGGACGGTCCAGTCGCTGCGCACGAGCATGCCGCCGATCGACGTGTATGCCGTAACGAGGGCTTCGGCTCCGGACAGGCCGTCGTTGCCGCCGCCACCGTGGATGAAGTCGTCGCCCAGACCGCCATAGAGCAGGTCGTCGGCATACTGCGGGACGAAGAGCGGGTCATCCGACTGCACCGGCGCGCCAGGGACCCGCGGGGTGAGCGCCCACGGGGTGAGGTCCACGGTCTTGAGCAACTGCCCGGCCGGATAGAGCGACGCGGTCTGCATGTTGCCCGGGGTGGCGATGCTTCTGGGCAGGTTGGCGGTGGAGACACCGTTGATCGGCTCGGTCGACCCGTTGCGGCTGGTGAAGATCCGGCCGTCG
>ENA-UPSM01002308-UPSM01002308.1-activated-sludge-metagenome-genome-assembly--contig:-NODE-2308-length-23366-cov-9.092403_pt1 | contig 23366 bp, 20 predicted proteins | sample MGYA00238181_ERZ773283 | MGnify/ENA primary metagenome ERZ773283 (study PRJEB29023, sample SAMN05720199) | activated sludge metagenome | isolation source: Anaerobic digester | place: Japan...
ATTTAGCTCGTGGATGTCTTGAAATGACCGTAGGCGTGCAAGATTCAGGTAATAAGTTAACAGCGTCCCACAACACTGACCTCACGGCCTTTTGATTATTTTCACTTTGCAATATCCGGTCGCGGCAGTTGCAAAAACGCCCTGGAGAGCATTCTGATCCGCGGCCTGCTCTTCGGGCAGCGTTACGCGGCGGGAGACAACTATCGCGGCATCTGGGGACTATACGGTGGTTATGACTACGTATCGCCATACCTGTTGCCCGTTTCCAGCACCTCCCTGTCACTGGGCACGACGTTTCAATGGTGGTTTTCACAGGAGGTGGCTCTCCAGGGGTCGGCTCTCGGGGGGATCGGATACGCGGCTGCCGGTTACCTCACCAATGAGTGCCCGCGCAACTATACGTACGGCATAGCCCCGCAGAGCCTGCTGGATCTGCGTTTGATTTTGGGTGACCGCGCGATGCTCGATTTCACGGACCGCCTCTATTATATATCGGATATCGGAGGGCATGAAAGTCATCGAACGGAACTCATCAATCGTCTGAACGCCGGGGTGACTGTCCGCCTCTTTTTGCATCATGCCATCGGACTCCAGTACACGGCCACGATCCGCGATGCCAGTCACCCGGATCGCGAAAACGCCTATCAGAAGGCGGGAGTCGTCAGCCTGTTTTACACCTGGCTGGGCGACACCGGTTTCGGCGCGGTCAAGTGACGGTAACGCCCGCATTGATCGCCTCCTTTCGGTCTCGGCAAAGGCGTCGGCGTCGCATCGTTTTCGCCGAATAATTGCGCAATAAACCAGGAATAAAAACGATAAGCCAAAAAAAGAAAACCACTGCGACTTCCAAAAGTACTGCCGCATTCATATTATTCTCCTGTTACCGGGGAGAGAATCGTTAACGGATGTTTTTTGTGAGTTTGATAAACAGAACAAAAGGACGTTAGCGTACGGTGGAGGGGATGTCCGGAATGACGGGGAGAATTTGTTTTTCAAGAGGTGTTATCTGGATGATTTATCATTTAATTCAACCGGATGACCGTGTGCGTCCGGTAATCCGCATCTTGAATTTTGCCATTTATCGTGATAGCGTGCCCCTCTGACGCCGCAGGCAGCCATCGCGGCGCCTTGAAAGGAAAATCTTGAAGTATTATCCGGTTTTTTGGGACATCAAAGGCAAAAAGTGTGTCATTGTCGGAGGAGGCGAGGTGGCGGCCCGCAAAGCGGCACGGCTCCTGGACTGCGGCGCCAAAGTCAGCGTTGTCAGTCCCGGCCTGACGGATGACCTGGCCGTGCTCAAAAGACAAAACCTCATCGAGCATATCGACGATGACTACGCAGCGGAATATCTTTACGGGGCGCGACTGGTGATCGGGGCGACCGACGATGATAAAACCAACGAGCGGGTATCGCGTGATGCAAAAAGCAGGGGGATCCCCGTCAATATCGTGGATGATCCCGAAAAGTGCGATTTCATTTTGCCCTCGGTGGTTGAGCGTGGCGATCTGACCATCGCCTGCGGTACGGCTGGCAGTTCCCCGGCGCTGGCGCGTTACCTGCGCGAAGAGCTGGAGAAAACCTATACGGAAGAATATGCCGTACTCACTTCTGTTCTGGGGCAGTTAAGAGCCGGGATGGAAAAAAACAGCGGAATGGGGCGAAAATGGTTTGACGAGCTGATGGCCGCGGGCCTGCTTGAGGCCATCCGTAGTGGCGACGAAAGACGAGTGAGAGAAATTGTGCGCAGTATCACCGGTCAGGAGGTGAGCCTTGAGCAGCACTGAAACGGTTTTTCTGATGCAGGCCCTTACCTGTACGGTGCTGGCCGTTGCCGGATACCTGCTTTCCATTTTAGTCAAAAGAGTGCTCGTAGCGAAAATCTCCACCTGGATACTCGCAGCAGTCTTCGCCTTTTTGACTGCTAATCTTGTCGTGGCGGCCGTCAACTGGGAAGGATGGGATCAAATAGGTTCCCGCCATTACCTGGTGTTTTATGCCTGGGCCATTGCCGGCATTTATCTGGGCTTTCAGCTTAAAACAAAAACCCGCGTTCTGGGCGTGTTTATCGCGCCGCTGATTTTACTTTTGCTCCTTGCGGCCGTGGGTCTGGCCCCCAACAGAAGCCTTCTGCCGCCTGAGTGGAGAGGCGGGCTCACCACGGTGCATCTGGTTTTATCGGTGGCGGGCGAGGTGCTGTTTGTCTTGGCCTCCGCCGCGGGCGCCATGTTTCTTATGCAAAACCATCTCATCAAAAACAAAACACAGGGGAAAATGAGCAGGCTTTTGCCCTCTTTGGGGGATCTGGACAGAATTAACTTTATCGGGCTTGCGTGGGGATTTGTCCTGCTGACTACGGGAATCATCATCGGCAGCGTCTATGCCGTATTTGTCTGGGAAGGACCGTGGGCGTCCGATCCCAGGGTCATCTGGTCTTTTGCCGTGTGGGTTGCCTACGGGTTTTTGCTTCATCAGCGGCTGGCCATCGGCTGGAAGGGAGTCCGTGTGGCGGTCCTGTCTGTAATAATATTTGTATTGCTTGCCGTGTCCGCTGTGGTAGTTCGCTTTTGCCTGCCCAGCTTGCACAGTTTCATTTGATCATGATTGTACTTGTCGGATTAAATCACAAAACCGCACCGCTTGACGTGCGCGAGAGACTTTTTGCCGGATGTCAGGAAACGACGCATCTGTCGGGCAGCCTTCTGTCCATCGACGGAGTTACCGAGGCTTTGTATCTTTCCACTTGCAACCGCGTGGAGATTGTCGCCAACGTGGAGGAAGACTCGGAAGCGCGGGCGGCCCTGAAGGATTATCTCATCCGCCTGGGTGTCTTAAGCAGCGGCGATGTGGGGGAATTCCTCTACCTTCATGAAGGGGAGGAGGCGATACGGCATTTGTTTCGCGTGGCGGCAAGCCTGGATTCACTGGTGATGGGCGAGGCGCAGATCCTGGGGCAGGTGAAAGACGCCTATCGTCAGGCGCTGGCGGAAAACGCTACCGGCGTGGCGCTGAACCGCCTGATGCACCGCGCCTTTCGGACCGCCAAACGGGTGCGCACGGAAACGGGCATAGCGGCAAATCCCGTCTCGGTGAGCTTCGCCGCTGTAGAGCTGGCCAAAAAAATCTTCGGGACACTTGGTGGGAAAAAGCTTCTGGTGATCGGCGCAGGCGAAATGGCAGAGCTTGCCTGCACGCATCTGGCCGCCAACGGCGCAGAAAAGATCACCGTCGCCAACCGCTCGGCAGCCCAGGCCGTGGCGCTGGCGGAAAAATTCCACGGCCGGGCCGTGGGGCTCGGGGCCCTTGACGAAACGCTTGGCGATACTGATATTGTCATTAGTTCAACCGGCTCGCCATCTTATGTCATTACTGAGCAGATGGTGGCCGGCTGTTTGCGAAAACGCAAGAACCGCCTGCTGTTTCTGATCGATATTGCCGTGCCGCGTGACATCGACCCGGCGTGCGGCAAACTCGGGAACGTATTTTTGTACAACATCGACGATCTGCAGAGCATCGTCGATGAAAACATCAAAAACCGCAAACGCGAAGCGATCAAGGCGGAGGCGATTGTGGCTGAGGAAGTGGCCAATTACACCGACTGGCTCCGCGAGCTGGAGGCGGTGCCCACTATTGTGTCGCTCAGACGCAAGGCGGAAGGGATTGTAGACCGGGAGATGGGGAAAGCCGCCGCCTGGCTGGGGGCTCTGACCGACGGTGAGCGCGAGAAGGTGGAGGCGCTGGTGAACGGGATTGTAAACAAGATTCTGCATGGCCCGGTGACTGCGATGAAGGAAGAAAGCGCCCAGACCCGCGCACAGGACATTGTCGCCGCTGCCAGGCAGCTCTTCAAACTCGACGATTGAAGGCGTTTCGGGCAAAAACCGCATCACGACGCGCTGTGGGGAAAATGATTTTCTTTTACATGTGGCGCCGGGCGGGGCGATGCTGAATATGGACACGGGTAAAACCGGACAGGGTGAAGATGAAAATTAAAATCGGGACAAGAGGCTCCAAACTGGCGCTGGCGCAGACCAAATCGGTGGCCGACGAGTTAAAGAAAATTTCTCCCGAGATCGAGACGGAGATTTGCGTTATCAAGACCAGCGGCGATATCATGCAGGATGTTTCACTTCTACAGATCGGCGGCCAGGGAGTGTTTGTAAAAGAAGTTGAAGAGGCGCTGCTTGCCGGCTCCATCGACCTTGCCGTCCACAGCATGAAGGATGTGCCGGGGGAAGTGCCCGAGGGGTTGACCTTTGCGGCCATTTTAAAGCGTGAGGACGTGCGCGATGTGCTGGTTACACGCGGCGGAATAAAATTCGAGCATCTGCCCAAAGGAGCGAAAATAGGCACCGGTTCGCAAAGGCGCGGCGCACAGCTTCGGGCCTTCATGCCGGATTTGGAGATTGTCGGCCTGCGCGGCAATATCGACACGCGGCTGAAGAAAATTGAAACGGAAAACCTCACCGGCGTGGTTCTGGCCGCCGCGGGCATGAAGCGTCTGGGCTACACGGATGTGATCACGCAATACCTGCCCACCGAGATCATGCTGCCCGCAGTGGGGCAGGGGGCTCTGGGCGTGCAGGCGCGCACAGAAGATGAGCGTCTGGTGTCTTTATGCGCTGCTCTCAACCACGGGCCGACCTTTACCGAGGTGAGTGCGGAGCGCTCCTATCTGCAGGCGCTGGGCGGCGGCTGCCGCCTGCCGATCGCCGCTTACGGCCTGATTGAAAAGGGACGGCTCACGCTCGAAGGAATGCTTGCCGCACCGGACGGATCGAGCTGGGCACGCGATAAGGTCTGGGGAGAGCTTGACGAAGCACAGGAGATGGGCCGGAAGCTTGCCGGGATGATCATGGATAAAGGTGGCCGCGAGCTTCTGGATTTGCTTGACTGAACGAAGACATTTTATCACCTGCCATCGCCTCTTGCGGTGGCGGGTGAAAACGGATTGATTTATGACTCAAGTTAAAAAGCCGGGAAAAGTTTATATCATCGGCGCAGGGCCGGGCGACCCCGGCCTGATTACGCTCAAAGCGGTTCAGGCGCTGGCCGGAGCCGATGTGGTCATCTACGATAATCTGGTGAACGAGGAACTTCTCAAATACGCGCCGGCGAATGCCCGTTTCACTTATGCCGGAAAGCAGGGCGGAGACCACACTCTTTCGCAGGACCAGATAAATGCGCTTTTGGAACAGGAGGCCCGGGCCGGACACACGGTAGCGAGGCTCAAGGGCGGCGACCCGTTTATTTTCGGGCGCGGTGGCGAGGAACTGCAGGTGCTGGCGGCAAACGGTATTCCGTTTGAAGTGATTCCCGGCGTGACCTCGGCAATTGCCGCACCCGCCTACGCGGGCATCCCGCTCACGCACCGGAGAATGGCCTCGACGGTCGCTTTTGTCACCGGCCATGAAGATCCGACCAAAGAGCAAAGCGACATCAACTGGCCGGCGCTGGCCGGCATCGGCACACTCGTATTTCTGATGGGAGTCAAAAACCTCTCTCAGATCACCGCTGCGCTTCTGGAGGCGGGAAAGGCGCCGGAAACACCGGCGGCGCTGATACGACGCGGCACCACACCGCACCAGCAGACACTTTCAGGCACCCTGGTTGATATTGCCACAAAGGCCACAGAGCATGGTTTCCGGCCGCCGGCCATCCTGGTGGTGGGACAGGTGGTGGACTTGCGGCAGACACTCGGCTGGTTTGAAAATCTGCCTCTTTTCGGCCGCGGCGTGCTCATTACACGTCCCGAACGCCAGGCTGATGATCTCGCGCGCCTTCTTGCCGATAAGGGGGCAAATCCAATTCCCTTTCCGACCATTGCCATCGAGCCGCCCGGCTCATGGCAGGAGCTCGATGCGGCCATAAATCGCCTGGAAGACTACGGCTGGCTTATTTTCACCAGCGCCAACGGAGTTCATTATTTCTTTGAGCGTCTGGGACAAAAGGGAAAAGACTTGCGCGATCTCGGGGGGGTGAAAATCTGTTGCATCGGCCCCGCAACTGCAAGACAGATCGAGGCCCGAGGGCTGCGCGCAGATCTGGTTCCCGACGAATTCATTGCCGAGGGCATTTTAAAATCATTTTCCACCATGGATCTGGAGGGAGTGAAAATTCTCATCCCTCGTGCGGAAAAGGCCCGTGACATTCTTCCCAGGGAGCTTGCCGCACAGGGTGCGCTCGTCACAGTGGCCGCCGCCTACCGCACGGTTAATTCCGGAAGAACAAAACAGGAACTGGCCGGTCTTTTGCACGAAGGCGGGGTTGATGTGATCACCTTCACCAGTTCTTCAACCGTGACGAACTTTGTGCAAATTGCAGGTACTGACTTCGAGCCGCCTGAAAAAGTGAAGATAGCCTGCATCGGGCCGGTGACTGCGCGCACCGCGCGCGAGGCCGGTTTCCGAATCGACATCATGCAGGACGAATATACGATGCAGGGGCTGGTGAAAGCCCTTGTGGAATATTACCATAATGAAAAGGAGCCCCGATGATCGGAATTTCCAAACTATACTGCGGGGCGGTCGAGCCATCTGACGTATTGCGCTACAGACGCCACTCCGGTTCGCTTCCGTCACACCTGCTGCAGTTTTCATCCGATAAAAAACCGGTGGTCGTCTGGAACATGACACGCCGCTGCAACCTCAAATGCATCCATTGTTATTCCAGCTCGGCCGATATCGACTATCCTGACGAGTTGACCACACAGGAAGGCAAGAGTCTCATCGATGACCTGGCACAATTCGGCTCGCCCGTGATTTTGTTTTCCGGCGGTGAGCCGCTGATGCGCGCCGATCTGCCCGAGCTGGCCCGGTACGCAACACAAAAAGGCATGCGGGCGGTTATCTCCACCAACGGCACCTTGATTACCGAAGAAGTGGCGGCGCAACTTAAGGAAATCGGCCTTTCCTATGTAGGTGTCAGTCTCGACGGGCTCAAGAAAACGCATGACCGTTTCCGTGGCATGTCCGGCGCATTCGAGCAGGCCATCGCCGGTATCCGTAACTGCCGCGACGCAGGCATCAAAGTCGGTTTACGCTTTACGGTGAACCGGCATAACGTGGCCGATGTGCCGGCCATGTTCGATCTGCTCGCCGAAGAAAGAATCCAGCGTATGTGCTTTTATCATCTGGTCTATACGGGGCGCGGCTCGCAACTGCGCAAGGAAGACCTCACGCATGAAGAGTCGCGCCGGCTTCTGGATCTGATCGCCGCGAGGACGAAGCAAATGTTTGACGAAGGTCTCGCCCCGGAAATCCTCACCGTGGATAATCACGCCGACGGGCCTTATCTGTATCTGAAACTCAGGAAGGAAGACCCGGCGCGCGCCGCCGAGGTGCTGGAACTTCTGGAGATGAACGAGGGCAATTCCACCGGCGTCGGCATCGGTTGTGTAAGCTGGGACGGCCAGGTGTATCCCGATCAGTTCTGGCGAAATCGGCCCCTGGGCAATGTCCGTGAAAAACCTTTCAGCGCCATCTGGACCGACGAGGATAATGAGTTTCTGATGAAGCTCAAGAAAAAGAAAAAATATATAACCGGCCGCTGTGCTTCCTGCGTCTGGCTTCCGGTTTGCGGTGGCAACTTCCGCGCGCGGGCCGAGGCGGCAGGCGATGTCTGGGGGCCGGATCCCGCCTGCTATCTGACGGACGAGGAAATATCGCAAAAGGAGGACTAGACTATGCAATTTCCGGAATATCGGGGGCGCAGACTGAGAAAAAACGAAAACTTTCGCAGGCTGGTGCGCGAAACGAAATTGTCGGTTGACGATCTGGTCTATCCGCTGTTTGCCGTCCCCGGAAAAGGCGTAAAAAAGCCGATCGGTTCCATGCCCGGCCAGTTTCAGATGTCGGCGGACAACATCGCCAAGGAAGCACATGAGGCGTACCGGATGGGTATCGGGGCGATCCTGCTGTTTGGCATTCCCTCCAGAAAGGACGATCAGGGCACGGGCGCGTTTGCCCGCGACGGCATCGTCCAGCAGACGATCAAGCGCGTTAAAAATGAAGTGCCCGAGCTGCTGGTGATTACCGATGTCTGCCTGTGTGAATACACAAGCCACGGGCATTGCGGCATCATCGACAAAGGTGTGGTGCAAAACGACATAACGCTGGAGGTGCTGGCCGAAACAGCCGTATCGCAGGTGAAGGCAGGCGCTGACATGGTCGCCCCTTCGGCGATGATGGACGGGCAGATACTGGCCATCCGCGAGGCGCTGGATGAGAACTCCTTCGACGATGTCCCCATCATGGCCTACAGTGCCAAGTACGCCTCATCTTTTTACGGCCCGTTTCGCGAAGCGGCCGAAAGCGCGCCGCAATTCGGCGACCGCCGCGCCTATCAGATGGACCCGGCCAATGCCGACGAGGCCATCCGGGAAATATCGCTCGACGTCAACGAGGGGGCGGACATCATCATGGTCAAACCCGCTCTTCCCTATCTGGATATTATCTGCCGTGCGCGTCAGGAGTTTGATCTGCCGCTTGCCGCCTACAACGTAAGCGGGGAGTATGCGATGCTCAAAGCCGCCGGACAGCTTGGCTGGCTCGATGAAGAAAAAGCGATGATGGAGTCGCTCACCGCCATCAAGCGCGCCGGTGCGGATATCATCATCACCTACTGGGCAAAGGATGTGGCCGGGGTGCTGGGGCGCTAGACGGTGACTGACTGGCTGCGGGGAAAATCGTCGCCGATGAATGGGTGAAAATCGCCGAAATCAGTGACGACGTCAAATTGGACGAATGGATCTTGATGCCAAACCATTTTCACGGCATATTGACGATAAACAACACCGTAGGGGCGATTCATGAATCGCCCCTACGAGAAAATAATCAACAGATAAACAAGGAAGAACCATGGCGCATCTGACAGAATCCATCATCGAACAGGCCGAAGTGCTTTCCCATGATCGGATGGGCTGAGGGTGTAGGATGAAACATTTACAGATTGATGAACAAATTTCTTTAAATCAATTGCCTCGGGAGCACATCTGCCGGATGATCGCCTGGGAAGTGACACGCAGCTGCAACTTGGGCTGTGTCCATTGCCGAGCCGCGTCCCACCTGGGGCCTTATCCGGGCGAGCTCTCCACAGAGGAGTGCCTGCATCTCATCGATTCCATTTCCGACACGGCACGCCCGGTCATTATCCTCACCGGCGGTGAACCGCTCTTGAGGGCGGATATTTTTGAGATTGCCTCCTACGGAACCAAAAAAGGCCTGCGCATGGTGATGGCGACCAACGGCACGCTCCTTGATGACTCTGTTGTGCGCAGGATGATTGACTCCGGCATTCAGCGCGTGAGTGTCAGCATCGACGGCCCCGACGCGGCAAGCCACGATGAGTTTCGCTGCCAGCCCGGCGCATATGAAGGCGCGATGCGCGGCATTGACGCGATGAAAAGAGGGGGGCTTGAGTTTCAGATCAACACGACAATCACGAATGCCAATCTGCACCATATCAAAGAAATCCACGATATGGTATTGCAAAGCGGCGCGGCGGCGCATCATATATTTTTGCTGGTGCCCACCGGACGGGGAAAAGAGCTCGCCCAGCAGGCGATCACTGCCGCCGATTATGAAGAGACACTTATGTGGTTTCATCACCAGAGTCTGACAAGTGAAATTCAGCTAAAAGCGACCTGCGCCCCGCATTACTTCCGCATCATGCGCCAAAACAGGCCTGCCGGCGGGCAAAGACCCGCGGCCCGGGCGGGAGGGCGTTTTCATGAATTCACACGCGGCTGCCTGGGAGGTATCACTTTTTGTTTTATTTCCCACGTCGGCCAGGTCCAGCCCTGCGGTTATCTGGAGCTGGACTGCGGCAATGTGCGGGAGCGGACCTTCGGCGAGATCTGGCAGGGCTCGGAGGTATTCGGCAATCTGCGGGATTATGAAAAATACAAAGGCAAGTGCGGCCGCTGTGAGTTTCTCAAGATATGCGGCGGGTGCCGGGCGCGCGCCTACGAGGAAACGGGCAATTACCTGGCAGAAGAACCTCTTTGCCTGTATGAGCCGCGACGGGACAAAAGTAACTCTCAGGATGCGCAAATGAAGTGAAAGGATGAAGGCTAAAGGACAAAGGCTAAAGGCTAAAGGCGGCGCTATGCGTAGTCCAGCCTGACACAGGGAAATAACAATATGAGACCTTTGAAAAATACCTCCTCCAGTCATTCCGGGCTCGACCCGGAATCCAGTAAGCATTTGATAACACTGGATACCGGCCTTCGCCGGTATGACGACATTGCCGTTACGTAGTGCTGTGCAAAGCTCTCAATATGGACGAGATTGATAAAAAGATACTAAATATTTTACAGAAGGATTTCCCGCTCGATGAGCGTCCTTATCTGGTTATCGCCCGGGAACTCGGTATCGCCGAGGACGATGTCCTGTCGCGTGTGCAGCGCCTCAGGAACGAGGGGGTGATCCGCCGCATCGGTGCCGTGTTCGACGGGGGAAAGCTCGGGCGAGTCAGCACCCTTTGTGCAGCGCGTGTGCCACAGGAGAAGGCTGGCTTGTTTGTGGAAGTGGTCAACGCCTTTAAGGGGGTGACCCATAACTACCGGCGTGATCATGAATACAATTTCTGGTTTACCGCATCCGCGGGAAATGAGGAAGCACTTGCGGCTTTTATTGAGAGAGTAAAGGACAAAACAGGAGTTACGGATATTCTGGACATGCGTGCGGTGAGGGTTTTTAAAATAAACGCATCGTTTGATTTATAAGAAGAGGGGCACCGTACGGTAGGAGAAAACAATTGTGCGGTGCGTGGCAGGAAAAAATAACCGGGTTTGTCTTCTTCATACACCGAAGGGAGCGATGATCATGGAGCTCAAAGACATCGATTTTTCAGCCATGCCGGAAAAGGCGATCATCGTCATCACGAATCCGGCGGGGTTTTTTCAGTCCATGGAAAAAACAGGCGGTTACATGGAGCCGCTTGCTTTTGCCGTTATCATGGGGGTTGTAGCGGGAGTCATCCAGGCCATTATGGGGATCTTCGGCCTGGGGGCAGGTTTCATTAACGGGATCGTCTCCATCATCAAGATGCCCATAATCGCGGGAGTGGGAAGTTTTATCGGCGCCGCAATTTTGTTTGTGATCTGGAAATTCATGGGGTCGGTCTGGGACTATGAAGTATCCTACCGTTCATGCGCCCATATGATGGCTCTTTGGCCCATTACCGTCATTGTGAGTATCATTCCCTATGCCGGAATGGTCATCAACACCGCTCTGGCCCTGTTTTACACGGTCATGGCCAGTGTCCATGTTCATCGGCTTCCCGCACAAAAGGCATGGCTTGTCTTCGGCATAATATTCGCTGTTCTCCTGCTTTTGTCTTTAGTTGCCGGCAGGTTCGGTTAGCCGCCGCGCCTGTGCCGCCCCGGCGGTGCCGGCGCAATATTTTACAGGATGGTTTATGACACGGGAGCATAAAAAACCACTGCTGGCGGTCGTGGACGGCAGCAACTATCTTTACCGCGCCTACTGGGCGATTCCGCCTCTCACCAATTCCAAGGGGTTGCCGACCAACGCCATTTATGGTTTCACCTCGATGCTCATGAAGCTTTTGCGGGAACTGGCGCCTGATTATGTGGTGGTGGCCTTCGACCTCAAGGGGCCGACCACCCGCCACGAGGAATTCGCTGATTACAAGGCCACGCGAAAGCCGATGCCTGATGACCTTGCCGTACAGATCCCGTTTATCAAAGATGTGATACGAGGCTTCTCCATCAGCATTTTGGAAAAACAGGGAACCGAGGCGGATGACCTCATCGGCACTCTCACGGTTGAGGCGGGTCGGAGGAACTGGCGCACCGCCATCATTTCCGGCGACAAGGATTTACTCCAGCTCGTCGGTGATGATGTGACCATGGTCGATACGATGAAAGACAAGACCTACGATGTGGCGGCGGTCCGGGAAAAATTCGGTGTCGGGCCCGACAAGGTGGTGGAAATTCTGGGACTGATGGGTGATGCCTCGGACAATATCCCGGGAGTGCCGGGCGTCGGACCTAAAACCGCTCAGCGGTTGATTGAGGAATACGGCACGGTAGATGAAGTCATCGCTCATGCAGAGAGCCTGCGCAATGTGAAACTGCGCGAAAGTTTTCGAAAGTATGCCGGACAGGCTCTGCTCAGCCGTAAGCTTGCGCTCATCCGCACCGACATTGACCTTCAGTTTGAACTCGATGATGCCCGACGTAGCGAGCCGGACACCAGGCGCCTGGCCGGACTATTCGGCGAATTTGAATTTTCGTCTCTGATGAGGCAGTTTGTGGATGGATCGGACAAGCCTGCCGTAGCCTGTGAGGTGGTCGATGACGAAAAAGCTGTTCTGGCGCTGGCCGCGAAACTGGCGGGAGAAAAAAAGATATCATTTGAAATCATCCATGAAAAAAATCTTCCCGAGCAGATAATCGGCCTGGCGGTGGGAACGGCTGATAAGGCTTTTTACATTCCTCTCGCCCACGACGCTGTGGAAGCTCAGCCGGCGGTCAAAGAGGTGTGGGGCTCTCTCCGGCCACTGTTAGCGAACAAAGAAATTCAAAAATTTTTCTACGACCTGAAGGCAACCATTTTAACTGTCGATGGCCTAGAGATTCAGGCGGGCGAGGATCTGCAACTGGCCGCCTATCTGCTCAATCCGGCGCGGCGTTCCTATGAGCTTGACGAAATAGTCTGGGAATACCTCCATGAGCGCATCGCGGAACCTGCCGCCCTGGCGGGCGGTAAGGGGAAGGCATTCATGCTGGCCCGTTTGCCGGTTGAAAAAATCGTCTCTTATACGGGACAGAGAGCGAGGGCTTTACTGGCGCTGGTGCCGGTTGTGACCGAAAAGCTCGACGAGGCGGGAGCGCTCGGACTCTACCGTGAGGTGGAGATGCCACTTTTGTTCACGCTGGCCGCGATGGAAAAAAAAGGTGTCTTGGTGGATGCGGCACTGCTTGGGCAGATGTCCGGAGAGCTTGGAGAGCTTCTGTCCATCTCCGAGGAAAAAATCCACCGTCTGGCCGGAGAGAAGTTCAACATCAACTCCCCCAAACAACTGCAGGCGATTTTATTCGACAAACTAAAATTGCCGCGGGGAAAGAAAATTAAAGAAGGTTATTCCACTGATATGGACGTGCTGGCGAATCTGGCCAAAAGCCATGAACTGCCCGCCGAAATCCTCTCCTACCGTTCACTGGCGAAGCTGAAATCAACTTATGTGGATGCTTTGCCGGAGCTGATAAACAAGGATACCGGACGGATTCACACATCTTATAATCAGACAGTGACCACCACCGGACGGCTGTCGAGCAGTAATCCCAATTTGCAAAATATCCCGATCCGGACAGTCGAGGGGAAAAGAATCCGTCAGGCTTTCATTGCCGCACCCGGCTGTGTGCTCATTTCCGCCGACTACTCACAAATAGAGCTAAGAGTGCTGGCGCACCTCTCCGAGGATCCTGCACTGCTTGCGGCTTTCGCCGCCGATGAAGATATTCATACCAGGACCGCTTCCGATGTTTTCGGTGTTTTTCCGGAAATGGTCAGTCCCGATATGCGCCGACAGGCAAAAGTCATCAACTTCGGCATTCTCTACGGCATGAGTGCATTCGGCCTGGCCAAAGAACTTGGTGTCCCGCAAAAGACGGCCCAGACTTATATCGACGGCTATTTCGCCCGTTACCAGAAAGTTCGTGAGTATCTGGACGGTATTCTGGAAGGGGCGCGCCGCGACGGTTTCGTCTGCACGATTTTGAACCGCCGTCGCTATCTACCGGAGCTGAAAAGCAATATCCCAGCTGTCCGCCAGTTTGCCGAACGTATGGCCATAAATGCCCCCATACAGGGGAGCGCCGCCGACCTCATCAAAGTGGCGATGGTCAATATTGACCACCTGCTGGAAGAAAGGAACTTTGACGCGCGTCTGATTATGCAGGTTCACGATGAACTGGTGCTGGAAGCGCCCGAGCCGGAGAAAGAAGACGTGATGAAGCTTGTCAAAAAGGAAATGGAAGATGTGGTGAAGCTGAAAGTGCCGCTGAAGGTCGAAATAGCTTCGGGCCGCAACTGGGACGAGGCGCATTGAGTTGATTCAGGTGATAGTGAGTGGATCGTAGTCCATAGAGGGTTAGAAGATTAGATGATTAGAAGTTTAGAGGATTGGAGGGTTAGATGAATGGTGGAAATCGGTTAGCTCGTGGCTCGTAGTTCATGGATAAAGGCCAAAGGCCAAAGGCTAAAGGATGCTTCGGCAGGCTCAGCGACCGGAGGATTGGATGATTAGAAGTTTAGAGGAATGGTGGCTGGCGATTAGCGCGTGGTCAACGGCAACGTATTAAAAAACCCCCGCTCGTCCTGAGCTTGTCGAAGGATGAGCGAGGGGATGGTTGGCCGTTCATGCTTCGACGGGCTCAGCACGAACGGGTAATAAAAGCTCAGTATGGACGGTCAATAAAGTGCGAAGATCACTGCCTGCTTTTACCAGCTTCGGGTTGCGCGCCGGTTTTTACTTCGGGAGTATTTCTTTTTATACTCACAACATAAGCTGTGAACAGCGGATTTTACCCTTAGTCTATAGCAGACAATCTTTTATGGATATTGTTGAGAAATGGCGCATATTCAAATTGTAACATCACCAGGTGAAATATTTCTTCCTTATAGCATGATCGGCAGGCTTTCTGAAATATGGCGGGAGCAGGGACATACAATTTCCATCGGGTCGCCGAAAACCCTGGAGGCGGATTTAGGTATTTTACATATAGACCGTACGTTCATAAAAACGGACTGGCTGCCCGAAAACCCGCAGAAGCGTCCATTTTTGAATAACTCCGTACTGGATATTTCCAAAAGACGTATCAGCCGCAATCTTCTGACCCGTGATTCAAATTACAGCGGGCCGGTGATGGTTAAAACAAATGCCAATTATTTCGGTTGGCCGGAACGGTCTTCAAAGGCTTCCAGGCTTGAACTCAGGTTTTATCAAATGCTGGTGGAGAAGAAAATATCCTGGCGATGGACACGTCTGTTTCTCCCTGGCTCTTACACTGTGCTGGAAGGTGTTCATCAGGTTCCGGCCTGGGTCTGGAAGAGAGAAGATCTGGTCGTAGAAAAATTTCTTCCTGAAAAGGAAGGTGATGAATATGCCCTGCACGCCTGGATTTTCTTTGGCCCGCAAGAGTACTGTGTCCGGATGTTCAGTCGCAGCCCGGTGGTCAAAGCCGCCGAGATTACTCACTACGATTATCTGGGTGAAGTGCCGGATTCCATCAGACAGACCCGTCTTCGCCTGGGGGCTGATTTCGGCAAGTTCGATTATGTGATGGTTGATGGCGAGGCTGTTCTGCTGGATGTGAACAAAACGCCGACCATAGCCGCCTCGCAGCACGGTGACGGGCACAGCCCTAATATGCTCAAGCTTTCCCCCGGCCTGGAATACTTTCTGGAGAGTACAAAATGAAATCTTTACAACCTGTCACGCCTTCCGCGAATTTTTCCGAGCTCTATCCGACTAAAACCGTATTTGCCCCGCGCACTACATGGGATGTCTTGCAATTGGTTCAGAATCAATATTTTCAAGTTGAGTCGATGACCGCTGGAACCATTACCGTCATGGGAGATATGCCTCTTATCTGCCATCAAAACACGGTCACACCACTGATTCTCGATTTTTTCCGGGAGGCGGGTCTTCGGCCTGCCATCCGCACAGACACATACGAAACGGAAGAGGAGGCAGTGGCAATCGCCCGAAAGCATAGTGAGGAAGGTAAGAAACTTGTCTATGTCTATCCACCTCCGTCCGCTCTGCTCGACGATGGGTCGTTTCTGGTTCCTGTGCCGCTATACACATATCTCAATGACAAGTCCAGTCTGGAGCGCCTGGTGGAAAGCGAACACCAACCATGTCATCGTCTGCTTTCAGTGGACAGTTTCGACGAACTGTTCGATTTTTTACCCGGGCGGGAAATCTTCATCAAGGCCTGCCGCAGCGGCGCCAACGGTGCGGGTAAAGACGTTTATTATTGCCCGGATGAAGCCTGCCGCAAGGATGCGGCACAGCGCCTGGGCTTGCAAAAAGAGGCGCTGACCGGCGTGCGGCTGGAAGAGGCGGTGGGGGTCGATGCGTCCTGGTGTCTTAGTTTCGCGATCGGGAAATCCGGCATACGTTATCTCGGCGCGGCAACCCAGCTTTTCGAGCAGCCTGCCAGACAGACAGGAAGCAGAATCGACCCGGAGAATTTGCCACCCGCTTTTGTTGTTGACATTGCCGCAAAGATCGCAAGGCGCGGCAGCACGATGGGGTATCAGGGGATTGCCGGCTTTGATATCGGGCTTTCTCCTGCCGGGCAGGCATTCGTTTTTGATCTTAATTTCCGTCTTTGCTCCAGTACACCACAGGTGCTTTTACACGAAGCGGCGACCGCGAGAGTCGGCGCGCGCATATCTCAATCATGGAGCAGAGTCTTTAAAGCGTCTCTTGCCCCAGCGCTGGAGCGTATCCGGCACTACTCACAAGAGGGTGTTTTTGTTCCCATCCGCCTGTATGAGCGAACGCAGGCAAGTGAAGGTCAGAGCGTGATCACCGGCATGATCCTGGGGAAAACAATTGCCGATATTGAAAAAATCAAGGCCCGTATGGACGCCGCCATTGATGATGCCCTGAAGGTCTGATAGCCTGTAGCAAAAGGCCAAAGGCTAAAGGATAAAGGATGCTTCGACAGGCTCAGCACGAACGGGTAATAATGTTCAGCACGAAAAAGAAATGAAGCGCGAAGAGCCGCTGTGGAAGCTGGCAATGTGAAAGGTATCTTCGGTACATGGCAGGTGATGGCTTGACGGTTTCCGGCGCATGTGGAGCGGATGAGATGATAAAAATAGCGGCTGGTTATCAGATAAAAAAAGGCAGGGTCTTTGACCCTGCCTTTTTTCCCATTATCAGTATCGGGTTATTTCTGAAATTTTCTTCCCGCTCCGGCAAGGCCCACCAGGCCCAGTCCAAGCAGCATAATGGTGAGGGGTTCAGGAACTGCTGAAGCAGCGTTGCCCAGATTGGTTACATAGGCATGAACCATCGTCCGGCCGGACAGGCCAATCTGCACACCGTTTTCAAAATCGATTCTGACGACATTTCCATCGGCCAGCGTAAAATAATCAGGCAGAGTGCCCTCATCCCAAACGAGGTTTCCTCCCCGAATGATACCGAATATATTGAAAGTTCCGCCACCGGTGGCCTGGCCGGCAATGGGGGGCTCGATAAATGCGAGTGTCGCCGAGATGCGATAAGTATCATATAAAGTAGTGCCGCCGAGGCTCAAGGTGAAGAAGTCAAGAACCTGTGTCTCATTGTCTTGAAGGGTGAAAGAAGAGCCGGACAGGGCAAGCCTTGCCGACACATTTCCTTCCAGAATTAGTGAACCATCAGGATAGTTCGTCACGACGACGGACGATCCGCGTACATTAGGGGTAAAATCGACCGGGGTTGCCAAGGCATCCGGCGCCAGAGAGATGATGACGGCCAGTACCAAGTATAATTTAAGTAATTTTTTCATTTTTGCTCATGCCTCCTTGATGTTGTGTTTGTCTGCCTGATTAATGAGCAAGTTAGGTGCCAACGTCGTAACATATTGATATTATGAATTATTGAAACAAAACTATGAATGAGGGGGTAGTTTTGTGTAAAGTAATCCGACATGGATTCGGCTTTGATCGTCCCGCTTTTACACGAAAGTCGTAAATAGGCTGTAATCACGACGGTATATAGACAAATAACAATGTAAAACATTTCGACGTATGGTTGAACGCAAATATACGGTGCATGAGGCGAAATAAGAAAAGCAGGGAAGCGGACACTTCATTAGTACGGAAGAAATGACAATCCTTACAGATCTCCGATGGATAATCCTCCGTAAGCCATGGTTATTTAAGAAATACTTCTGCGGAAGATGTTCAGGGCGTTGCCGCTTTTTTACCCAGCAGGAATGCCTCGGCGATCGCCTTATCATCGCCCATGATTTCACCTCTGTCATTGGCGGAGGCCATCACTGGGTCGAGCCATTCCATTTTGCTCATCTGTGTTGTAGTCCGGAAGCTGTGGACGATTGGATCGGCGGCATGCACGTCCGGGTCGCCGCAGACGGTTATCAGGCCGATACGTTTACCTCTCATTTTGGGGTAATATATTTTATGCCATTTCCATTCAGCATCGAAAAATACACACCAGCGGTCCAGATAGGCTTTCATTTGAGCACTCATCGTCCAGAAGTAAACAGGGGTGCTGTGGATAATCGCGTAGGATTCAAGTATCTTTTTCTGGATGTCTGCCATATCGTCTTTAGTGGCGCAGACCCCTGCACGGTTACATTTTTTGCAGTCCTTGCAACCGGCAATAACTTTGCGGTCCAAAACGATTTTTTCGATTTCCGCTCCCGCCTCCTTTGCGCCGGACAAAGCCTGGTTAAGAAGAATGTCGCTGTTACCGCCGATGCGTGCGCTGCCCATAATTCCCAGAACCTTCATATTGTCACTTCTCCTGTTTATTTTCTTTTCCATTATCATGAAAGGGGTATATTTAGTAGCAGCTATTTGGTCCACCGAACACCCTGATGAGCGGTAAAAGCCGGTCTTCAGCGAAGGTGAACAATGCGGATGATCCAAAATCTATCTTTCAGAGGACAACATGGAAAATCGGCGCCACATTGTGTTATTACGGCGGTAATGAAATATACAAATGCTACCGGTTGTTCTTCGCACGGGAAGAGGAGATGAGGGCTTGCAGGCGATGGTGGATGGGGGATAGCGAATAGCTCGTGGATAAAGGCCAAAGGCGAAAGGCTAAAGGCTAAAGGACGCTTCGACAGGCCGAGCGACCGGAGGGTTGGATGATTAGAAGTTTAGAGGGTTAGCTAAAGGACGAAGGCTAAAGGATGAGAGTTTTGTAGAATCCTACGTAATCGCCAAGGTCGTCATACCGGCGAAGGCCGGTATCCAGAATATAAGGAGCAAATAGCGCGTGGCTTGTAGTTAGTGGATGAAGGATAAAGGCTAAAGGATGCTTCGACAGGTTCAGCACGAACGGTCAGTGGGGGCTCCCGTTCATGGTTCGACAGGCTCACCACGAACGGGCATTTGGAGGCTCAGCATGAACGGCAATAAAACTCAACTCCAACGGTCAATAAAACACAAAGCGACGGGCCATTAGGCCGGCACCGGAGCACAAAGAAAGATTATGTTCCACACCGACACTTTAAAAGAAAAGATTGCATCGGCTCCGCGCGGGCCTGGTGTTTATCTCATGCTCGATGCCCAGCGCCGGGTTATTTATGTCGGCAAGGCCAATGACCTGAAAAACAGAGTCACTCAGTACTTCACCGGCAAGGATTCTCGTCCGATGGCCCCTTTTCTGATGGCGCGGGTGGGCGACATTGAATTCATCACCACCGCAACTCCGAAAGAAGCTCTGATTCTGGAGAACAATCTCATCAAAAAACATCGCCCCCGCTACAACGTGATTTTGCGCGATGATAAAACCTACTACCATCTGTCGCTGGACCCGGAGGAGAAATTTCCACGCCTGCAGTTGGTGCGGAAAAGGGGCAGGGGGAATGCTCTTTATTTCGGGCCGTACCCTTCGGGCACCGCCGCCAAGGAGACGCTACGTTTTGTGCAGCAGGTGTTTCCCTTGCGCACCTGCCGCGACCGCGATTTTCGCTTGAGAACCAGGCCCTGCCTTGAGTATCAGATCGGCAGGTGTCTGGCCCCCTGTCAGGGACTGATTGATGAAGAGACCTACCGGACGCTTACACAAAACGCAGTTTCGTTTCTTATGGGACGCCGCCGCGAGCTGGTCTCTGAGTTGAGGCGGCAGATGCAGGAGGCGGCCGACGGGCTGAAATTCGAGGAAGCGGCGCGCCTGCGCGACCGGGTCACCGCGCTCGAGCATGCTTTGGAAAAACAAAATGTGGATTGGGGCGACGACTCCGACCACGATGTACTGGGGCTTTACCGCGAAGGGGAGGTCTGGCAGCTGTGTATGCTTTTTGTGCGCTCCGGCAAGCTCCTGGGAAGCAGGGCCTTTGCGCCGCTGAAGACGAAGGCGGACGCGGGTGAGATAGTTTCTTCCGTTTTGCGGCAGTATGATGATGCGGCAAGCATACCGGATGACATCATCCTGCCTGCTTTGCCTGCCGATGAGGAAGTGGCGGCCGAGTGGCTCGCGGATAAAAAGGGAAAGAAGGTAACCTTGAGTGTTCCGGTGCGAGGCCCGAAAAAGGCGCTTCTGGATATGGCCTGTGCCAACGCGCGGGAGCTTTTTGTTTCCGCTGTCGATAAGGAGAGGCAAAAATCAGCCTCACTGGAAACCCTGAAGGAGAAACTCGGCCTTCAGAAAGTGCCGCACCGCATGGAATGCTACGATATCTCCAACACAGGCGGTAAAAACGCCGTCGGCTCCATGGTGGTTTTTGTGGAAGGAGAGCCGGATGAATCGGCCTACAGAAGATTTCGCCTTGAGGCGCCAGCGATGCCCGATGACTATGCCATGATGCGCGAGCTTTTATCACGGCGTTTTCAGGGCCCGGAGCCTCATCCGGACCTGATTGTCGTCGATGGGGGTAAAGGCCAGTTAAACGTCGCCCTGTCGGTGTTGCGCGAACTTGAGGTCAAAACCGATGTGATCGGTTTGGCCGAAGGGCAAAGTCCGTTTAAGGCGGCCGGGCAAAGACGTCGCGTAAAAATTTCGACAACCGAAGACCGTGTGTATCTCCCGCGGCGCAAGGACGCCGTATATCTTTCCTCGTCACCGGCGGCGCTCGCCCTGCTTGCGCGTCTGCGTGATGAGGCGCACCGCTTTGCCCTGGCATACCACCGTAAACTCCGGGCAAAAAGTAATTTAAGCTCTGAGCTGGACCTTATCGATGACATCGGCCCTGAGCGCCGCAGACGGCTTCTGGAGCATTTCGGCTCTGTTGGGCAAATGAAGAAAGCCACCTTGGCACAGCTCGAAAAAGTGCCGGGAATCGGCCCGGCGCTTGCGGCCAGGATTTTTCAAAAACTCTCGCGTTCCTGAAATGACCTTCACTTCATGGCCGTCTTTCCGAACTCTCCCGTTGACCCGTCGCTGAAACTGTGGCAACTCTCCCCGGAGGCACACAGCATAAATGCCGTCAACAACCCCCAGGAGGAAGCACATGAAACAATCCCGTCCAGTCGCTGTCGTCACCGGATCGTCCCGCGGCGTGGGCGCCGCAACTGTTAAACTGCTGGCGCTGAGAGGTTACAATGTCGTTATCAATTACTCCCGAAGTGAGGTGCAGGCCCGTGAGGTTGATGCCGCATGCAGGGCGCTTGGCGCAGAGACACTTTTGTGCCGCGCCGATGTCGCTGAAGATGAGGATTGCCGGCGCATGGTCGGCCAAACCATCGATCGCTGGGGGCGCATTGACGCTTTGGTCAACAACGCCGCCACGACCAAATTCTGCGCACACGCAAATCTCGAAGGACTGACCGGTGATGATTTCATCACCATTTACAAAACAAATCTGATCGGCCCCTACCAGATGATCAGGGCGGCGGCGCCTCACATGAAGTCGGCCGGGCAGGGCTCGGTCGTCAACATCGCCTCCACGGCCGGAATCAACGGAAACGGAAGCTCGGTAGCCTATTGTGCATCGAAGGGGGCACTCATCACCATGACCAGATCGCTTGCCCGCGCATTGGGCCCGGAGATCCGGGTCAACGCCGTGTGTCCCGGCTTCATCCAGGGCGAATGGCTCCAGGGCGGTATGGGACGGGAAAATTACGAGTCATTGAAGAACTACCTTGAATCGACCAATCCGCTAAGATCGACTGCCACCCCCGAGACGATCGCCCCGACGATCCTCTTTTTTATCGAGGATGCCTCGCTGGTGACGGGTGAAACACTCATTCTCGACAGCGGAACCCACCTGGGAGCGGCCGCATCGGTCAGCTCGCATAAGGCAGAGAAGTAATTTTTTTGTAGCTCGCGCGGGAGCGGAATACAAAAATTATTTGAGTGCGAGACAAGGCGGTAATTGTCAAACAGACACAAGCAGGCGACTAATAACAAAAAGATACATAAGGAGGGATCATGCGTATTTTAGCTTTGGGCGGAGCGGGCGACATGGGCAGGACGGCGGTGACCACTTTGGTGAATTCGTCTGACATTGAATCGATTACAGTTGCCGACTACAATATTAAGCTTGCGGAAAAATTTGTCGGCCTGTCCGAATCCGGCAAGCTGGCGGCGGTAAAAATCGATGCCACCGACAAAAATGCTCTTCTGGCGTTGATGGCCAGCCACGATATCGTTATGGGCACGATCGGTCCTTATTACAAATTCGGTCCGCTGATCACCGGAGCGTGCATCGAGGCAAAGAAATCCTGTGTGGATATCTGTGATGACTGGAAGCCGATGATGGACGTTTTGGAGATGGACGAGGCGGCAAAAAAATCAGGTATCACAATTATTCCGGGCATCGGCGCAAGTCCCGGCATTTCCAATCTGCTGGCTGCACAAGCAGCGGCGGAGTTCGATGAAGTGGATGAGATCGTCACGGCATGGGGGCCCGGGAAATGGATTTCCGGCCCTCCCCAGCCTCATCATGTCGGTAAAAAAGCCCTGGAGGTACAAGACGGTGGTGGACAAAACGCGGCTGTCATGCATCTTTTACATGAATGTACGGGCATGATACCGACTTATGCAGACGGCCAGTGGGTGCAAATAGATGCGCTGACGGAGGCGAAGCCCCTTTCCTTTCCCGGCTTTCAGGAAATTCCGGTTTATCATATCGGCCATCCGGAGCCTGTGACCATTCCACGGACTATCCGGGCAAAGTCTGTCTCGAACGTCATGTTCTACGGAAAATCATTCATGGGACTGCTCGCGGCCATCGTGCAGCGGATCAAAACAGGAGAACTCACGCTTGAGGAAGGAGCGGAAAAATTTATCATCGAAGCGATGAGCACGGGAGCCGGCGCGGAAATAGTCGACTTTCCCGCCCCGATGTGCGTGACCGTAACCGGAGTAAAAGACGGTGCGAAGATGAAAACCGGTCTTGCCCTGACACATCTTCCCTACGGGCACATGGCCGGCGGCACAGGTGTCCCGTTGGCAATTGCCGCGATGATGCTTGCCACAGGCCGTATCGGGGAAAAAGGAGTACTCTCGCCGGAGGCGGTGATAGATCCGGTTTATTTTCTGGAGAGATACGCCTCATATTGCGGCCCCGGCCTCGCTATTGGCGACGTTGTGCTGAAGAAAACGATGAGGCTGGATTAGGGGGAATGGTGAATGGTGGATAGTTAGAACCTGAATCTTGCACGCCTACGGTCATTTCAAGACATCCACGAGCTAAATTATCA
>ENA-UPSM01002319-UPSM01002319.1-activated-sludge-metagenome-genome-assembly--contig:-NODE-2319-length-23327-cov-24.805217_pt1 | contig 23327 bp, 22 predicted proteins | sample MGYA00238181_ERZ773283 | MGnify/ENA primary metagenome ERZ773283 (study PRJEB29023, sample SAMN05720199) | activated sludge metagenome | isolation source: Anaerobic digester | place: Japan...
TAGTTTGCCATTCTAATTTAATTCGTGATAGCTTCACGACAATTGCGGAAGAACCATTTACGTGTGTCTATTGACATCTCATGAAACGACGCCAGCCAGAACAAATCGCGCAGATATTGCACCAGGTGGATGAAGCCTTGGGGCAAGGCAAAAATATTGAAGACATCTGCCGGGAGCACGAGATCAGCCCGGCCACCTACCACCGCTGGAAAGAGAAATACGGCGGCTTGAGTGTGCAGGACGTCAAGTGCGGCTAAAAGCATTGGAAGTTGAGAATGCCAAACTCAAGCGGCTGTTAGCCGAGGCCATGCTTGCCAATGACGCCTTGAAGGAATTTGTGTCAAAAAAAGCATGACGGCAGCCGAGCGCCATCAGTTGATTGATGAAATGGAAAACAGAGGTTTATCCAGGCGTTCGGCCTGCCGTTGGTCAGGTTATTCCAGAGCAATTGGACGGTATCAGCTGTGTCGCCCGAAACAAGAAACAGCGTGGCTGGAGCGGATGCGTCAGGCTGCAAGAGCCAATCCGCGATTTGGGTACCGACGGACGGATTGCCGTTGTGAGCGGCCTCGGTTTTGGTCGCTGTTGGCGGCCCGAACGTCAGCCATGCCAGCCAGGTCACAAGAATATCAGCGGGTGCTACGGCGGGCTTTCATTCGCTATGGGCTGCCGGAGCAGATCAGCCTGGATCATGATAGCGCTTTTTACGACAATAAGAGCGCCTCGCCCTTCCCGAGCGTGATCCATCTTTGGTTGATTGGCCTGGGTGTTCAGGTGCGCTTCAGTCACAAAAGGCCGCCGCTTGAGCACTCTCGCATTGAACGTCACCATCAAACCCTTGCCGGTCAAGCTTTTGAGGGCCAGACCTTCGCCGATGTCACCGCTCTCCAACGCAGTTTACAAGCACGGATGCTCTTTCTCAACCAGGAATATCCAACCCGCGCACTGGATGATCAACCTCCTTTCCAGGCCTTTCCTCAGGCCAGGCATTCCGGTCGCCCCTACGATCTCAGCACAGAAGCGCAAATGTTCGATCTGCAACGCATTTACGTTTACCTGCAAGCCGGTCGCTGGTTTCGTCAAGTTAGCTCCGTAGGGGTCTTCTCGCTCGGCGGCTATGGCTATAACGCCACGACTCAGTTCACTGAACAAACCGTTGAGATCACCTTCAGCGCCACAACCCGCAAACTGACCTGCCTGCCCGAAAAGAGTACTACTACCCACATTTCGCACCTTAAACTTCCACCAGGTAGCATTTTTGCACCTGAGGGCCGAGTAAGGTAATCACCTGTTGTTGGACAGGGCGTAAGTTGACCAGTTTTCGGAACACAACTTGCCCATTTTGGTGAATGAGCAGAATATCCAGCCCTTGAAACATCTGAAAGACCCAGCGAATGGTTGGCGTTTGGGTTGGTTTTCTCAGTTGGTTGGGTATTGTGGCGTTCATCACTTTCAAAGCTTCACGCAATTTCCGTTCGGCCAGGGAATAAACCAGGAGCGCCAGTCCCATAATCATCAATAAGGCCATGATACGCTCCGATTTCTTCAGGAACAGGCTGTTGGCAAAGAACAGCGGGTCTTTCAAAAAGCGAAAGCCTCTTTCAACGGAAATGCCCTGGTCGGTATAGTTCTCCAACATCGCAGCAGCTGACAGGCGGCTGGTGTCCAACTCATTGGTGGCGATGATAAACCGGCCCAGGGTGCGTTTGGCATCATCCACTGCCCTGGTATTGCTTTCAACGCTGCCTTGCAGATTGTAACCAACCACTTCTTTTTGATCTTCCACAGATGGCCGACCACGACGAGAATATTGGGTAATTGGCTTGGCCTGGGCTATCGTCTGGTGATATTTCCACTTTTTATTGAACTGTGCCAACGCTTGCTCGGCATCTGCCGTGCAATTGAAGGTTTGTCCCTCGATTTTTCGCCATTCTTTCTGGGCTGCTTCCAGTTCCTTGGCCTGGGCTTTCTCCAGCGTTTTTAGTTCGCGCACCTGAGCTGCTTCGGAAAAGACCACCAACCAGCGTTGTTTGATCCCGGCATATTCGCATTCCACTTCCTTCCTTGCTTTTGTAACCAGGTTCGATCTCACTCATATCCGCTTCTAACATGTCTTTGACCATCTGTTTGGCTTGCGCCAATGTTTCTGGCACTCGCATCAGCCAGTACACATCCTGTTCCTGGGCCACCTTCAAGGTCGCAGCGGAAGACCCAGCGCTGTCCATCACCACGTACCGCTCGCTGCCGCTCAATTGTTTGCAATACGCCTTTACTGTTGCCTTAAACGTCTTTTTATCGTTGCTGTTACCACTCAAGGCCTCAAACCATATGGGCAAAGCGGATTTGTAACTGGTGATCAACTGCACAACCACTTGTTTCAGGTCAGGTCGGTGGTCTTTCGAGTATCCATAGGTAATTGTGACCGCTTCCTGGTCGGGTTCTTGACGATCGTAGGCGCCATGCAGATGAAAACTGCTGCTGTCCAGATGCACAAATTTCGACTTGATGCCATACACTTGCATCGCGTGGGCCGCAACTTTGTAGAAGACTTCTGTACCCCTGCTTCATACAGATCATCCAGGCAGCGAGCCAAAGTGTCATCATTAAAGTCGGCAGCGCCCAGCTCTGGCCCGATCAGCAAATCCACCGGCTTGTTGTCAAAATAATCCGGTGTCAGATACAACGCCCGCCCAACAAACCCTAATGCATTCAGGATCATTGCCTGGGCGCCTTGGCCGCAGCTTACTTTCCGCTCACTGGCCTTGACTTGCTCGTCGATCTGTTCGATCAGGGATATTTCCTGGCATACGCCAGCCACTATCCCAAGGTGGTCTATACGTTGGGTTTCGTATCTTGGTTCGGCGCTCATGCGCCAAGCTTACACGGAATTCCTGAAAATGCCTACCCACAGGTGCGAAATGTGGGCTACTACCTTTCAATTCGACATTCAGGGTTTGACCAAATCGGCATTGATGGGAAATGCATTGGCATTACCAAGTTACGTCCCTTATCAACTGGCACTTCCCTTCGCTTGCCCTAATACGACTTTATGAGACTTTGTTAAAGTGCGATGGATACGATTTTATGAGACTCTACACTATAAACAAAAAAGAAGAACCACTTGCAACTGTTCTTCTTTTTGTTAGCAATGATCTGTTGTTGTAGAGCTAAGAGGTTGTTTTATTCTATTAACTCACAACCCATGAACGGAATTAACACGTCGGGAACAGAAATAGTACCGTCAAGGCGTTGATAAGTCTCAACTATTGCGGCCCATACTCGAGGTGTAGCAATACCTGAACCATTAAGGGTGTAAACAAATTTATTAGGTCCACTTTCGGATTTATATCTGATATTAGCTCTTCTAGCTTGATAATCAGAGAAATGACCAACAGAAGAAACTTCTAGCCACTTCTGAATTCCTGGCGAGTATACTTCAATGTCATAACATCTTCCATACTTATCTCCCATATCCCCGGTACATAAATCCACAACTCGATACTGAAGCTTTAGGTTTTGAATAATCTTTAGGCAATCAGCTAATAAATCTTGAAGTTCACTCTTGCATTGCGATGGCTCTACAATTTTCACGAGTTCCACCTTGTGAAACTCGTGGATCCTCTGCAAACCTCTTGTATCTTTACCGTAATTACCTGCCTCTCGTCGAAAACATACTGTATAGGCCATACTATAGCGAGGAAGTTCATCAAAACTTATTATCTTATCTGCATAATAAGCAGTAAGGGGTACTTCGCCAGTTGGTATGAGCCACAAATCATCATTGATAGTTTTATATTGATCATCAGCAAATTTTGGCAAGTGTCCAGTGTAAGTTAATGTTTTTGTAGAAACCAAGTGGGGTGGGGTTATTTCAAGATACTTTTTATTATGCAAAGATAATCCGTAATTTATAAGAGATCTTAATAACTGAGAACCCTTTCCCTTGTAAAGGGAGAACATTGAACCAGAAATTTTGCTCGAAGCGTTTAAATCTAGTATTCCTAACTTCTCACCCAGATCCCAATGTGGTAAAGGATTTGCAACATCAGTCTTTTTATAATTATCACATTCGATGACAACAACATTATCCTTTGCAGATATACCTATAGGAGCATCTTCATCTGGAGTATTAGGGATGTAAATATGAATTTTTTCGATCTGCGAATCTAGATCGTTCAACTCTTTCTCTAGATCATCAATTTGATTTCTGAGTTCCCGTTTCTTTTCTGCCGAAACTGATTTGTCGCCGGAAATATCCTTACGCTGTTTTCGCATTTCTTCCAGATGAGCGCGTAAAGATTTAGCTTTTAATAACAATGTCTCCAAATTGTCAATATTGGTGACATCGTATCCTTTTTTTGCTAACTGCTCTTTTAACCAGTCCTTTTGCGATAAAATTAATTTGATATCTATCACGATTTTTACCTCACTTCTAACTTCCAATGCTTTGGAATTGAATTATCACTTAATGATCAATCGTCAACAACTTGAGTTGAACTGATAACGCAAATATTACTTGCGGTCAAGTTCTTTGTAAAAACCCTAGCCTATAAATAGTGCCTACCACACACTTTGCACAAAAATTACCATTTAGTCGCAAAAAGTGGTCTTGTCGCGAGAAGCATTCATTCACAGTTTAATGTCCAAACAAGTGAATTGCACCGAATAAAACAGGAAACATTGATAAAAGGATAACATATCAATCATATAATGTCAATTTCGCCAGAAAGTATACCAGATATTGCGTGATCGTTCCAAATTAGTGACAAATTAGTGACTATTCCAAAGTTGGTAACGATTCTCTTCGCGGCTCAATAGTAGGGCGGATCTCTGCTAATAGCGACCTCTTTTGCAGCCATCCCTCAACCTTACGCCTTTTTTCCGCACTAAAGTGGAGGGAAAAATAACGTACAATCGTTTCTGTAAAATCTAGCACCTTAAAAAGTGTAGATCAGGTTATCCTTAAGGTTACCAGACCACAAAGGAGGAACCATGATCTACAAACATAATTTTACCCTACCAGAGGAATTGGCGGCAGATATTGCTGACCAGGGATTCGAGTTTATGCCGGAATTACTGCGCCTGGTGATCAATGCGGCCATGCAAATGGAGCGGCAGAAATATCTGGGGGTCGAGCCATATGAACGCGGCCCAGAGCGCCGGGACCAGGCGAATGGATACAAGCCCAAAACGATGAAAACGCGAGTGGGAGACATTACTTTTGAGATTCCGCAGGTGCGCGAGGGAGATTTCTACCCCCAGGCACTGGAAAAAGGCCTGCGGAGTGAGCGGGCCCTGGTGATGAGCCTGACCGAAATGTATGTCCAGGGTGTCTCGACCCGCAAAGTGGCTGCCATCATTAAAAAGTTGTGTGGCAGTAACGTCTCCTCCAGCCTGGTCAGTCGTGCGACGGCCCAGATGGATGAGCAACTCACCCAATGGCGCAATAGTCCGCTCGGTGAGAGTATCTATCTGTATTTGGATGCCCGGTATGAGAAAGTGCGTCAGGACGGACAAGTCCGCGATACGGCTGTGCTGATTGCCGTAGGGGTAGACCCTGAAGGACACCGGAAAGTGCTGGGGGTTTCGGCTTCTCTCAGTGAACAGGAGGTGCATTGGCGAACTTTCATGGAAAGCCTGGTGAAACGCGGCTTGCGCGGGGTTCAACTCATCATCAGCGATGATCATGCCGGGTTGAATGCAGCCCGGAAAGCTGTTTTTGGCGGGGTGCCCTGGCAGCGCTGCCAGTTTCATCTCCAGCAAAACGCCCAGGCTTATGTGCCACACAAAGAAATGCAATTGGAAGTTGCCGAAGCCCTGCGAACAGTCTTCAATGCCCCCGATCGACCCACGGCTGAACGCTACCTGGCGGACGCAGTGAAAAAATACGAAAAATCTGCCTCACGATTGGCCACCTGGATGGAACTGAATGTCCCCGAAGGATTGACTTGCTTCTCTTTTCCAGCTGCACACCGGCGTTCTATCCGAACCTCCAATCCGGTTGAACGGCTGAACCGCGAGGTCAAGCGCCGCACTCGAGTCGTGGGCATCTTCCCCAACGAGGCTTCCTGTCTGCGGCTGGTGAGCGCCATCTTATTGGAAATCAGCGATGAATGGGAAGCAGGCCGTATCTACCTGTCTATGCCTGCTCCAGGATCGACGTAGCAGCCGTGGCTGTGGATATGTGGGCGGTGCTCTTCCCGTCCACATATCCACAGCCTTCTTCTCCGTACCTTAACAAAACCTCGGTATAACCTGATCCATTTTACAGAAAATTGCTTGCATAATCGAGGGAAACGTTCGGTTCCGCAGAGCTTTACCAAATTTGGAACGACAACGGCCGATCACGATGGGATGATTCATGTTATAATAACCATAAATTATGACATTGAATCAGTTTTGTATTGGAGGATAATATGGATACATCTGTGCAAATCAACACTTTACAGATCTTTGTTCCGAATGAGATTGAAAAAGTAGCTGTCGTAGATAGCAAGGAACTCGAATTTGGCCGGATTATGATGAATGTAAATGCCAAAATAATTCGAGATCAGTATCCTTTCTCAATTTGTGTGGATGGTATGGCTAGCCGGTAAAAAGCAGAATAACCCGTCTTTGGGCGTAATGGCAAGAGTTGACTCTTTTTATAATTATCATCCAACGGCCATCGTACGACAGTCAAACTTGCAATACTAGCCACGGTTGGTGGTGTAATGTGTTTTACACGAGCATAAATTGCGCCTTTTATATTTTGATTCCGGCGGGGTATGTCCACTTATCCTGATGCGCTTACTTACTCAGCAGTTTATCTATATATAAGGTGGCTGCTTTTGCTACGAAAGCCAAAGCGCAATTTGTGCCCGTCCTCAGTATAGTTGTGTGTTGAACTAAGCGCTGCGCGCAGGTAAAGCCAGCGCTTTTTTCTTTCCTTAGGCTCTTCTAAAACTTCACACATCCCCGCGATCCAGGCTATATTTCCTGTGAAAGTCCGAATCCCATTTCACAGGAGGTATAGCCATGACCGTGTTACGTCAAAAAATGATCGAGGATATGCAGTTGCATGGTTTTTCGGAGAGGACACAGGACTCCTATCTGCGAGCCGTGCGCCAGTTGGCGGCGTACTTCAATAAGTCGCCAGATCAGATCAGTGAAGAAGAGCTGCGCCAGTATTTTCTGTACCTGAAGAACGTCAAGAAAGCTTCACGCAGCACAATCACACTGGCTTTGTGTGGGATCAAGTTCTTCTACGAGCGCACCTTGCAGCGGCAGTGGGCTGTCCTTGCGTTGGTGCGCCCGCAGCCGGAGAAGAAACTGCCGGTGGTGTTCAGTGTGGACGAGGTGCGTCAGGTACTGGCGCGGGTACGGCACTGGCGCTACCGGGTATGCCTGAGCACAATTTATGCCTGTGGGCTGCGTTTGCAAGAAGGGCTGCACTTGCAGATCAGCCACATTGACGGTGCGCGCCTGTTATTGCATGTATGCCACGGCAAGGGTGGCAAAGATCACTATGTGCCGCTGCCCCAACCAGTGTTGGAGATGCTGCGTCAATATTGGGGCACCCACCGCGATCCGGTCTGGATTTTTCCGTCCACCCATCAGGCTGTCAAACACCCAATGGATGCAAGCGGATTGCAACGGGCATTTCACAGTGCACTTGTGGATAGCGGCATCCAGAAGCCAGCCAGCGTGCATACCCTGCGCCATTCTTACGCCACGCATTTGTTGGAAGCCGGGCTGAATTTGCGGATCATCCAGGCTTACCTGGGACACGCTTCACCCAACACCACAGCAATTTACACACACTTGACCAAACCGAGCGAAGACGTGGCAATTCAAGCTGTCAATCGCCTCGTGGCGGGGTTGTGGGACTAGAACTGGCTGACATTTTCCGCCAGTACGGCCCTGCCTATCGCCAGAAGTACGCCGATCAGTTACTTCCCAGCCATCGCCAGGCGATGTGCGCCATCGAGCATTGCCGTACCGAGGCTCTGGGCGGGCAGGTCTATGCCTGTCCTCAATGCGGCGAGGTGCAGTACAGCTACCATTCCTGCCGCAACCGGCACTGTCCCAAGTGCCAGAACGACAAGGCCCAGAAATGGTTGGAAGCGCAGCAAGATTTGCTCTTGCCTGTGCCTTACTTCATGCTGACTTTCACCTTGCCTGCCGCGCTGTGTGAAGTCGTGCGCAGCAACCAGAGCTTGTTATACAACCTGCTCTTCCGGGTTTCTGCCGCGGCTGCCCAACACCTGGCAAAAGACCCGCGTTTTGTTGGCGGTCAGATCGGCCTGGTGGGTATTCTGCATACCTGGGGCCGCAACCTGGCATACCACCCGCACATTCATTACCTGATCCCGGCAGGCGGCCTGGCGACTAATACGCAAACCTGGCCTGCCTGCCCGGCAGGATTTTCTGCTGCCGGTGAAGGCGCTCTCCAGAATCTTCCGGGGCAAGTTCCGGCAGGCATTGGCGAAAGCACCTCTTTTTGCTCGGATACCGCCAAAAGTCTGGCAACAGGATTGGGTCGTTCACTGCAAGCCGGTGGGAAATGGGCGCACGGCCTTGAAATACCTGGCCCCCTACGTCTTCCGCGTTGCCATCAGCAACCGTCGCCTGGTCAGGTTGGAGAACAACCAGGTGACCTTCCGCTACCGGGCGACGGACACGGGTCAGCCCAAACTGTGTACACTCTCAGCCGAAGCGTTCATCCATCGCTTCTTACAGCACGTGCTGCCCAAAGGCTTCGTCAAGGTGCGCTATTTCGGCTTTTTTGCTCCTGGCTGTCGCAAACGCCTGGCTGCTTTGCGCCAACAACTTGAGCAGAAGTATCCGGAGAACTGTGGGGAGTCGGAGATTGCACCAGAGCCAGCCGATCCGACCCCGGCGACAAAGCTGTGCTGCCCAATTTGCGGCCAGCCGCTGCTTTTTCAGCGCACTATTCAACCCACTGGACGCTGCCCGCCATGAAGCACTTCTGTTTCCCGGAAACACATCGTTTCGCTCTGGATGCATAATCCGGTGCAAATCGGCCAGTGATTCCGGAGTAAATCGGCCACCGAATCCGGAACAAAACGGCCAGTGAATCCGGGCGAAATCGGCCACTTTTAGGGCGCCATCGGAATCAGTGGCCGAATTCCATCGGAATCGTGAAGCAAAACAACGGGGAAACGAAGCAGTTCTGGTTAATCTTTAGAACTATGGCATCCTCACCCTCTGAAACCAGAAGGAGAGGAAGATGCCAAAAGAAAGGTTAACCTTGCGAAAAATCAAAGAAATCTTGCGGCTGCGATGGGGATGCCAATTAAGCGAGCGGGTGATAGCCCGGAGCTGTCGCATATCCCACAGCACTGTTGGGGATTATGTAAAAAGAGCCGAAACGGCCGGTTTGAAATGGCCGCTGCCTGAAGAGCTGAGTGAAAACCAGCTGCACGAGCTGCTATTTCCCAGAACCGAACAACTAACCCCCAAAGCCATTCCTGTTCCAGATTGGGAGAAGGTCTACCTGGAACTGCACAAGAAGGGGGTAACCCTGCGATTGTTGTGGATGGAGTATCTGGAAAAATATCCACAAGGATACGGCTACAGCCAATTCTGCCAGCTTTACCGGGACTGGGCCAAAAAACTCAAACCCACCATGCGCCTGGAGCACAAGGCGGGCGAGAAAATGTTTGTAGATTATGCCGGGCAGACTGTTCCCGTGATCAATACAACTACGGGAGAAATCCAGGAAGCCGAGATCTTTGTAGCCGTTCTGGGAGCATCCAGCTATACCTATGTGGAAGCGCAATGGCATCAAGATCTACCCAACTGGATCGGTGGGCATGTTCGGGCCTATGCGTATATGGGCGGGGTAACCGAAGTGGTCGTGCCGGATAACCTGAAGGCGGGAGTCACACACCCCAGCCGCTATGATCCTGAGATTAACTTGACGTACCAGGAAATGGCCGAATATTATGGTGTAGCCGTCATTCCAGCCAGAGTGGGAAAACCGCGCGATTATCCCGAAGTTTTGTAAATCCCGAACTTGTGGAATCGATGCCTGTAATTGGCAATATCTCGCCAAAATCCCAGATTTTCGGTCCAAAACTTCGGGATAACCATGTTGCCCAAAAACGGCTCACTTAAGGCCACACAACGTCAAGATTAGTTCTTCGTTATCTTGCCAAATCGGTGCTTCTTCTGTGGCATGCCCATCGGCTCTTTGACTGATTTTTTCAAGAGCTACCTTCATCATTGAAATATCTGTCGACGCATAAATAGCCGTGGTATTGACACTCGTATGACCGAGAAAATCTTTGATGTACGAAAGAGGAATGCCAGCCTGGTACAGATGCATAGCCCGCGTGTGACGAAACAAATGGGCGTGCATTTGCAGTGGTACATCCGAACAGACTTGATGAGCCATCTTGGCATACCGTTTGAGGAAACAAGCCACATTATCTGGTGACATCTTGCCTGTTTGTCCCTTGATCTGGGTATAAAAAAGATAGTGGTCATTTTGAGGGTCGGAACCGGGGTGAAATTGTTTGAGATACTCATTCAAATGCGCAATAGTTTTCTCCATGAGCGGTATTGCACGGGTCTTCTTCCCCTTCCCGGTCAGATAAAGACAGGGGACTTGATCCTTCAAATGGAGATCCCGCAACTGTAAGTCCAAGAGTTCCTGGATGCGCGCCCCACTGTCATACAACAGGATCATCAAAAAACGATCTCGCATCCCACGTCGCATGGTTGGGTCTGGCTGTTCCAGCAACACCTTCAAGGCTGTTTCCGACAGATAATCTACCCGATTTCGCACTATCCGCTGGGATCGAATCTTTTGAAGGTCCAGGTACAGAGCCATTAAGGCAGGATCTTCCATCGCACAATAGTGGAAAAAAGATTTCAAGACCGCCAATCGATGGTTTTTGGTCGATGCTTCACAGTTGCGAGCCGATTGCAGCCAGGACAGAAATCCATAGACCACCTCATGATTGATCTGGTCAAAGCGGATGGCAGTAAAGGCAATCCCTTTTTCGTTATTCAGGAACTTGCGGAAAAGGTTGAGGGTATCCCGATATGCTTTAACCGTATGAGGCGAGAAGCACTTGTTTTTTGGTAAATACACGGTCAGAAATCCCCGAATGTGTTTGAAGAAGCTGTCATCTGGCTTCATCGGTCACCTCCGGGAGCAGGTGCGCACATTTTTGTTGGCTTTTTTCCTGAAATAGCGGAAAGAATTCCGGGATGAAGTGTAAATAATAGTCGGTTTCGGTCAGATGAGCATGCCCCAGGTACATGCTTAAATACGGCAAATAGGCATTGAGGTCTTTCCCCTCCTGAACCCATTGGTTTAGTCGTTTCACAGCGAATGTGTGCCGAAAATCGTGGACACGGGGTGGATTTCCACTGCCGCCATTTGCATTCTCAGTTTTCCCCCAAAACAGATGGAACCAGTGATCGATCATGCTCTTGTTATAAGGCTTGCCGCTTTGATTGGGGAAGAACATTTTCCGATCGGGGAAATAGTTGTTCACCTTTGCGTGATAAACGCGGCAGAGTTGAAGGATATCTTCAGACATCATGACTGTCCGGTCTTTGTGGCCCTTGGACTGCCAGATCGTCAGCTTCCCCCTTTCCAGATCCACGTCTTGCACCTGGAGCAGCCTGGCCTCGGAGGACCGCAATCCGCAACAATACAGAAGCCGGAAAAATACCGGGATCACCAAATGACGAACAGGACCACTATATGGGCTGATGGAGCACCGATCAATGGCAGCAAAAAATGTATGTAGTTCCAGATCGGTGAAGATATGGGGAACATACCGGATTTGTTTTCCAGGGATACCCGGTGGGATAAGATAAGCCTCGATGCCCAGGCCATTCATGTAATGCGCCAATTGCCGTACCGGCGAAATCCGGCGGAGAAGATAGTTCACATGTTCATCTGGTCTGCACTCCGCCCAATGCATGGCGATCGCTTTTGTCAGCCGGATTTCGTCCGGGTAGTTAGCCTGACAGAAGACATCAAAGGCTTTCAGTATCTGACATGATGTCTGGTATGGATATCCAATCGCGTTTTTCTGCTCGATCAACCCTTCAATATAGGGTTTGAAATGACTGGTGAAGGAACTCATCGCAATTCCTCCTGGGCGATTTCAATCCCGACCAGGCTCAAGGCGCAATCGCGCAGATGATCGAGATCCGTCGACAGATATACCTTGGCGGAGTCTTTATTTCGATGCCCTAAGATGCTAGAAATGACCGGGAGCGGAGTTTCTTCTGAAAGCAGACGTGCAGCCACCGAATGACGCAGACAATGAAACCCTTTGCGGTCCGCTTTGCCCTGACGGATTCCGGCTGCTTTCATGATCTTGCAACTGATCGCATAACATGCTGAACGGCTGGAAAGATTTTGGAAAGGCGCCAGTGTGCGCAAAAAGACATACGGTAGGGATGACTCCGGTCTACCATGCAAAAGGTAATCAGCAATGGCGTTACCGACATCGGTCAACAAGGGAAGCACCAGGGGAACTTGAGTCTTTTCCTGAATGGTTTCGATAGTATTGGTCCTCCAGTGGATATCCTCTAACTTCAAATGGAGGATGTCCACGGATCGCAAGCCGGTTCGAAGCGCCAATAGCAGCATGGCATAATTGCGTTTTCCAGATGGGGTCGATCGGTCGACCGATGCCAGGAGGTTTTGTTCCTCGGTGCGAGTAATAGTTGGGATAATTGTCGTTTTCCTCCCCCAACCGCTGGGGATCGTGCGCTCGAGATCTTCTTGGGTAAGTCCCTTAAGCTTGGTAAATCGGAGGAAAGAGCGCAATGCCGAGAAGACCGTTCGCATACTGGTAGACCGATAGCGCTTGGCAATCCAAGGGATAAAGAGACGGACATCGTTCAAGTGAACTGCTGCGATGTTCTGGATGCGGTTTTGTTCCAGAAAGGCGAAAAAGTGCCTGGATACGGTTTCATAGCTTTGGATGGTTCGGATACGGATTCCTTCATTCGTGAGATGATGGACATATTCTTGTTGCAAACAAATGAAAGTGGATGCGTGAATCGTTGTGATAGGCATAGGTTTTGGATGATGCCACGTCAGGGCACCTTGCTCCGAGAACTCGATCAGCAAACGAACGGCGATACGATCCAGTTTATATCGCCATTCCCGGATCGTTCCGGCATCAAATTTCGCCCTTTGTTCGAGAACATATTCTTGGGCCAACGGTTTCGAAAATAGGACTTGGTGATGTTCAAAGAAATAGCGGGTCAATGTCCCCCAGGCTATTTGGTATTGGTAGTCCGTAGATCGGCTATGCCCGAAAGAACGGACGGCTTCGGTGGTCTGCTCAATGAGTTCAGATAAAAGAAGTTCGCTCATGGTGTCTGCCTCCAGAGATAAATTAGGGATGAGGATGTCTCCCCCCAATATTATGGAGTATCTGGACACCGTACAGAAAATATTATCCCGACCTTTTGAAGGTCGGGTTGAGAGAGAAAAGGGGCCAATTCATAAAATTGAGCCGTGCATCCAATAGGGACGCATTTCGGATGTAGTCAATGATGACGTTTTTCCCAAGCAGACGCGGGCTAAAAATGATTCGGGATTTACAAAACTTCGGGATAATCGCGGTTATGCCGAATTCGGCATAAGCGGGACAAAGCCAAAGTTGAAGTGGGGGTACAGAATGTGGAACGCTGGATCCTGGCCAGACTGCGTGACCGGAAGTTTTTCTGCCTGTTTGAACTCAACCAGGCTATCCGGGAGTTGCTGGTGGAGCTCAATCAGCGCAAGATGGAGCATTTGGGTAAAAGCCGCCAGGAGCTGTTCGAGCTGGTAGACAAACCGGCCTTGAAACCATTGCCAGTTACCCCCTACGAATTTGCCTTGTGGAAGAAAGCCAAAATTGGGATCGATTATCACGTTGAATACGATGAGCATTTTTATTCGGTCCCCAGCCATCTATTCCCTGCAGAGATATTCATCCGGGCTGCTGAAAAGACGGTTGAAATCTTCTTGGATGGAAAACGGGTTGCCCTGCATCCTCGCACACGCGCCAAAGGAGGGCATTCCACCCTCAAGGAACACATGCCATCCGATCACCGCTTCTACAGCGAATGGTCTCCCCAGCGGTTTGTCCATTGGGCAGAGAAAATCGGCCCGGATACCACCAAAATTGTACAGATCGAATTGGCTTCCAGACAGCACCCAGAACAGGCTTTCCGTGCCTGTCTGGGGATACTCGGTTTCGCCAAGAAATACACCCCCGAAAAATTGGAATCCGCTTGCCATTATGCGCTTGCCAACCAGATCCAGAGCTACAGAGGCATCAAAAACATCCTGATGAGCCAGATTGACCAACTATCCAGCCAGGAAGGCCTGCCGCAACCTAACCTGCTGCCCCATACCAACATCCGCGGCAAAGAGTATTACAACTGAGGAGACCTGAACGATGTTATTACAACCCTTGCTGGACAAATTGACCCAACTCCATCTGCCCGCTTTTCGTCGTGGGATTGAAGAACAACTCAACAATTCCAAATATGCGGAATTATCCTTCGAAGAACGCCTGTCTCTTCTGGTGGATCTCGAAGTCCTCCAACGAGATAACGGCCGATTACGCCGCCGTCTGAAGAAAGCCCATTTTCACCTAGAAGCAACCTTGGAAGACTTCGATTTCACTCCGCCACGCGGCATTGACCGCCACCTGGTGCTGGAGTTATCCCACTCTGCCTGGATTACGAAGCATCTCAACACCATTATCTCGGGCCCAACCGGCGCCGGGAAAACGTTCCTCGGGTGTGCCTTAGGCCATTCTGCCTGCAGAGCAGACTTCACCGTTCGTTATTTCAGAGCGCCTCGTTTCCTACAGGATCTTAAGCTGGCCCATGCCGATGGTTCTTACCCGAGTTTGCTGGCCGCCCTGGCTCGTTTTGACCTCATCATCTTTGATGATTGGATGAGGGATCCTTTATCCCTACTCCAATCTCAGGATATGCTCGATATCCTCGACGATCGTTATGGACATTCTTCCACGATGGTGATCACGCAGATCCCCGCGGAAGCCTGGCACGAGCGTATCCCAGATCCGACCCTGGCGGACGCCATTTTGGATCGGCTGGTGAATAATGCCTACCGGCTCCAATTGTCCGGAGAATCTCAAAGGAGGTTGCGCTCTGCCACACTCAAATCGGCCAGTTAATATATAATCTCTTTACCAGTCCTGCTTCGCTCCTAGCTGGCCGCAATCAATCGGAATCACTGGACGAATTCACCGGAATTCGCACTCTGGACGCTGGTTTTCAGCCTGATGCTCCTGGTTCAACTTGCCTTAAACCCCAAAATGGTCCAACAGCGGCTAGATTCTGCCCGCTCAAACGGTCATTTTTTAGTCTTCCGGGTGTACAATTAATTCAGTCAGGTGAGCAAAGAACCCGGTTTAATTTTGGTAGTGCATCTTAAATTCCAAGCAACACGGCACTTGCTCTAGACGGCTTAGTATCTATCCGAAAATTATTTTAAGCAAGACTTGGGCACAGGCCATGTGAACAAAGGCGAGCCAGTTTTCTGATTTCTTGCACCAGCGCGTGGCGATACTGCGGCGTTTTGCCAACCAGCCCAAAGTTCGCTCAACCACCCAGCGGCGGGCCGGGAAGCTTTTTTCGCCTGGTATCGGGCACTCATCTTTCGGCTCGTTACGCCTGCGGCGATGTTTGATATGCTCGATATACTTGTGCAAGCCAACAAACTGATGGACATCTTCGTAGTCATAGCCTTTATCTGCACAAAAGTGCTGCTCCGTATGGGGACGTTTGACGACAATATGGATGATCAAGTCATCTGCCGACCATTTGTCGTGTTCATTCGCACCGGTGATGTAAATTGCTAACGGCGCACCTCTTTCATCAACCAATAAATGAACTTTACTGCCCAATTTGCCGCGGTCAGTTGGATTTTTGCCGGTTTGCGAGCCGCCCAACGGGGCTGCACTCATCATGCTATCCACCGATTGCCATTTCCAACCAATTTGACACTCCCGGGCATAGTATTTGACCATCTTTTTGAATAGCAGGGCGAACAGGCCACTTTCCTGCCAGGTTTGAAATCGCTCATGCAGAACACTGCTTGAAACGCCGAACCATTCTTTCTCAATAGACTTCCATTGGCATCCCGTCCATAACACATGCCAGATGCCATCCAATACATCGCGGTTGTTGACTGAGGGACGTCCGACCTTCTTGACTTTGGGCTTTTTAGGAAGATGCTTTTTCAATAACTTCCATAACTTGCCTGGCATTCGATAGAAATTTTTGGGTTTTGTGGTATTCTTTGACATGGAGACGCTGACTCGTGAATAGGATTGTTGAGAATCCCATTTTTACCATGTCGCGTCTCCTCTCTCAAATATTTTTCGGATAGGTTCTTAGTTCAACTCGGTTTGATGTGGCGGCGCAACGTACCGAAGTTTAGACTTTCGCTCTTTCCGCCACATCAAACCTTAAATCGTTGTGAAGCTTAAAGATTCAATTATGTAGCCATTGGGGCAGCATATCCTCAATGGCATTTTTTTGTTATTAATCGGTTGAGCCACGTGGTGATCGCCAAAACAGTCGCGGCCAGGGGAATTTGTTGGCGGTTTTGCAGATCGAAAGTCCGTGGTCAAAAATGCGGAAAGTCAGTTTTACACTTTTAGGATTTTGAACCCAGGCCTAGGAAAGCCAGCGGATCATTACGCAGATGACACCAGTTAAATAGTAGGGGACTGTGATGTGATTGAAATCAGACGCATGGAGTGCCATTTGTTTATTCACGCACAAAAAAGCTGGCTTTCACAAATCTGGCCGGTTGCCCAAAGCGTAATCATTCGTTCAAGTTAAGTATATGAGTTGATCAATTCAAGTAAGTAAAGGATCAAATCTAAAACCAGCATACCAGAAATAAAATCCCTATCCTTTTTGGGGAAAAATTCCACAATATCAATTCCAATGACACGATAATTTGTAAAAATTTGCAATAAAATAGATTTGAGGTCCGCATACTCAATACCATTCATCACTGGAGTTGATACTGCAAGACAAATTCGGGGGTCTAACACATCAAGATCTATGCTTATATAACAATCTTGTTTAATTTCTTGTGGTTCAAAACAAATCTCTGCGTCTGGCGGATATATATGATCAAAAGCACCCTTACTTCTTGGGTTACACGAGTAACCGCGTAAGCCGATTTGGAAAACGCCTTCTATATTTTTTAAAGATCTGATCCAGCTTATAACATTGTTATTTTTACAACATGATGATTTTTCCCCATAATCTTCATGAGCGTCAAAATAAAAAACGCTAAAAGGATTTCGATTTTTGAGATTACTTAAGATATGATACGTGATAGTATGATCACCTCCAATCATAATAAGAGTTGATGATGGTTTCAATAAACTAAAAAAACTATCCAAATCCCGAAAATCAACATTACCATAATCGGCAATAGTTTTGCCTCGGAGTATAAGGTTATTATTCTGGTGGTTAAAAAAACCTGTAAGTAACCCATCTTTTACATTCATTAAAAATCTGTTCTTCCCAATATATATTTTCTGTGATAACGAACGTAGGTAAGTTGGGGCTCGTTGAGATCCTTTAAATCTACTTCCTTCATCGTATCCCAAACCAACGAGAACAACATCTTCACTTATCACTCCCTTCAATTTGTAATTACTATATGGCAAATTATAATAACCTTGTTTCCTAGTAGGTAATCTCATAAAAAACATACCCTGTAGATGAACTTTTCTGATAGCGATTGACCTGCCCCCAAAAGTTGGTCCACTTTTTATGTGGTAACTTGTAACTCAGCATCCAACGGCGACGGAGCTAGTGGGGGCATAAGAACAGCCTCTGCCGCCGGTGGGCGATACCCTAAAGAACTGTGTGGTCTGATTTGATTACTTTGGCTTCTTGAAGCGTGTAAAAGATTTCGCGATTGAGCAGTTCATCGCGCATCTTGCCGTTGAAACTCTCTCTTGTATCAATTCGTTGATATTTCCACTTGAAACATATGTGTTTTGGTCGAAAAAGACACAATCGCAAGTTGAGCAGTGATACAGCAAATGCCATTTTTGGAGAGCCTTTTCCCATGCGGGAATTTTTTCTTTTACCGTTCTTACATAAATGATATCAAACACAAGTTGAATACATACGAGGAAAGCTAAGATAACCGTTCCAACCCATAAGATGTTAGAAACATCAAGGTTATCAGTAATAGTATTAATTTCCTTGAGTAAATTCTTTATGGGATTTATCGATAGTGTCCACAATAATGTAATTATGGCAAATGATATCGCTACCCTTAGGATTGAGGATAACTTTCCTTGTTCTGATGATAAGAATGGCCCATAATAAAATGGACGCTTTGGAGGAGCCAGTCTGAAATCCGCGGATGAAAGATCAATACCTTTCTCAGCAATTTCCCCATACCATATTAATTTCCCAAACATCTCAGTATATAGAGGCTTTTTATATACGATTTCTCGGGCACCGTTTTGGAAAACGATGCTCACCTTGGAAACATTTTCACAGTTACATTTTGGGCATGTGATCATAACTCGAGTTTAGACAAATGGGGCGGTTCTGCCCTTGAGCAAAACCGCCTTTTGGTAGAAACTTGTAATCGTGACAAAACAAGAGACTACCAAACTGAACGTTAACAAACTAATCGAATTTCGTCAAGCCATTTATGAGAACGGAATTCTAGCCCGGCGGGATGCCTTGTTTGATCTGTTGGACGCACTCATCTCCGAAGGATCCGTATCCTCCTTTGCGATGTTGAGCCAATCCAGCCAGTTTCAGCGGAAATGGCCAAGCCTGTATGCAGCAATCGAAGATGGAGAATCGACTGCCAATGGCTGCGCACCTATCTGGCCCAGCAAGTACCGCAAACGGGCATCTGCGTCTTCCCGATCGATGGCTCCCCGTGACCCCGACCAAGATCCCGGGTGCTGGATGACCGCCAATATGTGTACCAGGCCAGCAGCGATGTGAACAGTGGGACAGTTACGGTCGGCTATCCCTACTCGCTGTTGGAATTGGTGCGCCGAACCGCACACCAGTTGGTCATTGCCCATTGATGCCCGCCGTATTCCAAACACACAAACGGCCAAACAAGTCGGTGCAGAACAAATCCAAGCCCTGGCGAGCACCCGCTCAGCCTGTTTGGAGTCGTTGGACATCATTGCAGCCGATGGCAAGTATGGAAATTCCGGCTTTCTGCGCTCAGTCAAAGGACTGCGCTGTGGAATTCTGGCTCGTCTACGCTGCGACCGGGTCTTGTATGCGCTGCCTCCGCCGCCAGCCCCTCACAAAAGAGGCCGTCACAAAATGCACGGAAAACGCTTTGCCTTCAAGGAGCCGGAAACCTGGGGAACCCCTACTGAGGTGGTCGAGCTGGAAGATGAACACTGGGGCAAGGTGCGCCTGGAACACTGGCAGCAGTTGCATGAAAAGAAAGGCGCCGATGTGCCGTATGATGTCATTCGGGCCTGCGTGCATCTGGAGCGAGAAAAACCGCCCGCTACCCTTTGGCTGGCCTGGTTAGCTCCTGGTCAGTTCCCCGCCGGAATGACGGTTAACGCTCGAAACCATCTGGCAAGCCTACGTTTCCCGCTGGCCGGTAGAAGCAGGCATCCATTTCCGCAAAGAAACCTTGGGCTGGACCATGCCCCGCTTTCAGACCAAAGAAACCGGGGATCGCTGGACGGAATTGACAGCGCTAGCCTGCTGGATGATTTTCCTGGCTCGCCCAATTGTTGAAGATGATCCTTATCCCTGGCAGAAGGCGCAGCAGCGGCTGACCCCGCAGCGGGTTCAGCAGAGCATCCGGCCGATTTTTGCGCTGATCGGCAGCCCGGCTCGACCACCAAAATTGCGTGGAAAAGCACCTGGATGGCCGCATGGCAAGCAGAGAGTGCCTAAACAGCGTCATCCGGTGGTCAAAAAGACGCCGGTAGTGGCTAAAACGGCTTGAAATTCGATTGGTAAGGTACAGTACATCAACCCGACAAAAAGTCGTGAGAATTGGGTTTGTCTAAAGTCGAGTTATAAATAAAAAGGAATTTTACGACTCGTTAGTTGTTCAAGCAACAACATCCACTCATCTAATTTCGCAAAATCACTACTTTTTATATCCTCGATCTGATTAAATATCCTATTCAAATGATGCCCTCTTCCAGTGAAGGGACAATAGTTTGTTAAGCAATTATTCTTATTAATATTTTCCAGAACCAATCGTCGTTTTTCTCCAAACCAGATGTTATTAAATTCTTCTCTTAGTAAATTTCCAATTACATATTCTGGGTTTCCGTAGGCGTCAGAACAGATGAACATATCACCTGAAGGATGAATTTCAGTACACCACCCATATCCCAAGCATTGCCAATGGGGTTTTTCGAGGGCACAATCACTTTTTTCTTTCAAAGAATCTGACTTGGGGATAACTATTTTCATTCCGCAATCTGCAAGTTTGCTAAAAGCTTGGTCGATATTTATTGACTCGTAGGTTTGATAAGTTTTCTCGTCTATATGTCCAAAACTTCCATAATAATTATAAACGCTTCTAAGAACCAGAAAATCGATAGGGGATTTATTAAAAGGGTTTACAATCTCGTACAATAGATTTACCAAAGCGTTTATTTCATCAATATTTTTATTGTCAAGAATTACAGAGATCCCATAATCAGTTATTGCCCCAGTCGAATTTTTTATTTCAGCAATCCTGCGTATGTTATTTACTACTTGGTTGAAATAATTTTTTTTGTGAGAATATCCGTGAAAACTTGCATGTTTTTCAGGGGTAGCGCAATTGAGACTTACTCTAATTAAATCTATTCCATGATTCAAAATCTTACTAATACCTGGCTCGTTGAATATAGAGCCATTAGTAATTAGACTGCAATACATTCCTCTTTCCTTCGCAAAACTAATACCTTCATAAATATCTCTGTTTAAAGTTGGTTCTCCTCCGCCCCATACCACTGCCTTAACTCCATTATTAGCAAGTTGATCCACGATGATTTTCATTTCTCTTAGACTTATAGTATTTCTGGTGTGAGGAATGACATCTTGCCCATCCTTGCCCCATGTACTCTCCGATCCTAGCCAAGTTTCTCTAAGCATACGTCTGCTACAAGTAGGACACCCAAAATTGCATAGATGGGTAGTTACAAATTCTGCTATGAGAGGTTTTACTTCAAAATATCTACCCTGAGTAGACATCTGGGCTTGGTCAGTAAAATGAATCCAACTTCCACTATCTGTGGCGCTGTAATTTTGGGCTTTTTCAAAGTCGTTTTTTTCAACATAATCCCCTACAATTAACGGGTTGGGATATTTTTGTTCATTTTCCATTTTTCTAATCCCTTTTCTAATCTGTTTTAATATCAAATTGCATCTACGCTATATAAGTCCGAACAAACCGCACAATATTCATTTTTAGATGGATCTACGAAATTGAGTTTAGATAATGAAAATAACCCATTACAGTTTTTACATCTAAAATACGAGTTCGTTCCATTCCTAGTATTCCCCAAAATGTTCGAATATCCCTTAAATAAGTGCAGCGAAAACCCCGGCCAAATATCATTTGCATGATCTGCAAGAGCATAATATATATCACGGTCAACGGTGCCACGGTCAAATGTCGCGGCCGAACCTTGTTTGGAATAATTCTCTGCAGTCAATTTTAGATAAAGAGTTATTTCCTTTTTTGATAAAGCCCATAATGGATAAATATAATTAATTCCTCCAAAATCACGTTTCCAAGGGTAGCCAACAAGATATCCTGTTGTAAGTGATCTAAGAATACTTGCAGTTACATCTTCCAGGTGGAGCCCCAAGGCTAGTTTATTAGCAGATATTTTTCCATAGACAATTTCAACCATATGTCTCATAACATAGTGCAGAGTATATAAGGTATGTTGTCTGCCAAAGTTGACATATAAGCTTTTTAGGGCCGATTCAAAATCTATTTTTAAGTTAAATGCTTTTTCGATATCTGCTTTATCTTGAATGATGTGTTTAATTTCAAATTCTTTACACAGGTTAATTGTGTAATTTAGATCCAACTGATCAATACAATCATTTACTGTTACGGCAGTAATATCAATTTTAGGGAGTTGATCTCTTAATCTCGATATTAATAAAACAAGTGACAAACTATCCCTGCCACCTGAAAATGCGATTACCACCTTATCGCCGTTTTCAAAAATGCCATACTCGTTACTATTCGACTCAAGAAATGTTTTTTCAAAATATTTAGTTAAATCCGCCTGATTATAGAAAGCGATTTTATTGATTCCCCCCCCGTCTTCAGTTAATTCCATAAAAGATTTAGCATAAATTATATCGTTATCTTCACTTGGCAAATTTACATCTCTATCCATAATATCTGGCAGATGATAGGCTCTAACCATCTCAATGCTATAATCAAATCCTCTTTTAAACTTTGTTATATATTCTGAGACAACTCGCCCATTTTCATTTACTATGATCGAGCCAGTTGGATAACCTTTTCTCTTCAAAAAATCAAGTATAAGTTCACCTTCATCTACATAATAAGTAAAGCTTCTATCCAACCTGTCTACAACTTTAATCACAATGGGATCACTAGACATAAATACCTCCGTCAAAAACTAGTTTACTTTTAGATTCATAAGTTCAGAACACACCTAAAAACATATAAATCTAGATTATGCTTGCAATGCAATAGCAACATGATTCGACCTGTTCTATTTGTGGAAAAGGTTGTCAGACAGATGATTATTATCGTCCTAGAGCCACAATCTTAGTACAGAGTTTACTAACAATTATATGCCTATCTGAATAACTATGCCAGTTTTTGGAAGATGGTTTTTTTTGTTAAAACGAAACGTTTTTTACTTCCAACGCATTAATAGCACTATCCAGCATAAAAATAATATCCTCTAGCCATTTGCTATCTTCTGTAGCAATACTCCCGTGTGTTACATCCAAGATATTTTTCAGTTGCCGCATTTTTTTCTGGGCCTGTTTTATTTTTCCATCATTCGTTAAAACAATTATTTCCTGGATACAATCAGGAGTAGGAAGAAATTTCTGATATTTTCTGTAAATTTTTTTGTTGCATAAAACATCGATAATTGGTTCAAGATGACTGTTGTGAGAATTCACGTTCTTTTCCTTCACAAATCCGTAGTTGGTTTAGATAGCATTATAGTTTCCTATGATTATACAACTACTCCTTTAACGGTGTCAATAGACACACGTAAATGGTTCTTCCGCAATTGTCGTGAAGCTATCACGAAACAGGTGCAGGCCCAAGA
>ENA-UPSM01002320-UPSM01002320.1-activated-sludge-metagenome-genome-assembly--contig:-NODE-2320-length-23325-cov-7.234938_pt1 | contig 23325 bp, 30 predicted proteins | sample MGYA00238181_ERZ773283 | MGnify/ENA primary metagenome ERZ773283 (study PRJEB29023, sample SAMN05720199) | activated sludge metagenome | isolation source: Anaerobic digester | place: Japan...
TAGAGGAAATATTTATCTTTACATAAAAAGGAGATAAGATCATGCGAATGTATCAAACTTTGTTGTTCTTACTTATTCTCTTTTTAGTGGGGTGTAATGAAGAAACTTATATGACTAAAGACGAAGCATGGACTCGTGCTGTACTTTTAATTAAGGAAGAAAAAAACTCTTCCTTAAAGTGGAATGATTACGAGTTTATGTTAATTATCCCTTATAAAAGTATTAAGGGAGTACACGAAATTGTACCTTTGAGAATAATATTTCCCAATGTAGATATTTATCTTACAGATGATCTTTATCCAGTAGGTATTGTTTTTAACAGTGAAGATCTTATAGGATCAAATTATTCTCCAAAAGAGGTTATTAAAACTCTTGAATATTTAAAAAAGATATTTAAGGAAAGAATGAGATCAGGTAAATCAATTTATGAAACAATTGAAATTGATTTACCTTTGTTGTATGGACGAACTCCCGAATTTCATTGGTACGATTATAAAACATTTTCGATTTTAGAAGAATGGGTTAATGAAAATTAATATTTTTACAAAAAAGACCTCTCTTCAAAAAACATCTGAGGGGAGGTCTTTTTTTTATTTTCTAAATTCCTTATGATTTTTATTTAATGCAATTATTTTTTTAGCCATTTTTAGATGCTCATAACCTGTTTCTGGATAACAATAGGAAGGAGTTAATATCTTACTAGGTAAAGTTTCACTTAAATATTTATTCCAATGTGTTTCGTCATGCCATACAGCAATAATATTTTTTTTCAAATCTGCATCAATCCTATCTGACAATATTTTACAAACATTTAAATAAACATCCTTTTCCCCACCTTGAAATCCACCAGCAAAATAATTATTTACATTATTTTTATCCTTGATAAATGCTTCGGAATTATGATTTTTTTCAAAAGGAAACATTTTAGGCGTTTTATTGAAATATCCTGGATGAATAGTTGCTGTTAACTTGGATAAAATTTCATCTCCTATGGTATCAACAACTCTCATATCTACATCACAATAAAATATATAATCTAAATCTTTAAAATATTCTTTATTATCCCAAATAATTTTATATCTCAATAATGTCATATAAGGCCAGGGTTTATGTTGTATAGGGATAATAGTGACATTGTTTGTATTTGGATAACTCAAATTATTAAAATTATTGGTAAATAAAAAAGTCTTAACATTATGACCTTTAAGAAAAAAACTTTTAATAGAATTATATAAAGGATTAAAAAACTCAATATATTTATTTGTAGCTATTATAATCAGTCCAATATTCATTCCACTATTTAGCTCTTTTTTTATAGTTTTAAAATTTCTTCTTATTTTATTTTGTTTATCTTTAATATAACTCTCATATTGAAAACTATAGAATTTTTTATCTCTTTCCCATTTAGTTAAAAATCTTTCATATTTATTTCTAATAAATTTTTCTTCTTTTTTCATATCAGTTGTAATTGTTACTGACAAACTGCTATTATGTAATCTTATATTATGTAAACATTTTGGTAAATTTTCCAACTTATAACCATTCATCATTAATCTACACCATAGATCATAATCTTGGCATCCCTTTAAAATTACATCAAATCCATTTATTTTATCTAATGCTTCTTTTTTCAATACCATAGAACTAACAATAAAATGATTTACATTGTGTAGATCTATAAAAATTTCATTATAAGAATTTTTTATTTGAGGACACCCACATGTATTTGAAAGTTGATTTCGAAAATATTTACCAAAACATCCACACCCGTCTAAATTATTAGTTTTTAAATAATTTATAATTTCTTCATATTTTGTTTTTTCTGAAATATCATCACAATCATGAAACGCTACATATTTACTGGTAGATTGTTTTATTCCATTATTTCTAGCCCGAGATAATCCTAAATTTATTTCATGATTAATTATTTTTATTTTTTCTGGATTTCTTTTTTCATAATCATTAATGATTGCTAATGTATTGTCATAACTTCCATCATTAACAATAATTATTCTAAAATTATTGTATGTTTGATTTAAAATAGATTCTAGTGCTTCTGCAATAAATAATTCACCGTTAAATACAGGAACTATTATGTCTACATAGTCCTCTCCACTCATAATTTTACCCAATTATCTGGAATCAAATCGTTGGAATTAACATTTTTATTTGATTCAGAAAACCAATTTATTGGTGCTATTATAATTTTATTAGAATTTTGATTAATCCAGGCGGGCCACCAAGAAAAAGTACTATTGGCTATAATATTATGCTTGCATTTACTCATTAAAAAAAATTCATCAAATTGTGTATCAAAAATATTATAATTAGATATAAAATATTTTTCAAAATTTATCATTAAGTTACCTTTTACCCAATTTATATCATCAGAAAAAATGAAGAAAACTGGATTATTAATTCTTTCTTTTATATGTTGAATGGCTTTATTATAATAATCTAAAGAACATACACCATGAAATTTCAAATTACCTCTAGTTAAATAATCTCCTCTTCTTACATGTAAACTTACCGATTCACAGCTTTCTATTTTACTTTTATATTTAATAAATAAATTTGATAAATTTATTTTAGGAGTAATTTCATTTAATAAAATATGTTTAATTTCTTTAAAGTATTTTTCAGATTGCCAATATCCCTTTAATAATATATTATCTGAAATATTTAAATTATTATCATAATGAAAAAATTTTTCATTAATAATCTTTAAACCACTTGTATTTGGGTTAATTTTACAACAAACATTGAGTTTATCTAAACAATACTCTCTTGGTGTTCTAAAATTTTTTAAGTTGTCAATATTAACAAATAAATCAGTTTTTATATTTAATGAGATTTTTCTTCCTATAGAATATTGAAATAATTGATTTCCCAATCCTCCGCTAAGTTTTATTACAATCATAATACTTTAGTTTCAGGTTCCTCCTCATAAATAGATATTCCAATTGTGTCATCTTTTTCTAATATTTCTAAATTAAATCCTAATAATTCAACTTGATTTAAAGGAGTTAATCTCCAATGATAATCTCTATGTAGTTCACCAAATTTATAAAAAACTTTTAAAAATTCACAATTAGTAATGGTTTCAGGTAAAGTAATAAAAATACTTTTTTCTACAGGATTTTTATTACTTTTGATTAAATCTTCATCTTCTTGAGTAATGATATACATATAATTATTTTTGAAAATTAAGTCTTTTCTAGTATATTTATTTTCATTATCATCTAAGTATGAAACTAAAATTTGAGTAGGAGTTGAAATTATTTCATTATTAGGAAATTTAGATTTCATAACATATTGAAATCCACTACCAATATTAATATCTATTTTATGACACCTTTTTGGAAATTTATCGGCATGAATAACTAAATGAGTAGGTATCGAACACTCCCATTCAATAGATATGGTTACTCTATATTCCCCAATATCATCTCCAGATCCCCCATATTTATCTGACCCATCACTTATCCCACTTAATTTTAACATAGGTTCAACGGAAAAAGGAAATGAGAAATGTAAATCTCCCAAATCTTTACTTATGGTTTTTACCAAAATTTCTTCACATTTACTTGATGACCAATCTAAAATGTATGATTCCCCAGTATATGGATTTTCATATGTGTAAGTTTTAATTTCGTTTGGGAGAATAAAATATCCATTTATTGATCTTGGAATAATTATTCTTCCCAGACCACCAAAAAATTGAAAAGAAAGAAGTCTGGTGTCCAAGAGTTCACTTACACTTGAACACCAGACCGTAACATCAAACGTTCCTTGATACCTATTTAAAACAGGAGAGATAACAACCTTATCATCATCATAGATTTTAGGACCATACATGTTGCTTGCAATATCTTGTCTAAAATGAGGATATCCGTCTAATAATTTACCTACATATTGTTCTGGTTCAAAATCATAACTTGGATCAAATAAAATAAATGGATATTTAAGAACCCAATTTTCACCACCTTGTTGTTTTCTTTGTCGAACATGTTCAACAGCCTTTTCATAAGTACTAATTATAATTTCTTGGGATCTTGAAAACCATTCAGTTTTAAAATAATCAGCCACACCTCTAAAAAATGATCCTACAACATTATGAATAAAAACATTATGATAAGATTTATAATCTCTCATGGTTATTCTCTTTTTATTATTCGGGCATTTTAACTAGTTCGGTTAAAAGTTTTTCACCCGCTTCAGTGGTAAATTGTAAGGAGTAATTCCTACAAACAAACCTCATGTTTTTTGGACTATAACATTTCCTTTGAAAAATTAGAAAAGTAAGATCTTCTTTATGATTTTCAATTTTAAATCCCAAAGAAAGAAGATAGTTGGAACATTTTTCATTTGGAATTTCATATTCATCTCTTATTTGAAAATCAGTTTTCTCACCAAAATATTGAAAAATATCATCTTTAAATTTATTCTTAATAGAGACAAATTTACCTTTATAATCTAATTTTTCGTTTTGTACAAAATCTAAATTAAAAAATTTAGTAGCAAAATCACTACGTCCCAAATCTCTGAATGTTAATAATTTAATTCCATTTTCAATTAAATATTTGGGAGATTCATTTAAAGTAAAAGCAAGTCCACAGGTTCTCTTATGATATCCAATTGTAAAATTGATTGGAATTGAATTTGCATAAATTGTATAAGTCGCGGCCCGATTAAGACTAGGTTGAATTTTGAAAAAAATGGTTTTTTTAGGAACCATAATCATTTTTTAATCTCCTTTTTTTAAACTTTTTTTGTATTCATTTAATATTGGATTAAAAAAATAATCATATGTAGTATCTTCGTTCTCAGTTAATGTTGGTTTTGAACTTTCATAATCTGTTAAAACACGCTGCTTTGTCATAAATAATTCTTCAGAATTAATATAAATTTTTAAGAATTTTTTTACTTGAGTTTTATTACGTTTGATAATATTTGGTTTAAGATCTAGAATCCGTTTAATATACCATAATTCACCGGGAAATTCTGAGCTTTTCAATAAAGGAACAATATCATCATATTTTTTAATATAATTCTTCATAAATTCAAGTTTTAGATCATCCTTAACGTATTCTTTACTCAATTCAAGAAAAGCAACAATCCTTTCTCTATTCATTTGTTTTTCTGGATACTCTATCCCATCACCTTCATCAAGAATATCCATAATTGAAAATCTTATTTCTTCAATTGTTCCATACTGAATCTTTTGGAGCGGAATATCAAAGCCCTCGCATAATTTTTGATAGTTAATATTACCCGGAAGCATCCTTTCATTTTCTAAATTTTGGATTTTAACTTTAAACGCATTAATCAAACTATGAAATTCTTGAAGAATTTCTTCCATATTCCAGGTAAATTCTGTTTGAAAATCTTTTTTAATATATTCAATTAATTCATTCAATCCACCACAATCCATACACGCTTTATGAATCCTAACAATATCATTTTCCATTTCTTTTATATCTATCTGCTCAGGTTTAATAGAAAGTATAAAAGGAATAGTAAACAATTTATTTGCCAAAACATACATATAAAACCATTTAAAATTTACAATAGATTTATTTTCTAAATTACCAAGACGCTTATATAAGTAAAAATTATAAATCACATTTAAATAAATCATACCTGTAATCATTTCATACATTTCTTTATGTTCGTACTTATCAATTTTTTTATCAAAAGCCAAGCAATGAGGAACTGGATAAATTGATGTTTCTTTAACACTAAGAAATTGTTTAATAATACCCTTCCAGGCCATTAATGCCGTATGTTGTACAAAATTAAAATTGGGGTCTTCTTTTAAATATTCAATTTGTTCAAACGGTATTTTAGACCAACTCATAATATATTCATGAGGAAAATATAATTTTATATTACTTTTAGTCATTAAATTTCTAAATCTACTAAGACATCCCTGATAAGACTTTAATCTGGAGAACATATAATTATCAATAAAATTATTACCAACTTTATCTTTCGTAACTTTAAATAACGTAGCGGGATTTCTATTCTTTTTTTCTTCATCTCTTTCCTCATCTGAAAGGTTCAAACTAACATCATCTAAATCTAAATCTGAAAAGTAATCTTGAGCAAATGTGTCTACATAAGTTTCATTTGTATTATTAGTATTGTTGTTTTTTTCTTCTACTATTTCAGATTTTTTATTTTTTTTATTATTATTAGGATTATAATCACGATCAAAAACACTAACATCTATTGTTCCTTCACTAATATCTTCAATATTATTAATTTTAATATCAGGATCATTTTTCCAATCATATTCTTCATATGTGTCATCATCACTATTATTATTGTTAGTTTTTTCTTCATCTATTTCATCATCACTCTCATCATTATCATCACTTACATTAGGAACTGATTCCGTTTCTTCATCATTATTATCACAAGTATTGTTTACAATATTGGAAATTGAATCTAGTTCATTTTCTTCATTATAAATATCTTCATCGCTTTCATCATTACTAAAATATTCCATCGAAATTTTTTCATTTAATAAATCAAATTCATCTAAAGTATTAACCTCATTTTCACAACTTAAATAAGTATCATTATTTTTATCATTAGAATAATTATTATCTTCTCTCAAGTTTTGTCTCAAATTTTCAACTTCATTACTAATTAAAGTGTTCAAATTTTGTTGTAATGTTAAGGAAATTTGATTCAAACTTTCGGTTATAATTGAAGAGCTTTTAATAGAAATTTCTTCCACTCTGGTATAAAATTCATTTTTTAATTTATTTATATTCTTTTCAATTCTATTTTGATTACAAATATTAACGTAATTAGAAGAGATCATTAAAAAATTTTCTTTAAATTCAGAAAATATTTTATAGATATTACTAAATTGAAATGGTGAAAGAAAAGTAGAAATTTTAGTAGCAAGACTATTTGTGGGATCAACTAACTCAATTTTAACTTTTGGACCACCTGTACTTGAGGTATTAAAAATAAAATTAATATCCTTTTTTCTATTAAACCCTACTTTAACAATTTGAAACATTCCACCATTCTTAAAAACTTTATCTAAACCATTTTTAGATAATTTTTCATATGATTCTAAAAATTGTATTATTTCATTATATCCAAATTCAAATTGAGATTGAAAATTTAAGGTTTTTGGATTTCTAATAGAAATAGTTAATTTAGAACTATTATTTCCCAATCCCCATTTACTTTCAGTAATAGAGTTATCCAAATACATATAAAATTGGGTCTTGGAAATACTATCATAAATATTAAAAAGATTTAATCTAAAATTATTCCATTCTACGTCTTTATAATTGTTGTTTTTACTCATTTTCTTTTTCTCCTTGTTTGAAATTATTTTTAATATTCATACATATTATTTATTATAAACAGAACTAAAAATTTCATATTTTCTCCCTTTTTAAAATATTTTTAATTAAAAAACATTTGTGTATTTTATTACAAACAGAAACTGAAAATTTCACTTTTATCATTAATTTTCATAATTAAAAAAAGTTATCATAAATTTGAAAAACTCTATTTTCATTATTGTTTTGTTAACAAAACAACTATTACGATTTGTAGTTATTGAAATTTTCAATGTCTCTCTAGGATACATTATGACGTTTATAATGGAAATATACCTTACTGAAGTTAAAAACAAAATATTATCTTATCATAACATATTAGTGATTGTGGTCAATTAAGTTTTTTAAAATAGATTCTACTTGAAATTTCACTAGAATTTTATGGAATTTATTTTAGTTCCTAGAGGTGTAAAAATCATTGAAATGATTTTTACATCCTCGTGGAATATGGAGACACTGAAAGAGGTTAATTTTTATTTGATTTATAATTTTGATATAATTCAATTAAGTAACAACAATAAAACAATACAACAGTGATTGTTTTATTGTAATTAAAAGATTCTATCATTATACAATTACTCTAATTAATTGTATAAATAAAACTACCGAGATGTTCTCCTTTTTTTTTTAAAAGGAGTTTTTTACAAAAATCCGTGAAAAAAATCACGGATTTTTTTCACTCTACATAAAAAATAATTTGAAAAAATATTTCATGTTTAACTTTGAAAGTTTCACACTTCCAGTAGAACATATTTATGAATATGTTAAAATGGATATTTTAGTTCACTGATATTCATTTAAGAATAAGGGCTTTATTAAAAGTCTTAACATTTCTAATATTAGAATGAATATCTCTTACTTTAAAAATGACCTGTACTACAAAAGGGAAGGTCATTTTTAAAGTGTATAAGTATAGATCTTGTTAAAGAACTAAAACAAGCAAGATTTTGGATTTTGAATTTTAATATAATTCATATAATCAAAATCACTGTACTTACACATTAGGTTATTTGATTTCGTGCGTCATTCCATCCATTGAAAAATAATCTATTTTCTAAATAAAAATTATTCATAAATTTAGAATTTTTAGATTTAAAAATAAGATTTTAATAAATGGAAAAAAATAAGATTTCTTTTTATATTTAAAAATAGAGTTTTAAAAAATTATTGATTTTTTAGATATATATTCTAAGAGGACTTTTAGTTTTTATTTAGGTTTTTTTAAATAAATTTAAAATAAAAAAAATTTTTTTGAAATATGTAAACTATCATAAAATATGATTTTGATGTTTGATTTATTAGATAAATATTCTATTAGAAGTAAAAAATTCCTTTTTTTAATTTTGTTTGAAATATATATTCTAAATGGATTTAAAAATAATTTAAGATTTTTAAATATATTTTAAAAAATAAAAATCATTTTATTTTTTTAATTTTCTTTTTAGAATTAGAAATAAAATTCAAAGTTAAAAATAAATTATTTTGTTTTCTTTTTTTATAAAAAGAAGATATATATCCTAAGAGAAATTTTAGTTTTTATTTAGATTTTTTAAATAAATAAAACTAAATTGCTATTTTTAAAATTAAAATATAATCGTAAAAAAGCGTAAGTTTTCTTTTAGGTATATATCCTAAGAGAAGTAAGTATTAAATTTCGCTTTTTTAAATAAATTCTATTTTAAATAAAAAAATAAAAATCATTGTTTTTTTTAATTTTATTTATAGAGAATTAGAAATAAAATTCAAAATAAACAAATAAATTATTTTTAGAAAAATTTTTTTATTTGAGAGTTTATTTATAAGGAAAAGAATTTTACTCATAGAGAAAAAAAGAAGTGGTTTTCTTAAAAAAATCAGAAAACCACTCCTTAAAAAAATTTTAAATTAAGATTAAAATTCTTTTTATATTTTCATAAATATTAATTGGAGTATCATTTCTTTTAGAAAAATAGGGTGAAACAAATAAGTTTTCATCGTTATCATTATATTTAAATAATTTTATCATATTATATTCATCTTGTTGAAATATAATTTTTTTAAAATTTGTTTTATTAGAATATATATTATTTAGATTACTTAAAAGATAACTAGGTCGATTCTCATCAATATTTTTAATCATATTCTCATTTAACATACCGATATTTAAAATCGAGTATTTTTTTAATTTTTGATATTCATTATTATTTTTAAGGAGTACATTTCGCCAGGTTTCCGCCGCGGTTTTACTTTTATAAAGATCCATAAAAGGAAATTCCCCGCTAATTAACATCATATATTTATTGGAATTATTTAACATACTGATGACTACATCCCAGATTTTTGCAGTTCCAGATTTGCAAACATTATAAGTTAAATTATCCTCGAAAATGAAATTTAAAACTTTTTTATTTTCTATTTCATTTTTTATCTCATCTGGAATAATAATGTTTGTTTTATGTACAGTAGTTTTTCTCTCTGAAATTTCTGGGAGATCTATATTACTTAAAGTATAATTTTTTTCAGGATAAATAGATAATTTTATTCCTGAATAAAATTCTTTCCTAATATTTAGAGAATATAAATTAATTAAATTTTCAATAACTGTTTTTTTATCAAATAGGATTAGAGTTTCGTCCTCAATTAGTTTTTTCAGATATTTAAAACTAAATATTGGAGATATATCTTTTAGAATTAATTCTTCTTTTTTTAGTCTACTATTAAAAGATAAAAATATAGATGTAACAATTGAAGAACTATCTTGAAAATATAAATAATTATAATTTTGATTTTTTAATTTTTCTTCATAAATACTAATTAATAGAATGTCATCAATACCTAAGCTTTTTATAGAATTTCCATTTTTAGTTATACTTATAACTACATCATCCTCTAATAGTGCTATTTTTTCTGTATCTTTTAATAAATGTTGATTATAGTTTATGAATTGTCTAAGACAATCATTTAGATCAAACTTTTCATTTTTTATAATTAAACAATTTTTTCTAATAAATTCTAAATCTTCTTTAGATAGATCTTTATAAAATTCATCATAGTTCATAGTTCCAGAAAAAATAAATCTTAAATCAGTTTTTTCATAAACCTTTCTAATAAACTTTAAATTTTCTTTTTTGAATTTATTTGCATCTGTTGGGATTAGAACAATCATTTTACTTAGTATTCTCCTTTTTACCAAGAATGAAATTTCTCTTTATATTTTTCAAATATTTCATAAACATTCATATTTTTTAAGATTTCTTCATTTTCTCTTAATTTATTTTTTACATCATTATTATATTGTTTTTGATAAAGTTTATTACACAAAGAGCCAATTGCTCCACCTAAATGTATAATCAATCTTTCATCTTTTGGAGATTCGATTATAGAAACATAATCTATTGGTCCCTTTTCTTTTTTAATAACGCTCCATGTTCCTGTGTCATGTCTTTTATCAACGTTAAATGTTTGATCAAAATTATAAAAATTCCATTTTAATTTTTCAAGCATAGGAAAAGTCATAAACCATAAACCAGAAGACCCTCCCATATTACAAAAATGAAGTTTATATTCTCTATTATTAAAATTATTTCTTAGAATCTTGGATTTATTTAAATCCAAATATCTTTGAGAAACACCACTCGGATATTTTACAATAAAGTGTGTGTCTTTATTATAATAAAAAACGGTATCTGCCGCAGATATAAAATAAGAATCCCAATTAGGACCAAAAATGAAATCATTGTCAACTAACATATAATAAGTCATAAAGTCTTTATCTAATTTTTTATAATCTCTTACTTGTTTTTGAATTTTCATCATATCCAACCATCTTTGAAATACTACCGATTTTCCAAAACAATTAAATAAAGTATTTTTTGTGTCGTATGAATAGTATTGTATTTTGCCTTCTTTTAATAATTGTTGAAATATTTTAAATCTATCAGTATCTAAATCTGATTTATTATCAAAAACATAAATATGAATTTCATTAAATAATTTAGAATTTTCCCATAAAGATTCAATACATTTTTGAGTTAGAATTAATCTATCTCTACAAGGTATAATTACATATAAACGTCTTTTTATCATCTTATTTAATTCCTTCAAAAAAACGATATATTTTCATATAATTTAATTCTAAAATTGTTTGATTTTTTTCTATTTGTAAACGAAATAAATTATAGATATTTGAAATTTTTAAAAAGGATATTTATTATGATTTTGAATAATCCAACTGTAACAAAGATTTTAAATAAGCAATCTAAGACAAAAATGGTATCGGATGCCTTAAAAAATGATTATAAGAGATTTGGATTTACTAAAAATTATTTGACCAAAAAATTTGAAAATATAGAAGAGCTTAAAAAATATGCTCCCGGATCAGTTTTATGTGAAGTTATTAGGCCATCTATTTTTCAATTTTCTAGATTTAAATTTGATTTTAATCCAGGGGAAATATATGTAATGCCTTTAGATTTTTATACCAGAACATTTCATTCTGGCCAATATTTTTGTTTAAAACCATATAAGAAAAAATTTTGTGAATATTTTAAAAGATATTCTGGCGAAAATATTAATGGTAAAAAACTTTTAATTTGGAGAGTTGGGGGACTGGGTGATTTAATGTTCTCCCAACCTCTAGTTCAATATTTAAAAGAAAAATATCCCAATTCACATATTACCTACGCTACCTCTCCAGAAAATATGTCTTTATTTAATTATTGGGCTGATGGATTAGTAGATAGAATTATTAGTATTCCTTTCAGATATGAGGAATTAGATGAGCATGATTTTCATTTAAGTTTTGAAGGATCAATTGAAAGATGTAAAGAGGCAGAAAAAATTAACTGTTATGATATATTTAAAAAAGTTGCAAACTTAGAATTTGATATTAAAAAATATCATCCTAAATTGTTTCCAAAAATTGATGATGTAAAGAAGTTTAGTGAATTAGTTCCTAAAAACACAATTTTATTACAAGTTAGAGCTTCATCTCCTACTAGAATGATGAAAACAACCAATTGGGTTCTTTTAATTAAAAAATTATTAGAAATAGGATTTAAAGTTGGATTTATTGATTCTTCAGATAATTATAAAATGTACGATGCGTTTAATAAATTGTATGATTTTGAAGAAACAGATGTTATTAATTTTGCAAAATATTCAAATAATATAAATGATGGAATTTCTATTTTATCAAACTGCAAAGCGTTGATTGGAATAGATAGTTCATTTACACATTTTGCCCCAGCGTTAGGAATCCCAACCGTGGGTGTTTATGGTCCGTTTTTAGGTGATTTGAGAATGCGTTATTATAATAATTCTCAATGGGTAGATAGTATAGATTTTAAGGGATGTGGATTATATCCATGTTTTTTTCATCAAAGTGAAGTAAATAAATGTCCATATTTTGTTAAGAAAGAACCGGTGGGGTGTTTATCAAGTATTTCCGAAGATGAAATTATAAAAAAATTAAAAATGGTATTAAATTATGAATAAAGAATTTAGAATATACTTAGAAAAATTAAAAATAGAAATAGGTGATTTTTTAAGAATATGTGAAACATGTAATAATAGATATGGATTACTTAAAGCTAGAAAATCATCAATTAAATTAAGGAATATGTTAAAAGAATTTAGAAAAATAATATTAGAAAAAGAAAAAAAAATAAATGAAAAAGTTAAAGAAAATAATGAAAAAATACAAAGTGAATTTTTTGATAATTTTAATGAATAAAATTAAATTAAAAAAAGGATGATTACATTATGAAAGAAATAGTTTTATATACAACTGGACTGGATTCATATTTGACTGACTATTTTATGAAAAAAGATCCTAGATATAATCAAAGGGATATTACTAAGGTATATTTTGATTTAGACTCTAAATATTCTTATTATGAAGTTTTATTTTTAAATAAAAACTATAAAGATATTACTATCTATAATGATTGTGAATATATTACTCTAAAAAATATTGAACAAGAAAATAATTTTATTCCTAACAGAAATATGATGTTATGCACATTGGCCCAATCTATATATGATGCAGATATTATTTATTTAAATGGAGTGAAATGTGATCGTGTAAGTGATAATAATTATATTTTTAGAAGATCTTTATCTAGAACACTTTCAATTTCAGCAGATAAAGAGGTATCTATTAGAAGTATTTTAGGTACTAAAGAGAAGGCCACTTGGTGTCGTTTATATGCCGAAGATAATAATAACGATTTACAAAAAAGACTTAATTTGGCTACAGAGACTTATTCTTGTTTTAAAGAGTTTGATATTGATTCTCATATTGAACTCCCCAACACTTTAATTACAGCGTTTGAGCAAGATAATTATAATAATTATAAGGAACTTAAAGATATTAAATTTCCCGGATGTTTAAATTGTGATGCCTGTTTTAGGAAAGTTTGTGCATTAACAGGCGCGAATATTTATATTGATATTATTGATCCTAGTAAATTTAAGGAAAAATTTATACCTCTAATTAATAATAAACATTTTCAAAAAATTTATCCTGCCCGTACAAGTTCTATTAAAAAATATATCAATTTTATTGACTCTGATTGGGAAGATGAATAATATGAATCCGTGGAAAGAGTTTCAAATTTGGTTAACCTCAAATAATAATTTGGAATTATCTCCAGAAATTTATAAAATCGTTAATTCTAGAAATGCCTTACTTATGTTTTGTTATCTTGATGATGTTACGATATATTTGAACAATAAATTTAATAAATTTGAAATAATGAAGTTTACTCAAAGAGAATTATTTTCTTTTCTAAAACATATATGTATAACAAAAAATATTGGAATAAAAAAACTTAGTTTTATCAAGCATCATAAGAAAGATAAAATAATTTCTGAAATTCAAACTAAGTTACCTTATTTAAAGAAGGAGGAAGTTAAACTTTTTTTAGAGAAAATTAAAGGAACTAATGATGAGGAGGAAATATTAGAATCTTTAAATCTAAAAAAAATAGAAAAGAAAAGATTAACAAAAAAACAAATAAAAGAAATTAATGAAAATTTAATAAAAAATAAAGAAGATATTACTACCTGGGATGAATGGATAAAACACTTTAATTAAAAAAAGGAAACTTATCATGTCAAACAAAAAGTATTATCTCACTGACAACGAAGATCTTTATGATATTTTGGGCGATGATTATATTGAAGAAGAATATGATGAGAGTGATGACTGCGATGAGGATGATTATATTGAAGAAGAATATGATGAGAGTGACGATTATGATGATGACGATGAAGAAGAAGAGAACGAAGAATAAAATTATTTAGATAATAAGTTTTAAAGTTTTGTTTTTATAAGGGGTCAGTTAAATAAAAATTTAGCTGGCCCCTTATTTTTGTCTAATTATATATATTAAATATTGAAAGTTGTGTGTTATAATTATTTTTTTCAGAAAGGAATTAGAAATGCAAAGAATAGTTTATAAATTTAATGTATTTTTTTATTCTCCGATTATAACTAGAATATATCTTAGGTGTTTTGCTTTTTTATTGATTTTTTATTTTATGATAAAAAAATGTTTAAAAGCTATTTATATTTCATTTAAGGATAATAAAAATAATATTATCCAAATATGGAATAAGGAAACAATTATTTCTTTTCCAACTTACAAAGACTATATAAAAAATATTTTATATTTAAAATATCTCAAACGTAATGAATCAATTGATTTTCTTAAAATTGAAAAAATTAGTAATCGTTTTTGTTTAATTAATTATAAGAATATAAATAAAAAATAGGGAGAAATAATTTAAAAATGACCTTAAAAAAAGTTAATTATGATGACGATGAATATTATTTTAATAATGATTTAAATGAAACATTGAAAGTACCTTCAAGAGAAAAAAGTAATCTGTATAATAAATATCACATTTTTTCAATAAATGCTGATGACATGATTGATTTGGAAGAAGATTTAGAAGAAGAATATAAATATAATAAACATGTTGTAATTAAAAAGAAAATGAGAAAACATTGGGATTATTAATCTAAAAAAGAGGTTAATGCTATGTCATGAAAGTCAAAAAGATTGTAGATAGAAAAAAACTAGCGTATAATCATTGTCAAATTAGAGCATTAGAAAGATATGGATTGATTCTAACTAAAACTATATACAGAGAGATGGTCAGACAAATTAAAGAAAATACTTCTAGGAGGATAAAACAAATTTCTAATATTAGATCAATTCATGCAGTAAAATATAATTCAAAAATATTTTATGTGATTTATCATAAAAAAATTAATGGTTTGGTTACTTTTTTACCACAAACAATACGAGAAGAACCAAATAATACAGAAGTTTGTTATAGTTTTATTATAAATTAAGAAAGGAATATAATAAATGAGAGTTGTAATGGAAAAAATCTCAGATTGCAAGGAATGTCCTTATAATCAAATTCAATTTAATATTAATTATTCTCCTATAAATATTTGTAAAAAGTTTAAATCTAACAAAAAAGAAAATACTGATGGAAAAGAAATAAAAAACACCGATTTAAAAAATAGAAAAATTCCTAGATGGTGTCCTTTAATTAGTATTCATAAAGACGATAGACTACTTATTATTCCATACAATCTTTTTGGAAAAAAATCTCAATTTATTGATAAGGTTCAATACGATCCGGAGAATTATTAAATGAAATTTACAATTGAAGAAGTTGCAAAACTAGTTCATGAAATAAATAAATTGTATTGTGCTCATATAGGTGATTACAGTCTATCAAATTGGAAAGATAGTCCTAGTTGGCAAAAAGAATCTATAATTTCTGGCATTAAAAATATTATTCAAAACCCTAATCAAACACCAGAAGAATCTCATAATAAATGGTTAAAATATAAGGAAGAAGAGGGTTGGAAATATGGAAAAGTAAAAGATTCAATTCTGAAAACTCATCCATGTTTTCTTCCATATAATGATTTACCTGAACAACAAAAACTTAAAGATATTATTTTTATTTCTATGGTAAAAATATTTTTACCATATATTATTCAATAAAAAATAAATAAAAAATAAAGGGCTCCATTTTTGGGGGATAACAAAGATGTTTTATTATTTAACACCCCTTTATTTTTTATTTTTTAAAAGAGGAATGTAAAATGTCAGAATTTAATTGTGTCAGTCATCATTATGCCTGTGATTGCAGAGAGGCTTATTTTAAAAGATTAGAGGAAGAAAATAAGATATTAAAAAAAGATAATAACCCTAAAAAAATATATACTTGTGATGGATTTGAAATTAGAGTAGGTATGAAAATTTTAAGTGGTGAGGATTATAAAAAATTAGATGTATTATCTAATTCATTTGATTTAATATATTATGAAGTTAATTATATTCATCCTTTATCTCCTATAATTTTAACTTCTAATTATACTAATAATACTTTTAGATATAAAATCTTTAATTATCATTTTAATTTAGAAAGAAATTGGTATTATGCAGAAAAAAGTTTTTTTGATAAAAACAATTTAAAAGAATTTATTTTGGAGAATTAACTAAAATGTTAGAATTGGAGAATAAGTTAATGGAGATGATTATTTATTTTATATATTTGATTATATTATGTGTTTTATCATTATTATGCGGATTTTTTTATGGAAAAGCAGAAGGTATGAGAGAAATGGAAGATTTGTTATATAAACAAAATGAAGAAATTGACAAAATATTTGATGAACTTCCAAAATCTAATCCTCGTTCTAGTGGAACAATAAAGATTAAATTAAATAAAATAGAAAAAAATTCATCTAATTTTTTGGATGATTAATAACCTCTAAAAAATTAAAAAGGATAAATCTGATGAATGATGATTACGCAAAAACATGGAGTAAAGGTGATGTAGATTTCTATATTTATAAACATAGATTTGGACATTATTGCGGATATTGCCGTTTTAAAATTGGTGATATGGATATAGCAGGAAGTGATGAAATTTTATCACATATTCCTGTATATGGGGGTATAACATATACGGAGAAGACTAATGACGGAATAACATTTGGATTTTTAGGAGATGAGAATGATCCAAATTGTTTAAATATGGATTGGTTGACTAAAGAGTGTGAAAAGATGGCCGTTGCTTTAAGAGTGGCTGAAACATATAATCATATGTATAAAAGAGCTATCAATGGTGGAGATAAGATAAAAAATAATATTATTAAAGAATATCAAAGATCTGTAGAAAAAGCATTTTTAAATTTAGAACTTAAAAATGATGATTTAGTAAAAATAAAAAGGTCAAAAATAATTGAATATATTGAATGTACTCCAGGTTCTTGGGAAAAGATACCTATATATAAAAAAGATTTATTGAATTTCAAAAGAATTGATATTTACACTGTGGTTGAAAATTCTGTAATGGATTTGATTTGTAGAGTTGATCATACTAATATTAATGATAATGCTCAACTTTTAAGTAAATCAAAAGATATGTATAATTTTTTATATTCTCTTTATAAAGATTTTGAAGTAACAATTACATTTTTTTCAGAATTTAAGAAAAAATTAGAAAATTTTATTTCTGAAATAAAAGATAAAAAGAGTGAGTTAAAATTAACTCCTGGAAGTTGGGGGTGGGTGTATCGAGAATGTAAATATTGTAAAGTACGTTCCTTTGTTGATAACGTTATGATGGATACGTTAATTTGTAAAGCCCCCAATAAAGATGAAAAACATAAGTCAAATATGCGTATATTAGGAGCATCAAAAAAGATGTTTGAATTTTTGATTTATTTAAATAATAAAACAACATCATCTGAAATACAAAAAGATGAATTAATTAAATTACTTAGTGAAATTTAAAAAAGGATTAATATGAATAAGCAAAAATCATTAGAGATTGGAGTATGGAAAACAAAAATTAGAAATCTTAGGTTGGATATTAATGATTGTTTAAAAATGCCTATTAAATCTAATAAATTAATTTCTTTAATGGATCAATATGCAGACGCTAATGAAAAAATAATATTTTTGTTAGAAGAAGAATATAAAAAACATCAATAGAAAGATTCCTATTAAATGAAAAATAAAAACCTAACAAACTATAATTTTATTTATTTTAAACTGAGAGTATCTTACTGGATGGACTTTTTTGGATTAAAAGATTGGGAATGTGCTTTTAAATTTAAAGATAACTCAGATTATCGAGCAATGGTTCATTTTAATTATAATACACGACGTTGTACTTTTACGTTATGTCCTACAATAAATGAACCTGAAAAAATTAATGTAAATCAATATATAGATAAATGCGCCTTTCATGAAGTTTGTCATCTTCTTCTTTCAGAATATGAATCTTTGATTAATAGTAGATGTGTTACAGATGAACAAATAAAAACTTCTAATGAAAAACTTATTACCCTATTAGAAAATGTTTTATGGAAGAATGTTAATCCATTTTAGATTAAATTAAATTTAGAATTACTCTTTTTGTATTATTGAGGTAAAAAAATGGACATTCCATTAGTTTTAATTATTATTATATTTTTAGGAATATTTATGTATAAATATAATGGTGTAATAATGAAATGATCATAAAACTTGCAAACATAAAAAAGAATTTGATCGAGAATGGTGACGTTGAGTTAGAAAAAAATTTAGAATTAATTATTTGGTTTATTAAAAAAATACAAAGTAAATTTCATTTAGAATTTAATAATGTATATACCATTGAGGATGCTTTTATGGATGGAATTCTAGCTTATTATGAGGCTAAAAAAAATTATAATCCAGAAAAAGCAAAATTTTCAACCTATTTATTTTATTATGTATGGAATAAAGTATTTAGAGGTTATAAGAAAAGTTCAATAGTCAGTGTACCAATTATTAATAAAAATCCATATATTGTAAATAAATATAATATTATTAGTTTTGAAAATATGTTGAATTATTCTGATGACCCTTATAATAATGAAATGGTTGCCTGGGAAGATTTAAAAAAGTTGGCTGATTATAATTGTAAACAAGAAATGGAGGATAATTTCTTTCTAAAGGAAATAAGTAATATTATTGAACATAGTTTATGTGTGTTAACTCCTATACAAAAACAAATATTTTGTTCTTATTTTGGATTTAACACTAAAAAACAATCCCCAACAACAATAGGAAAAAGATTAAAAATCTCAAAACAGGCAGTCTTTTATTCATTGGAAACCTCTATAAAAAAAATAAAAAAATATATTAAATTAGAATTTCCTAGTTTATTTTGAATTAATCTAAAAAAACATTAAGGAAAATACAATGTATTTTAGAAAAATTAAAGGAATCAATAATGAAGAGGCTACTGTTTGGATAAAAGAAGATAGTCATAAATTTCTAAAATCAAATAACTATAATTACCTATTTAAATATCAAGACGGAAACTTTTTTCGTTGGGGAATAAATCAAGATGATGATCCAGATTATTCCCCCTTTGGCCCAGAAATTTTTGATATGGAAATAAGTACAATCTGTCATGGAATAGGATCTCCCTGTAAACATTGTTATAAAAGTAATACACCTATTGGAAAAAATATGAGTTTTGAAACATTTAAAAAAATCTTTCATAAGCTTCCTATTACATTAACACAGATTGCTTTTGGAATTGGGGATATTGATTCAAATCCAGACATGTTTAACATTTTTAATTATTGTGTTAATAATAATTATAATATGGTTATTCCTAACGTTACAATAAATGGCGTGGGATTAACAAAAGAGATTGCCTGCGATTTTTCAAAAATATTGGGGGCAATTGCAGTAAGTCGTTATAATAATGGTGATATATGTTATGATGCAGTTCAACTTCTTACAGATAAAAAAATGAAGCAAGTTAATATTCATATGTTAATTTCTAAAGAAACATATGAGGATTGTTTTAAAGTAATTAAAGATTCTAAAAATGATTCAAGATTAAAAGATCTAAATGCAATTGTCTTTCTTTTATTAAAACCAAAAGGATCTCGAAATAATTATAATAGTGTTTCATTTGAAGAATATCGTAAACTGGTAGAATTTGCATTTGAAAATGGTACTAAAATTGGGTTTGATTCTTGCGGTGCACCTTTCTTTATGAAAACTATTCATAATTTTGAAAATGACGTTTATAAGAAATATTTAAATTTTGCAGAATGTTGTGAATCAAATCTTTTTTCATCTTATTGTAATTGTGAAGGTATATATTATCCATGTTCCTTTTCAGAAAATATTAAAGAATGGAAAGGGATTAATTTATTAAATATTAATAATTTTTTGGAAGAAGTTTGGAATAATGAAATTACAAAATATTTTCGTAATAAATTAGTGAATCAAAAACATTCAATTAAAACATGTAGAATTTGTCCTGTGTATCCACAAATTTATCACAACGAAATTTTTTAAATATAGAGCACCTGTAGCTCAGTTGGCTAGAGCAATCGTCTTGTAAGCGATAGGTCATGGGTTCAAACCCCATCGGGTGCTTAAATTTAAATTTATATTAAAAAAGGAAATTAAAAATGAAAGTTCGTAACGGGTTTGTTTCAAATTCAAGTTCTTTGAGTTTTACATGTGATATATGTAATACAGTAGAAAGTGGATGGGATTTAAGTATTTTAGATATTAACATGATTTATTGTGAAAACGATCATTTAATTTGTTATGAACATTTGAACCATGAAATTCAAACGAAACTTTCTAATTTATATATTTGGTCTGGGAAGAGTACAGAAAATAATAATGAGTATGATTATAAAAATGATCCCGACTTTATACTTGATGATTATCAAGGATTGAAAATTTCAAGTAAGAATTGTCCATTATGTACATTGGATAAACCATATATTTCAGAAAGTACTTTATTTAAGTATTTGGTTATTTCTAATAAATACGATATTAATAAATTAAAAGAAAAATTTTGTAATGATTATACTAGTCTAAAACAACAATTAGAAGAATATATTTCAGAAAGTGCTTTATTTAAGTATTTGGTTATTTCTAATAAATACGATATTAATAAATTAAAAGAAAAATTTTGTAATGATTATACTAGTCTAAAACAATTAGAAGAAGATTATAAAAAAATTAAAGAAAATAAATGATTATATATATTAAAACTTGAATTAATTTAAAATACTGCACCCGTAGCTCAAGTGGTTAGAGCGCATGCCTTATAAGCGTGAGGTTGTTGGTTCAACTCCAACCGGGTGCATTTTTTATTTTTTAAAAAAATAAGGAGTAATATTATGTCTAGTTCAACTTTTCTTGTTATAAACATCGCAAATGTTGGGAAAGAAAATAAAAAATTGATTAATGTATTTAACGAAAAAGTAGAATCAAAAATTCTTAATTTTTTAAATGATGTTAATTATTTTGAAAATTTTCTAATTACTGAGGAGGAATTTATTAATGGATTTATTAATCCTATGAAAGAAGAATTAGAAGAACTAGATCTAAATAAGAATTCTAATGTCATTATTAAAATTCATGATTTTGATATGGGTGGGGATGTTATCGAATATTCTATTGGAAAAAAATATAACTATTTGGAAGATGATATTTTTATTTCTATTAATGAGGAAGAGTTTTGAAAAAGGAGAATATATAATAATGGGCGATCATAATGGGGCAGTTATAATTAATTTTAAGGAATTTGATTGTAGAACAAGTGATCCACTTATCGTTAAAAAGTGGTTTAGAGAAAACTTACCTTTAGTTGCCACAGAAACAGCAAATGAAATAATGAATTTAAAAGAATTAAGCAAAGCTGAGCAAAAATTTAATATTGATAAATTTTATGATAAGAAACTTAGATTTAATGATACAAAACATAAAGGTCTTTATGTTTTATTTTGGGGTAAAACCATATATTTATTTTATCCAAAACAGATTCAAGGTAATCAAATAGTATGTAATTTGATTCCAATGAATCCTAAAAGAGATAAAGCTTCCTATAATGAAATTTTTCCAAGAAACTTTAAAATGAACATGTTGTTGGTTCATATTAAGCAAAATATAAATTATATGAATACAAAATTTTGGACAAAATGGTTTCAAACAAATAGAGAATTTATCAAATCTAGTACAATCTTTATAGATGATGAATTTATGAATTCCTTAATTAATGATTTTAAAAATAAAGAATGGGATCTTATTGGAAATTCATTTGCCCAAGATGCAAAAGAGAAGGATACGGGTGTTTATATTCTTTTTAGAAATGATTATGTGGCAATATTTAAAAGTGATGTTTATCCCTCTTCTTTTTATGAATTTTACGAATATACTAAAGAAGATTATCCAAATTACAAATATCAGGTTTCTGATAGTGTGGCAATAAGCAATAATTATTCTTTTTAAAAAAAAGAAAGAACAGTCTATTGAACAATTTAAATGATTTAAATCATAAATTTAAAACATTATCTTTTTTTAAATCCTTATTGAATCTTTATATGTTTATTTTTTATAATGATGATAATTTTGAGAATTTTCTTTGGATTAAAATTGAGGATATTATAGATTATTTAAATATAAAAATTTCAGATATTGAAAAAGAAATGAATAAATTGAAATCTAAAAATTTAACAGATGTAGATAATATTAATTTGGAAGTTGATAAAGATGACAAAGAATCCTCTGATAACGATTCTTCCTTACGGTTCTATAACGGAATTACTCCAATTGCGAAACTCAATGTAAAAATCAAAAATGACGTTGATATAAATAATGATAAGAACATATTATCTACATTGGATGAAAAACTTCAACTTTTAAAAAATATTATAAAAAATAATAATGAGTTCATAGAAACATTTGAAGATACAAAATATTTAAATCACAGTTTAGAATTTGCAAATAAAGAAATACTAAATGAAATTAAAAAAGTAGAAAATAAAATACAAGAACTTATAAACATGATGTAAAAATAAGGAGTTTTTCATCGTGAATAACTCAGATGAAAAAATCAGGAAATTGGAGAAAAAAATTGA
>ENA-UPSM01002330-UPSM01002330.1-activated-sludge-metagenome-genome-assembly--contig:-NODE-2330-length-23280-cov-10.082756_pt1 | contig 23280 bp, 23 predicted proteins | sample MGYA00238181_ERZ773283 | MGnify/ENA primary metagenome ERZ773283 (study PRJEB29023, sample SAMN05720199) | activated sludge metagenome | isolation source: Anaerobic digester | place: Japan...
TTTATTGAACCTCATCGACAATATCATCAAAATTTTGTGTTTCGTCAATACTTGTGCGCTTTTCTTTAACCTCAAATAACGGAACATCAGTAACATCTTCCTTAATTTCGTATAGGTTAAACTGTTTCGTAATAACCCTATTCTTATCGTAATGTGTAAGAATACCTTTCTGAACATCTTTTATTTGCTCACCTGCAACAATATCAGCCAAAGTATCCAAAGTATTTTCAACCAATTCAACTTCAATAGTTAATGGAGTAAAAAAGGTGTTTGAAACAAGTATGGTTTGACCCGGATTGCCAATAAAAGGCAATGCGTTCGGTTTAACATCTGAAGAGCTACTTGGTGTAACCTGTAAAAACATCAATGTTCCAGTATCATCAAAACGATATCTTATCGCCCTCTGCGATGTATTACCAACGTTTTCACTCACAGGAACAACTTTATTTGAAGTCACCACGTAACGTACTACATTTCTTAATTTTGTACCATCACTGTTTACATATTCAATTCTATATCCCTGCAATGCATTATTTGCTCTCAATTCTTCAGGTAAATCATTTACGTTAACCACAATTCCCTTAACAGTCGGTAATGCTGACAATACACTACAATCAACCACCAATATTGGGGTTACTTTTGGCTTGATATAGATTGTATAGATACCTAATTGATTAAAAATTGACGCTGGAAGCCTCAAATTGTACAAACCTTCCAATAAATTTTCCGTATAGTTAGCAATATCCTGTTCATCATCGGGCAAATAACAATATTCAAGTATTTCACTTGCATTTAAACTATAAATGGTGTTATTGCTTGTTTCTCTGTTTGGTGTATAATTATAATATACACTTATGTCATTAACATTTACATCTGCGGGTCTTGATATGCCGTATGTTCCTATTGCCATGCTATTATGTGTTACTTACAATATTAAAATATTTCCCACCTGCATATGTCAACAATTCACTGAGATTTCTAATATGCTCCAACCTGTAATTATTTTCAAACGCAGATAATTCTTGTCTTACTATAAATACATCATCGTTAATTTTTGGGTTGCTGATAATGTTTTCTTTTTTAGGGTCTTTATAGTATGGAGCAGTAATGAAATCAGGACTACTTGTACCTGACGGCACATAGACAAAAGTTGTAATTTCATTCACAACATCATCAACATATTTAATTCCACCAAGATAATAAGTGATAGACACTCCCGAAACTGATGTCAAATAATCAACACCATCGTTTGCAAACGAGCCACCACTAATATATTGATTTGCAAATATATTGCTTGTGGTATATTTACGCAATTCGCTTAATCTGCTTGTATTTGTACTGCCCGTTATCATATTAATTAACAAACATAATGAACCATAATCCAACCTCTATTCATTGCGGTATTATTAAAACCCGATTGGTCGAAAAAATAACCATCGTTTCTCTCAATTGCCACCAATGCATTTGAACTTGGAGTACAACAAACTTTAACACCTAATGATAATTCCCAATTACTATTTCTATAATAAGCTGCAAACATTTCACACGAATCCGAAATTATTGTTATATCACTAATCGCTCTCAATTTGCTTAATGCAACGCCAGTTGAAACACATTTCACTCTTGTGGTGTCCATATTCCACGACCCAATACATACCGCTTTGGTTAATATTGTGGTTGGTGATATTCCTGTCAATCCCAACCACGTCTTAAAACCATTAAGCGTCATGTTTTGTGCAGTAGTACCGCTATTACCAATGGCAAGCCTCATGGTAGTACCATTTGGTGTAGTTGTAATTAATTGATTAAATAATTTCTTATCTGCCATTTTTATTTATTATTATATCATATTATTCTGTCCAAACAAAATATGCCCCGTCACTATCAATAAACGGTACATCGCCAGTATCCACATATCTGTATGTTTCTTCCGGTGTTGGTGGTGCAGGTGGCTCTGGAACAACAGGTGCAACATATGCATCGAAAAATCCAATATCTTGTAGCTCTGCAGTCAATCCAATTTTAAAATGATAAATTGCATCAATATCTGGAATAATAATATAACTGTAACCAGTGGTGGTTGCAGTTAGACCAGTAGTCATTGCTCTTTGCACCGTTTTTTTTATCAATTCCACAATTAACCAACTTTTTTCCTTAAAAATACCCTAATATCCTTTTCAGGATACTTTATTTCAAACATCGAATCCATTGTTGAATGGATTGTATTATTTACAATTTGAATTTCGCCAGTATTTGTATTTGCAAACGCCTGTGAAATAACATTATTCGAATATTGTCCACCAACTCTATTGTACACTTTAATGCTAATAACGTTTACAACACCATTTGCTTCAAGAATTTGTCTTTGAAGTCTGCCAAGAAAAACATCCTGATTCATTTCATAATTGTCCACATCAAGATAATCTCTCACAAGGGTTATTATACTATTGGCAATTGTATTATCAGCAATGTTTTCAACGTAAACATCAATATCAAATGCTAAATTGTAAATTTTACCGTCTTTAATTTCAACATAATCATTAACCATTCGATAATTGCTCAAATATTCAGCAATATTTTCCTTCAATAGTGAATTGCTGGTATTTGACAACTTACCGTCCGCACCAATTCCAAGTATTGAAATAACAACTTTATTATTTTGTTTAAATGCATTTGCTCTAAACGGAGAACCAAATTTACCCGGCATTTTATATAGCTGAAGCAAATAATCGGTTAACGTAACATCACGATTTTGGCTTGAAAAATTATACTTGATTAATTGTCTGATTTGTTCAGTACTTAAACCATCATTACCACCAATTGCCGGAATCGGATTACTTACTTTAATACTTCTCTGTACAGCTTGATTTAATTTCTGCTGTGAACCATGAACCATCAGTGTATAATTACCAAGACTTGTTAACGTTCTTGCGCCAACGTTTGATGAACTTCCACCACCAGTACGATATCTCACAAATAACGTGTGATTTGCTTTAAGTTTTTCACCCAATGCCGTATTATTTAAGAAATTTTCAAGAAATGCACGATTACTAACACCTTCTTTAAGAAAACCACTCTTGAATGCATCCGCATCCGCATCACCAGAACCAAATGTTAATTTACAATAGCCATTTGGCGTATATTCTTTTATAAACTTACGTGTAACATCAATCCATTTAGCTGCTTTAATTCCAGTTGCTGCACTCAATGCACTTTGAGTGTCTTCAATAAACACCCTCTGCTGTGCTAAATAATCAACTTCATAGTATCTGTATTGCTCATTGAAAAAATCGCTTATTGGTGGATTTACACTCCAATTAGTTCCTTCCATTAAGATAACATTTTCAATTTCAATAACATCCGGGTCAGGTAATGTAATGGAAAAAAATGGAACAACATCAGAAGAATTAATTACTCTTTTAAATATGCTGGTTGAACCATTAATAACCACTTCTCTTTTAGTTACGCTATAATTTTGAATAATACCATTCGAATCAAGATTAGGTATAATTGAACGATTTGGGTCGCCAAGATTGCTTATTGGTGAATTCCAATCAATAATTTCTTGGGTTTCAAATATTTTTCCACCACCAACAACTTGTGCACCAATTTGCAGTTGTGGATAATATGCGGTGTCGGGTCTATCACCAAGAACAGGCACATTTACAGTAAAATCAACCACAGTAACCGATGGTTTTCTTGCCGGGATATTAAATCCCATATTTTTTGCGATATTCAGAATAGATGCACGCTGCTGTGCATATTCTAATTGTGTTTCCTGAAATGCCCTATCGGTATTAATAGAAAGGTTGTTTGCCACACCAGCATTCAAATCAATGAGCATTGCGCCCACGCTTGAATCGGTGAAATCACTAAGCACATCAGGATATGCTTGCCTGATTAATGCAATCAAATCAGTTCTTATTTCCCCAAATGTGCGTGAACCATATTGGATGACATTTGTAGTTGTGTCTGTTGCCATATTTTATATTTTAAAATTTTAAGTCTAATTCACCTGCTTCACTAAAAGCATCTTCATTATAAGTAAATTTAATGTTAACATTCAATTGATTTTCAGATATTGGCTGACCCTCTTCATCTTTGAGTGTACTGAAAGTAACACTACTTATTTTCAATGCGGGGATATATAGAGAAACAGTGTTTTTTATTTCCTGTTCAATATCCTTCTCTGTCATGCTATCATTCGGTTCAAAAATGAACTTCAATAAGTTAGTTCCATAATCTGGTTCATAATATCTCTCTCCCCTTTGTGTTAACAACAGTAAGAGTAAGTCAGAACTAAACGCATCTTTAGTTACCCTACTCATTGCAAAATAAGTATTGGTGGTAACATCATCGTTAAGTGGAAATTTGATATTATATGTTAACATTATAATAGATTTTTCTATAAATACTTATAAACAAAAAAATCCCGACAGTTATGCCGGGATTCGAATCATGAAAAAACTATACATCAACTAAAGACGCTTTTTTTACGTCCTCTTTTGCCTTTCTTTTCAGCTTTTTCTTGGTCTTCCTTTTGTTTCTGAGCATCATAAAGACTCTTAACCGATTCTTTTAATTTTATTACCTCACTATCACCATATTTTGCCAACACACCGCTATATGTGCTGAAATCGGGTTTTTCTAATGAAACTGCATCAGTATCACTCACCGCAACACCTGCAAGTGCTTCATCAAATGCTAATTTTTTCATATCATCCGGTAATTCAGAAAAAATGTCTTCATTAACCACAACTGCAAAATTAACTCCTTCGGTTAACATTTGCACAAGGTCATTTGATTTAACAAGTTTCACAGGTTCACCCTTTTGTTTATTATTACAAAGGACTCTGAATTCAACCCATTGGGGTATTGAAGTTTTTTCTCTGACTTCATCAAACAGTTTTTCCACTTCGGGAGATGCTTCTTGAAATTTTGCCATAAATTTATTTGTTTAAGTTATTAAAAATTGAATTATTAAATTCCATGTTTATATGATTGACTTTCGCTAATAAGTCCATAAATGCCGGGTCTTTTGCCTCAAACTCAACCGCATAATCTTCTTTTGCGTTATTAGCCAGTTCAATCATTTCCTGAATTTCGCTTATTATTCGTTCTTCTCTGTTAATAAGGTCTGCAAGGCAAACATTAGCTTCATCGGTTCGTTCAATCCTTTTCATTTTGTCTTCATACTCAGAATTCAGTACTTCAACATCTTCTTCTGTGGCGGTTTTTATTCCTGCCTCATCCAGTCTTTTTTGAATTAACTGTTCTGCATTTCCAACTTTTTCGTCAGCCAATTTATCAATATCGTTAATTTTTTTTGCTGCTTCAGAATTAAATTCACCTTTATCAACAGCATTTTTCAAATTTTCTAAAAAATTACTTGCCATATTACTTCAATTTAAATTACACCCATTTGTTTCATTTCAATTCCCTGAAACTTCCAAACCTCATGAGTGTCGTTATGTATTATTCTTTTCAAAAACTTGGTAACACCAAATGCAATCATTTTTCCATACTTATCTCTGATGAAAATTTCTTTAACATCAATAAGTTCATTAAAAATTTCAGATTGGTCAGTCACGCCTGACGTTTTGAATTTTAAAGGTATGAAAAACTCTAACTGTCTGTGTTCAAAGCCAATTTTTTTAACATGTAACGATTCAGTTAATTGTTCAATTTTATTCACAATATTTTCTTTGGTGTGGGTAATTCTAATCGGGAAATCAAGCGATTTCATTACTGTTACTTCAAATTCAGTCTTATCCTCTTTAGCCTTTTCAATTTCTTCATATAGCTTTGAGACACCTGCTTCAATCGGTCTATTGTCATAAATTTCAAGAAGTTCAAAATCATCGTCTTTCGTCCTTCTTTCTTCAAATTCAATTTCAACTACTTCAGCAATAGTTTTGCCAGCATGTTTATGATTGTCATCAAAGAATCCGGCATAATTATATCTTCTACCATGTGGGTCTTTTTGATTCATCCATTCTTCCGAATTTTTTTGACGCATGTGCCTGTCCATTGCAACCAATCTTTGATGTGATGTTGCAGTATGAAGAAATTTATCGGCTTTTACCAACAACTCATAATAATCCTGAACATACTTTTCATCACGTTGACCAGCATAGAATTTTTCGAGCAATGGATTGTGATGAAGCTTACGCTGAATTATTTTACCATCCTCACCAACATCAAGTTGTGGTGCTTTAAGCACTTCTTCTTCAGTACGATAAAGTGCAATGCTAATATTAATTAAGATGGTTTGAATCTTAATGTATATCCAAAGAAGTATTTTCTGGAAAAACTTTTTCATGTTATACAACTGCCAATGTTTTTAACACTGCTGCTTTGTAGAACTCAGCACGTTTCTTTGTGACTTCCGCAAGATTATATTCCACCTTAAAGTCCTCATAAAGTTGTTCACCAAGACGTTTTCTCAAATCAGCATCCAATATGAGTTTTTTCAAATACTTAACCCAATATTTATGAGCATTTTTTGGTAAATCCATTGGTATTAATACACAGTTTTCCATATGCTTACCATGTACTGTATATGGTGGAATGCCTGAACAAACAATTGGAAGCTTCCTTGACCAACATTCAACTTGTTTCAAATTCGATTTCATCCTGTTAAATGAATTGTCAGCAAGTGGAGCAATTACAATATCAGTTTCATCAAGGGTTTGTGCATATATGTTTGCCTTTTGAGTCCAACGTCTTGCAAAGTTCCCTTCATTCTCATATTTAACATTTCTTTCGAAATTCATTAACCACTGCATGTAATCTTGATTTTTAATCATACGATGGTTATCGGTAAGAATGTTTTCATAGAAAAGATATACGCTCTCAGTTGATTTAATATCTCTCTGTTGCGTATTAAATACCTTTCCTCTGTATTTTTCTTTAAGGTCGGCAGGAAGTTTCGGTAATGCATCAACATCGCCCCTTGAACTGTTAATTGCCTTCACCATTTGATTTGTCCACAAACCTCTTTTTTGAAGTTCAGTGCCAAATTCCTGATTAAATGTTATGTCAGTTGTGCTTCCTTCGGTATCCCATCCGGCAAGAATTACTTTAAACTTATCTTTAAGTTGCCAATCATTCGACAATACGTTAAATACACCTTCAAGTTGTTCAACGTCACCCATGTGAGAAGAACCTGCCATGTATGTGATTCTAACACGTCCGTCCGGGTCTGGCTTCCAATTATTTTGGAATTGTTTCATCCATATCGGGTCAATCGAGTTATAAAATACGCCAACATTATCCCTTCCAGTTACTTTACGGATTTCTTCCGCAAACAAATCAGTGGTTGTTGTTACATAATCAGCAATTTTAAGGTTTTCCATTATCGGAATATGCATTTTCTTTTCCATTGCCATTGCATAGAATGGATGCTTTTTATGTAACTGCCAATAGTCATCAATATCCACGATAAGTATTGTACCAGACTTCCTTAATTCAGCAGCCAATGTTAACATTTGCCTTGTATCACCTAAAAATTGACGATGATAATGAATAATGTGGAAAGATTTTAAATAATCAATAAATTTTGGGTCATTGAAATCGAGTTGCGGATTGATTTCCACATAAAATTCATCAGAGTGATTTCTTTCAAGTTCCATTGCTGGGGTTAACGTCCTAAAGTAGTTAACACCTGCTGAGTCAAGGTTATAGAATAAAATTCTAATTTTACCGTCCATACTGTGTTTATAAATTTTTATAAAATAATGTAATTTATTATTAAATACGTAAAAATAACACAAAGTCCTCAAAGATGAAAGACTTTTTGATAAAAAAAGCCAACATTTTGCTGGCTTTAAACATAATAATCAGATTATCAAGAGATTATTCCTCTTCTTTCTTTACGGTTTTCTTTTTTCCACCCTTTTTAGGTAGTTCATCAGAACCATCAACAGCTTTCTCAGCCACCTTTTTTTGTTTAGCGGGTACTGGCTGTGAAGTTTTCATCATTTGTGCAAGTTCAGTTGCACTAACTTCTTCAACAGCAACCAAGCCTTTAACTCTTAGTCTATGTACTGATAATGGTAGAGTTCCAATTGAAAGAAATATCGATTTTCCGGGTTTTACTTTCACAACTTTCTTTGACATATTGTCTACATATTCAATATCCAATTCTGAATTGAATTTGAAATCACGCTTTCCTGCAAGATGTGTTACGTTTGTAATTTTGTACGTGCTCATAGCTTTACTTATTTTAATCCTTGTATTAATTTATCACCATATTTTATGCCATCGTAACCCATTTTCATTGCTCTTTCAGCAATTGCTTTATTTTTTAAATTAACCGATGCCATATTATATTGCTCACTTATTTTTTCGAAGTTTATATTTGGAAACCAAATCTTTGCAAGTATATCTGTCGGGTCTTGGCTATCCTTATAAGTGACTCCTAATGCATTTGTGTCAAGAAGATTATCGAAATCAATTTCATATTTACTATATCCATCAATTGGATTTAGCATAAAGAAATTACCTACGCTCGAATTCTCCTTTATTGGTGCTTGACGATATGCAACGATTGTTTGAGGGTTTGCGCTTGGTTTTTCAATTTGAACATTAGCATTATCTTCTTCCAATGATGCTAAAAATTCCTTCCTATCTGTAAAATCACCATCTGGATTGTTTTCATCATTAATAACGTCATTATTGGTAGTTTCTTCCAACCCACGCATTTTCTCATATTCATAAATGTCTTGTATTTTGTTTAACAACCTACAAGCATCTTTCTCATTCTTGTTAATTCTAACGGCTTTTAACTTTTCACCATCTAATAGTGCTTTAACCCAACGATGATGACCATCAAGAATTTTATTCTCATTTGCCAACCAAATTGGATTCATATCATCAAGCTGCACGTTTTCAACTTCATCTGAAAACGTTACTCCTTGAGATGCGTTTAATTCATTTGGGTCAACTTCGATTAATTCGAAATCCACATTGTCTGCAGCAAGTTGCTTTAACACAATTTCAAGTGGTGCATTTACTTGTGGAAGAAAATATGGCTTATATCGCATATCAATCATCTTATAAATTTTTATATAAATACGTCAATAATTATTTTCTTAGAAATTACTCACCATTTATGATGTTTTCAATTTCATCTTTAATTATTTCCGATAATTTACTTTCTGGTTTAAGTAATTTCAATGTGCCTTGTGATGCTAAATAAACATTAAAATCAATGGTGTCTGGAATCATCACCCTAATGGACTCATATGATTGAATATCTGTGTCCCTATCTTCATACACATTAATTTCAGTCAAATCAGGATAATGAGCAATATAGTCAAGTATCTTTTGTCCTTTGGTTTTTTCACTGCGTTTCATGTCAACCTTGTGAACATGAATATTATTCGCTTTAAGAACTGCTTCTACCTGTGGACGCAACTTTTCCATACGTGATGTAAGAATTATCACATACGTATTTGGCGTTGATAGTTCTTTACTTAATTGATTCAACACACTTGGAAACGGTTTAATATCGAACACATTTAAATCCAAGCTTTCTGCTCTGCCCCACCATCCTTCGTAGGGATACGGTCTTTGCATTATCTGTGACCAAACAATCTTTCCCGGTTCTTTTTCGGGAGAATCAATCAATGTACCGTCAAAATCAAATGCTGCTAATCTTTTTATCATACTAAACTATCGTATTTCATGTTATTAATATCGCCAATTTCACAACAATACGGTTCAAATATTCGCCTTGGAATTAAATATAAATTCATTTCTTTATATTTTCCCGGTTCTTGTGTTACTCTGTGATTCTTTTTATATTCAATTTGACTTTTATTTTCTTCCAAACATCTACGTATTTCACTCGGCTTAATTATAAAAACGGTATGGTCATCAGATATTACCCAATAATCGGCAATTGTCACTAAAAGACCTGATGCTCGACCCCAACAACCCACTTCAATGCAAATATTCTTGCTAACATATGCCATTTCATCAAATTTGCATTCAACCTTTATTTGTTCCTCAAGAACTATTGGCAGTTTACCATTATATAACAATATGTCATAATACGAATACTCTTCTTTCTTCATATTTTTATATGCAAGCGGATATTTTTTCGCTGACACATCTTCAAGAAATCTATCTTCAAAATCAAATCCTATTTTAGAACTTGAATCCCAATCATTTGCTTTTCCTTCCATTTTATTTAAACAATACTTCAGTTACTTTACCTGTCACCAATAATGGTCTTTTCAATCTTTCCCAATTAGTTAAATTATTTGACATGACTGGTTTTCCACCAGCTTTTCTATTTACAGCCAATGTTATGTGTGGCTTCGCATTTTTACTTTCAAATCCGCTTACACCAACTGCAGCAACCTTATCATCCATCGCAAACTCTTCAACATTTAAACGAACTGGCATTTCTAAATATTTTTCAAAATTAGGGTCGATTTCACCCAAATTTATTGTCATGTGATGTGCAATAATTTCCCAATCATCAGGTATTGCAGATTTAAAACGTTCGATTAATCTTTCCCTTGATTTATCGTCAAGAACCACAGCACTATAAGCTACGTTGCTCATACTATTTGTTTATCAATTTATTAAATTTATTGAGCATTTCCTGCATTTTATCCTGCTGCCTGAGTGCATCAAGATATTGTCCTTCCTGACCAATTGCTTTTGCGATATCAATTGGCTGTATATGACTTGCAGGTGCTACACCACCAACTGCCTCTGCAACTGATTGTGGTTGTGCTTCAGGTGCTGATGTTTGAGTTGTAGGTTGTGCTTGTGTTAATCGCTTATTGATTTCATCAACCATTAGGTTTACAACACTTGTAACCGTATCATATACCTTCAGCATTGTTTCTTTATCAGCACCCCAAAGTGCAGTATAGTTAATTGAGGTTGTTTTTAAATCAAACCCATATAATCCCATTACAAGCCATGCAGCTAATTCTGCTTGCTGTTCAACTCTTTCACGACCTTCAGGACTACCCAAGAAATATTTTTCCATTTCTCTATTCTTAGTTGAAACATACTTCTGATGTAACAATGAGTGTGTTATTTCATGCGCCAACGTTTTGGTTAAACCAACATCATTTCCTTGATTTTCAGGCATCGTAATAACACCGCTTTCGCTACTACTACCTCTTGCACCGCCCAACGCATTTAATGACACATATTTGACAGTTAAACCCATATCTTGAGCATATTTTTCCAATGCGCTATAAACAGGTCTTACTTTTTCATCAGTCATTCCTTCCTCATACCATTTAATTTCCGACTTTCTTTGAATATCCTTTGCATAGTCTTCTTTTCCCGGTATTGGGGTGGTGTCTTTTATATCAAATGCTTCTGTGAATTCAAAACTATGTCCACCAAAACGTCCACGAAGTGTAACGTTCAACTTATCCTTTTCACCAATTGTTAATTCATCATAAGATTTTTTTCCAAGCTGCCTAACATATCTATCAGTTATTTCAGCTTTTTGGTCTTTAGAATACGGTGTTATTGCAGATTTACTTGGTGAACGAACAATAACTGGTTTTGCATCTTTATTAACAGTCCTGTTATATTGTGCCCATCTTGGCTTACTCATAACAAATTTCGCATTTGGATTCTGAAGCCAGATTAAAATTGAATTAATAAAGCTATATGGGTGTCCCTGTGCATTTTTAAATGCAAGAATAATACGCATAGTTTCTTTATATTCCTCATCGCTGTCAAGATTAACGAGTTTTTCTTTGAAACCCAATAATTTATCCTGAATTTCTTCTTTCGATTGTGGTGTAATACCACCTTCGCCAGATGCAGTTGTTTCAGCAGCACTTACGTCAGAAATTAATGCATCAAGTGATGCAACCAATGACGATTGACTTTCTTCTGGCGATGCTTTTTCCAACCCATGAATTTCTTTCAATGCTGGTTCAATAAATTTTGCATACACGTTTCTCCACTGGTCTTCAGTGCTACCAATCCACCAAAACCAAAATCCCATCCTGTGTGCGGGGAAAATGTTTCTGAATTTCGGACTTAAACTCCATTCAGCACCGTGTTTTCTTAAAATATCCTTATATTTAAAAGTTTCCTTATTTTCAGGTTTACTTGGGTCAATAAATAGAATATACTTTCCAGTTAAAGTTTTACCCTTACTTGCTTTAAATGCCTCATTAATCATGTTTCATCACCATTAACAATAAAGTTATTTTCTTCGATGTTTTCAACATTTTCACTCATAATAACATCGAAATTTGCTTTTAGTTCCTGTTCTTGAAGTGCTTGTTTATACTCCATGCCAGTCCCCATTTTTTCTGCAAGCTCCATTGCAGTAATGTGCTTTGCTTGTTTAATTTCTTTCATTATAAATACTATTTACAGTTTATAAATCCTATCCGGTTGATTCTATGAATTTTATTTCTTTTATTGGTATTTTATCAGGACTTGCATGCGATTTTGAACGTGCTCTGTGCGTGTAAACAAAGAAACCATCTTTATCTGCACCCATACTAACACCATCAAATGATTTTCCTTCAACTTTAGGTATTCTCAACCCATTAACAACGCCACCCTCATGATAAGTCGAGCCACCCGCAAGATATTTAAGAATTTCTTCTTTCATTTCTTTACCTATTGACTTTGACCTCATTAATGACTCTTTAGTTACTTGATAATCAGATTTTGTTTTACTTTCACTCAATACTTCTCTATCGGTAAGTGCCCAATATAATTGACGCTTCAATTTTTCATCGTGAGTGAAATCTTCATAGTTGTTTTGTATAAATTCCAATACAGATGCTTCAGAAGGGTCTCTATATCCCGGTTTTCCACCTTGATTATTCCATTCGTCATACTTTTGAACAAAAAAATCAACACCCACTTGTTCACCATTGACATCCCAAGTATCTTTGGGGGAGTCGGGATTTAATTTATCGTATGAAAATTCATTAAGCATCATTGTTTCGCCATCAGAACCCCAATGCCCCTTCCACGTATATACTAACTTATCGCCACGTAAAACTCTTTCTTTTTCAAAAGGTTTAACATATTTTTTCCCCTCACCCTTTTTAACGTATGCAATCGTGATGTGCGCACGATATTCCGGGAATTTAGTTGTGTTAGGCAATTGCCTCATAATTCCATTCAATTTAGTTAATTCAGGTGAATTAACATCAAATTTAACCACATCAAATTCAGGATTTTCAAATACTGATATTCCTTTGATTCTAACTTCAATAGGTTTCATTGGCATATTTTCTTTGAAAAGTTTAAACACTTCCTCTGATGTTACTTCATCATGAAAACCATATAATATGGTTAAATGTGGTTCTTTTTCAATACCATAATCGTTACCAACTGTGTATATATCTTCTGGTTTAATAACTGATGTTATTTTTTCCCATATTGGCACATCAAGAAATAGCATCAAACAGCCATACTCAAAGCGCTCACTTGTTTCTTCTTTAATCATCTTACCATTTTGACCCGTCAAAGCTAATAAATCTTCACGATTATTCCTAATTTTACCAGAATAAACCTTTAATAGCATTGATTTTAACATATCACCAATAGCTTTACCCTCTAAACCAAGTTGCATTAAATCATTACCATTTACCGCCAATTCACCAAGACCTTTAGGATATTTACCTGTAAGCAATTCTTGTGCTGCAGTCTTAATTACATTTGGAATGATTTGGCTTTGCAGTGTTTGTGGAGAAAGAGCATACATGTTCGAAGCAACTGCTCTTGCTTCAACCATATTGGTCGCCTCACCGCTATCAAATGCCATTTGCAACGCCTTAATTTCCTTATATGTATCAATGTCACCCCTCAATTTATTCTTATAAAATTCTGCTGGATTCGGAACGAGATTGTGTGATAATAACCACACAAATTCTCCCATAGTTTTAGCGTTCTCCCAAATATTTTGCCCCATTAATAAACCAGCATCTTTACCAAAGATATTTTTGAGCAATCCAGTCTGTTTCAATAAAAACGCACCTGTGAATTTATCACCCTTCTTTACAATTTTATCAAATTCAGTTAAAATACGCTCTGCAGGAATTTCTCTTATTCTACCAGCAGTATTTTGAATCATTTTCATTGTTTCAGGTTCAATTTTAAAACCAAAACGACTTGCAAATTGCACGGCACGTAACATTCTAAGCGGGTCATCACTAAATGCTTCGGGATTAACCACACGAATGGTTTTATTTTGAAGGTCTTTTTGCCCACCATACGGGTCAACAATGTTTCCGTCAATATCTTTAGCTATTGCATTAATTGTGAAATCCCTGCGTTCCAAATCTTTTTCAATTGGTAACGCATGGTCTGATGTCACATCAAATCCTTTGTGTCCACCCTCACCGCTCGGTTTTTCAGTTCTCGGTATTGCAATATCAATTTCCTCAGTAGCACCTTTCGGTTTAAACTTCAAAATGCCAAACGATTTGCCAACGGCATCTACTCGTCCATACTTTGAAAGTATTTGTTCAAGTTTGTCCATTGGAACACCCGTGATAAGTACATCTAAATCTTTAGATTCCTTACCCAAAAATTCATCACGTACCGCACCACCAACACTAAATATTTTACCACCAAGTTGCTGAATTTCTTCCTTAAATGGAAGTTGCTGTAATGACATTAATTCAGCTTCGCTTAAATTAAATTTATTTTCTGGACTAACATTAGCTACATAGTCTGACCACATATCTGAATATATATCAACAGAAATTGTTTTTTCTTTATTTAAATATGCCTGTGCCACACGATGATAACCATCTTCAACCAAGAAAGTCTTATTAGTAATATTATAAAACACCAATACTGGCTCATTTGTTTGAGACGGTCTGCCTTGCTTAATATCCTGTATTGCGCCAAACATTCCACGCTTACTTACCGTTAAATCCTGCAATGGAAAATCTGAAACATGAATTGGTTCATCTTTGAATACACCACGATTTAATTGATTATAATCTAAGTTTTCAGCCAAATCATCATAATCATCCGGTGAAGGTTCTGGAAGAACTGGTATTTTGTTACCATATTTTCTGCGAACATATTCCTCAATTGTTTCTTCTTTATATCCTAACAATCTTCCAACATAACGTGCTTCATCGGCAGATTTATCATTAAGATAACCACCGTGACTTCTGGCAAAATCATATAACTTCTTACCCTTATCGGCATCACGATAAATAACGCACATTAACGTACCCTGTGTCGTTATTCTTACGGGCATAACTCCCAACCCGTACTTTTGGATTTTACCCATGTTACCTTTTGTCATTTCAATAAAAGCAACATCACGTTTACCATTCAACAATGTTTTTAAAGCACCTTTATCGGTAAACGCTTCCTTTGCATCAATTTCTTCACTAATATAATCCATAAGTTTCATTTTGCCTTCAGTATCACGGGTATTAAATCTTAAATGTTCTTTTGCGGGATTTTCCCATTCCAAATATATGGTATAATATCCATATTTTACCATATCTGCAAAAAATTTTTTAAATACCCCCACAACCCTTTCTTTAGTGAAACCATTAATATTTAAATCTCCACGAAATTGTTGCGAATAATATTCATAAGTTACTCTAACCCAGCCATCTTCTAACGCTTTATTAAAAACTCTCTCGATGTCCCATCCATACGGTTCGTTTTTATATTGCGTTAGAATATAGCCAGCATGTTTCAATTTTGGCACTTGTATTAATCTATCATCCGGTGAAATCCAACCCCAAAAATCTTTATTGAATGAAACACGTTCTTCATTTAATGAATTTCTTTTGGTGAAAACCAGATATCCACCATCGCCATCCTCTGCAATAACCTCACCAGTTAAATCAAACTCGCTAATATCAGAAAAATCAGGCTCGTTTGAATACCTTTTTGCATCTTCAAATGTCTTCGTAACCCAAATAATATTTCTTGCAGGATATTTGTCAAGTTCAGCCAATTTTTCATCAGTAATATGCGCAAAATCATCAACATTTTCTAATTCATCTCTCTCATATCTAACAACATCACCAGCAGTTTTACCACCAATCATTAAATAAGATTCAACACGATATGCTTTACCAGAAAATATTTCGTTTTCATTAACAAAATTATATATAACGTCTTCAACTATTTTGCTTAATTCCAAATTACGAATATCGCCCTGATTACATGCAGCACTGGTATTACCCAAACCACCTAATTGACATTTCTTTTTTACTGCAACTGCTTGTGCCCCCGGCATCCACGCTTTTTTTCTTCCCTCATCAACAACAAATTCGTCCTTAGTTGCATCGCTTGCATGATGATATTCCAAATCCTCATTTGTTGTTGGAATATTATTGTCTGTCAATGGCGAAGTATCGTTCTGATTATATACGGGGAATTCATCTTGACCCAATGCATTATCTGTTGAAAATTTTGAAGTCCCATCTTCAGGCAGATAAATTACATTATTTCCAATGTTAGGTTCTGTGACACCAAAATAACCACCATAATCAAAATATTTTAACACACCATCTTTATATCCAAGATTTCCTTTTTCAACATAATCGGTTGATTTAATTCCAAATTGAATTAATTCATTTCTGATATTGAGTAATCCCATGAGATAGTTATACGCCTCTTTCCTAACTTGTTCTGATATGTTGGCTTCTGGGTTGCCAGTTAAAATTTTATTTGCTGCATCAACAATAAATTCTTGATTAAACTTATTGGGTTTAATTAAAATAAATAAAATTTCATGAAATTCGTTACCATTTGGTTTAATTATATTAATAATGTTTTCAAGTTCAGAAAATCTTGATTTGGGTTTATCTTGAATATTTTCTTGAATTATTGCAAATGCTGATAATTGTTTTTCGTTTTCAGTATCAACAATTTTATATAAACCAAATACTTTTGCAAGATATTGAGGCTTTGCCCTGATTAATTTTGATGCAGCATCTGCTTCACCAACATCGGTTGTTAGCTTAAATATTCTTTCATTATCAATTTCATATGCAATTCCATTTGCGCCCTTACCAAGATATTTACCAATACGAATGTTAAGTTTTCCTGCAGCAGCGTTTGCCATTTTTCCGGCATATTCCATATTATTTGGAATATGCCATTGTAATGAATCTGATTTTGTAAAAACATTTTCATTGACTACGCCAGTACCATCACTGACACCATAAGGTGTCCATGCCCACATTCCATATCTTACTTCTTCAGTATTACCAATATCTGAAAGGAAATCATCATTACCACTGGCATCACCAAAATATTCATAAAGTTTGTAATTTGCCATCTGAATTTATAGTATATTCATAAATACAAACTTAACAATAAAAATGGAATAAAAAAAGGGTAATTCTTATTACCCTTTAGCTTGTTTGTTTCTTGCTTGAATTTCTTTGATTACTTCAATCACCAACCCTTTTATCATTTCTTTATTCTCATGCAGTACTTCTTTTATCCTTTCCACCGCATACATTTCAATGATAGTATCTCTAAAAGCTTCTTGAATTATTGGTTCTAAGCTTTCTGCAAGATAGCCATTCACCGCTTTTTTAATATTTTCATTAATAAACGTTTCATTAATCTGGACTGGTTGTTGTGCATATCCCTGTGGGGGTTGATTTCTCATCGGTGCACCAACTGTTGGAGCATTTATATATTGCTGCATTGATTCAGCCAATGTCTGATTTTTAGATTGAAAATCACGATACATCTGGTCATCTCTTTCAGGCATCATGTCAACTTCAGCTATTTCATTAATAGCTTGTGGATGCTGTGGTGCTTGTCTTGGCACTGTACGTGGAGCGTTCATTTTCGGTGTTTCGCCTTTCTTTTCAGCCACCTTAATGTCAACAGTTTTAACTAAATTTGTTGACGCAGTTTCTCTGCCTGAACGATACGCTTCAAGTAAGCCGTTTAAGAAAACATCTCTTGGTGCAACACCAGCACCAACATTTTCACCCAAAGAAGAAGGTGTCATGTTTCTTTGCTTTTTACGAGTATTAATTTCGTCTTTGAGCTTATTTAAATTAGGTTTTTCTGCCATTTTATAAAATTTTATTAATTTTTATAATAAATACTCTATTGTTTGAAAAAAGTCTTTCTTTCAAACGGAATTGTCGGTAATTCTGTCTCTTTTACAACACTTTTATTTAATTCACCCTGTGTTTTATTTAAAGTGTCTTTAAAGAATCTGTCATCGGCAGGTGCAGTTCCTTTTACAAGTGTATCATACAAGTTAGGCAAACTACCAACAATTGCAGTATCTGGAATTCTTTCTCTGTCTTTATCTTTTATATCAATCAACTGGAAATTATTTTTATCGTCAATTACAACCAACAAATTACCACGATTTTTCTTATACACATTACTTGCAATATCACGCAATTTTTTGACATCATCTGCTGTAATTTTTCTCTTTGCCTTATTACCACGTCTAATGCTGTCCCATTTTTGTCTGCGCATATCACCCCTTGGCACTTCCTGACCACGGAATTCCTTATCGTATTTATAGTCGAAATCAGGTTCTTTTTTTGTTGAAACATAAGCAACAATACCACTCATGTCCGCATCACCACCTTCATGATATCCAGTTGGTATCATTACCAAATTGTTTTCATCATGAAACCTTTTTCCTGTTGGATAGACTTTTGATATCTTATCGACACGAAACATTCTCCAACCGGGTTTTGCGCCCTGTTCATCAGTCCAATAATCATGTTGAAAACTGTCTCTACGTGTCGGTCTGTTCTCAAAATCAGAGCTATTTTTTGGATTGTCCTGCCATGCCCTTAAAACAAGATTACCTGCTTTTGATGTACCAAGAACATATGGTCTTATTGTGCGATATCCCATCTTATTGGAATCATCGCCAGTATAGTAAATATAAAGGTATTCATGCTTTTGAATAGCATCAATAATAGGTTGCTCTCCCACACCTTCATTTAAAAGTGTACGAAACAACCTAATACCTTCACGTAATATTTTGTTCTCAAATTGCATTATGCTGTGGCATCGTTATATTCTCTGTTTCTATTGAATTTGTTTCTTGCCATTGATTTCTCTCTGGTTTTGATATCTGTTGCACCACCAACCTGACCATTCATTTCACCTTTACCGTTTTCATCACCAGTTGATAACGCATCGGGATGTCCAACTTCATATTTATCGTTTTCATCGTAGTCGTTTCTGGCGATTGCTTTTTTCCTGAACGGTAAGCTAACATCTTCTAATCTACTCATTGTTTTGTGTTTTAATTTAAATATTATTTTTTATAAATACCTACTCATCGTAATTTTTAAATGTGAGCACAATATACTCCATTAAATGTGGAACAGTATCCAAAAATTTAATTTCTTCTGCACCAAACCATCCATATTTTGTATTCTCACCATTTAATGTCACATCAGTCGGTTCACCATCGTATCTACAAGCAAATAAGTGCTCAATGCTGTCTTTATGTCTTTGTATTGTGAATGCATCGACCAACTTTTCAACTTCCAAACCAGTTTCCTCTTTTATTTCTCTCTTGCACGCCTTTTCAGGTGTTTCACCCTTTTCTATTCCACCACCGACAAGTGCCCATTTGTTTGGTTGCCACATTTTTGGCTCATCAGCACGCTTTAATAGTAATATCTTATTGTCATTATTTACAATTACTGCAACTGCGTTTTTTTTTAAATCTTCTTTCGCTTCCGTTAATCTCGGTGTTTGATATGGTTTTAATTCTGAATTTGGATTTGTGTTGATGTCCTGTCTTAATTGTTTTGACCTTTCAACGCCACTTCTTTCTGAATTTAAAGTTCTTTCAACAAAATCTTTCATTAATTTACCACCAGCAAGTTCATATTCTGCACTACTTTGTGTTTGTGGATTAAAGTAATCAAAATAGTTCTTCAATCTTTTGAGTTCTTGGTATGTTAAATGACCGTTTTTAACGATAAATTTAGCTCGTTTAACACCATTTCCCTGTGGGGTGGATACAAGTACCGACTGAATGTGACTTAACACGGCAGAGGGCACAGAATACGTTTTATTGTATAATTCCTGATTAGCCATTATCTCTTTCCAACAAATTTATTAACTTATCAATTGCTTGTTTATCAAATTTTTTATTGATTAAACCAGCAATCTTTTCAACTTGTTTATTTTGCACTTCTTTGTCTTCGCCTTTATTGGAAATTTCATCCTCATTTTTTTTATCTATCATTTTGTCTTCAGCAACAGCACCCTCATCAATTTGTTTGGGTTCTTCAAATGCTTTTTCAAAATGTTTCTGAACTAAATCGGCAACCTTTCTTGCCCACTCAAAATCCATTTTTTTCCTATCTTCAGGTTGACTTTCAAAATCATGCTCAGAATGCATTCTGAAATCTGATTTTAATTTATTGGGATTGCGATAATAATACTCTAAGGTTTCCATGTATTTGTCATACATTAACTTAGCTAAGTCATTTATAAATTCCTGTTGACCTTTATTATATTCTTTGCCCTCAAAAAATGGCAACAAGGTAAATCCAAAGCGACCAAGCATGTCATATCTAAAAGGCTGCGTACCAACCTTCACGTTATAATCAGTAGTATTATTTGCTTGAGTTTCTTTATCTGCGCCAGTTTCTGGAACATCATTTTTTCCAATCAAATCACCGTTTGAATCAATAACCTCAAACAATTCTTTCTTTTTTATTTTCATGTCGGCATATTTTAATATAAATACTTATCAATGCGTTAATCATCATCGCCATCTTCACTCATGCTATTAAAATATTCCGATTCCGGGTCGAATTGCTCGTCAGCTTCTGCTTCCAACGCACCTTCTTGTTCGTTAACAAAATCATCAAATGCTTCAGCCAATTTTGGAACTTCTTTAAATAAAACATCCATCGAAAACTTATCAGGAATGCCATGCTTTTTCTTGAAAGTTTCGAAATATGCACTTCTCTTTTTTGCCTGTGCTTCCAAATATAAATCTTTATCTGATTTACTTACAAGTTCGGACATTTCAAGTTCTTTCAGTTTCTTTTCCTGCTCTTCTCTTTTCCTATCAAGCTCTAATTCAATTTCACTTTTCGGAACTTGTACATCCGGTCTAACTATTTCAATGAATGTACCATTAAATGCGCCCACATGATATGAACTACCATCTTTAATTAAAACCAAATCACCCTTTTCATATTGTGAATTGATTGATTTAATACGTGGCTTATTGATTGCAGTCATTTTTTCATTAAGGAAATTCAACGCATTTTCATATATTTCAAAATATACCTTATCGTCATCATACATTTTAAAACCATCCCATACTAATCTTGGGTCATATCCGGTTTTATTCCAGAAACCAACTTCCAATTCTTCAAGATACATTGAACTATCAAAATCGTCTTCATTGAAGTTTCTCAATTCTAAATCATATGATGTGAAACTACCTTTAACGAGATTACCTTCCTTATCAAGTTTAACGAGTATTTTCTTACGTATCTCTGGGTCAAAGCCAACCAAAAGTGTTTCAACTCTCTTATTAAAAGCATCCAAATACTTTTCATAGTTATATTCACCAGTCATATTTGGATTTTCTTGTAAATCTTCATTACTGATTAGCTTACAACGTAATAAAACAGTACCATCGGCTTCTTTTTTTGCATCACCATGTGATTTCTTTGTACCAGTATTGACGTAATAAACAACACTATCCAATTCAGGTTCAGGTGGCATATAATTCGCAACTAATTTTACCTTATCTTCCGGTTTTAAACTATCTTCAGATTTCAATATAACCAGTTCATTTTTATGTTTTTGGAACAACTGTTCGGCAACTTCTTCACGCTGACGTTTAAGCAATTCCATATGTGCTTGCATACCCTTTTCCCTACCATTCTTATCGTTACCTCTTTTCATGTATGCATTAATACTCACCTTAACTTTACTCTTACTTGCAATTTTCTTTAAAGGAATTTGCATATAACGAATATTGTCACAATAGTCATAATAGTAGTCAACAAATTCTTTACCCTGACCATGAAGAATCATATTCAAACCCTTATCAATGAATTCTTCAATATATTCGGGCATTATCTTTGACTTGATTGTGTTTCCTGTCAGCTTAATCTTTTCTTTCATCTCCCCGGTTTTCTTATCCTTGGCAAGTGAAAGTGTTGCGTAGTTAATACGTGAAAGGTTAAGGCATGAAATTGATTCGCCATCATCATCCACTGACATAAATGGTGGTTTCATTTCTTCCTTATTATACTTGGCGATAAGTGCTTTAATACCCTTTTGACCATCATATTGCCACATATCCTCAATCAATCCTTCAGTTTCACCCTCAAATACGCCCTCATTGGTGATTCTAATCTTTGTTTTTTCTGGGAAGTGGAAGTTAATACCGTCAGTAACAGCAAGTAATGCAACACATCCAAATTTACTAAACCATGTTATTGCATGACGTAAATGTAGCCTACCAGTACAAGTAATACGAGCAGCACAAACGTTATCTGACCAGTTAAATGATATTGCAGAACCCAATGCACCGAACAACGAGTTGTTCAAGATTTTTATAGGTAACTGTTTTATTTTAAACATTGCAATGTTGGCAACCGTCAGTTCCTTATTTAAGTATTTGACGTGTGTTTCAGGGTCGATTTCCCTCAAAAGAGAAACCTCTTCTTTGTTCAATTCAGTGCTATTTGCCAGCTTCTTATATATGTTACGAGTGGTTGTTAAATACAAGAGCATTTTCTTTATAACACCCGTAATATCGAAGATTGGGAAAACATTGTCTGTAAGCTGAATCATAGGATAAAGAGAAGCATAGTCAATTTTTATAATTCTCTTTGTGTATCCGGTTTTATAACATCTTGCCAAGCCACCTGAAAATCTTTCAGTTTTATCGCACACCGGAATTGCTAAATCATTTTCATAACTCCATGCTGTCATAAGCAAGTTCCATATGGCTGCAGTACCCATAGTACAAACACGTTGATATGTGGTGGGAACAATTTTAGCCAACATAAATGATGATTGATTGTACAATTCATCAACCTGTTCTGTTTCCCAAAGGTCATCGAGAAGATATTGTTTTACAAGCCTTTTACCACCAATAAATGATGTCATGCCATTTGGAAGTGCTTCTTTCTTAAACCACTCATAGAAATTAGGTGTCCCATCGAGATAATTTTTTCTTGTCCTCTTATACTCATCTTCACCAAACTTATCTTTGTTTGCTTGAAGTATGTGTAATTTCTTGGTGACTTCTTGATATTCGTCAGGCACTTGAATATATTCATT
>ENA-UPSM01002333-UPSM01002333.1-activated-sludge-metagenome-genome-assembly--contig:-NODE-2333-length-23270-cov-6.836011_pt1 | contig 23270 bp, 18 predicted proteins | sample MGYA00238181_ERZ773283 | MGnify/ENA primary metagenome ERZ773283 (study PRJEB29023, sample SAMN05720199) | activated sludge metagenome | isolation source: Anaerobic digester | place: Japan...
ACGAGAAACACGCTCACGGCCGGCTGAAGGAGCACGATCAGCACCGCGGCGAACCATGGTTTGGTCAGAATGTTCATGACTCCGGAAGGAGACCGCCGCGCGGCAGCCGGTCGTCGAGTTGGCGTTGTTCGAAACGGAAGAGTTCGGTCTGGAAACGCTCGCGGGCACGGCCGCGCAGCTTGTCGACGAGGCGCACCTGGAGGTGGGCGTCGATCCAATGCTTGCGCGCGAGCTCCTGTTCGCTCCGCGCCTTCTCCAGCGCCTCGGCCGCCCGCCGCTCCTCCTCGAGTTCGGCACGGTAGGCCTGCATGAACGAGACCTGCATCGAACCCGGCAGCCCCGTGGCCCGCCGCACGATCAGCGACTCAACGAACTGCGCCACACGCAGCTGCCGATGCGCCAACGCCTCGTCGCACTCCCCTACCCGGCGGTTGGCGCCGGAGAACGCCTCGCTGGCGCGCATCTCCTGGAGATTGCGCAGCGTGGCGACCGGCTCGAGGGTGAAGCGGAACTTTTTCATCCGACGATGCGCTTGAGCGCGGTGTAGGCGTCGCTGCGCGCGGCGAACTCCTCGACGCCCTGACGCAGGAACTTCGTCAGCGGCTCGCGCAGCTCGATGGCGCGATCCACGACCGGGTTGGAATTCTTCGGGTACGCCCCGATGGTGATGAGGTCCTCGTTGCGCCGGTACACCGCGAGCGCCTCGCGGGCCTTCGCCACGGTGTCGAGCTCGGGCCGCGTGCAGATGTCGCGGCTGAGGCGCGAGACGCTGTCGAGCACGTCGATCGCGGGATAGTGGTTCGAGTTCGCCAGCGCGCGGGAGAGCACGATGTGGCCGTCGAGGATGCCGCGCACGGCGTCGGCGATCGGTTCGTTCATGTCGTCGCCCTCGACGAGCACCGTGTAGAGCGCGGTGATCGCGCCATGCTCGCTGGTGCCGGCCCGCTCGAGCAGTCGGGGCAGCAGCGAAAAGACGGACGGCGTGTAGCCGCGCGTGGCGGGCGGCTCGCCCACGGCCAGGCCGATCTCGCGCTGGGCCATGGCGAAGCGCGTGACCGAATCGAGCAGCAGCAGCACGCTCTTGCCCTGCGCGCGGTACGCCTCGGCCACCGCCGTGGCGGTGAAGGCGCTGCGCACGCGCAACGGCGCCGGCTGGTCGGAGGTGGCGACGACCACGACGCTGCGCCTGAGCCCCTCCTCGCCCAGGTCCTTCTCCAGAAACTCGCGCACCTCGCGGCCGCGTTCGCCGATCAGCCCGACCACGACGATGTCGGCCTGCACGCCGCGCGCCATCATGCCGAGCAGCGTCGACTTGCCCACACCGGAGCCGGCGAAGAGGCCGACACGCTGGCCGCGGCCGAGCGGGATGAACGTGTCCACCGCACGGATTCCGGTGGGGATCGCCTCCTTGATGCGCTCGCGCCGCAGGGCGTTGGGCCGGGTGGAGGTCGTGGGCACGACCGCCGGGAGGAAGCGACCGCCGTCGATCGGCCGTCCCAGCCCGTCGAGCACGCGGCCGAGGAGGTTCTCCCCGGGTTCGGGCAGCATCGGCCGCTCGCCGGCGACGACCTTGCAGCCGGCGTGCAGCCCCTCCATGTCGCCGAGCGGCATGAGCAGGACGGTGTGGTGCCGGAAGCCGACCACCTCGGCCTGGAGCGCCGAGCCGTCGCGTTCGGACTTGATCACGCAGATGTCGCCCAGCCCCACATTGGGCCCGTCGGCCTCGACGATGAGCCCCGCGACACCGGTGACGCGGCCGGCGCGCTCGACGGGCGCCGTGCGCTGGATGCGGGCGGCGAGGTCCTGGACGAAAGGATCGAGGTTGGCGGTCACGGTTCAGGCGTGGGCGAGGCTGTCCTGAAGCGAGTTGAGGCGGGTGGCGCCGCGCGCGTCGACCACCCCGAACCGGCTGCGCACGAGGCAGTCGCCCGCGTGGAGGTTGGACTCGACGACGATCTTCAGGCCGGGGAATTCGCGCAACCAGCCGGGGTTGAGCTTCTCGAGCAGCTCGGCATCGCGCGCGGACAGCACGAGTTCGAGGCCGGTGGTTTCGGGGAAGAGTTCGTCGAGCGCCTCGCGGCAGACCTTGGCCACCACCTCGATGGGCGGCTCCCAGCCCGCGAGCAAGCGGCGGCCGATCTCGACGGCGAGGCCCGGCAGCGCGGCGCGCACCTGCTCGGTCAGGCGGGTCTCCGCCTGCCGGAGCGCCTCGAAAAGGCTCTCGTTGAGCTGCTGCACCTCGGAGCGCATCTCGACCATCTGCGAGTCGGCGAAGCGCCGCGTATCCTCGGCTCCTTCACGGCGCGCCTGTTCGCGCAGCTCGGCCAGCTCCGCCTCGGTGAGGGTGCGGGCGCGGGCCCGCACCACGGCGGTGGCGCCCTGGAGGGGACGATCGAAGACGATGAGTTTAGACAACGACATTGGATTCCTGGGCTTCGAGGGAGATCTCGCCCTCCTCCTCGAGGCGGCGGACCACCTGGATGATGGCGTCCTGCGCCTGCTCGACATCGCGCAGGCGCACCGGCCCGAGCATCGAGATCTCCTCCTTGAGGCTCTCGGCAGCGCGCTTGGAGATGGCGCCGTAGATCTTGGTGCGCAGGCCCTCGCTGGCCGACTTCATCGAGACGGCGAGGTTCGAGGAGTCGACCTCGCGCATGACGCGCTGCAGGTCCTGCAGGCTGAGGCGGTTGAGGTCCTCGAAGCCGAACATCTTCTTGCGCACGGCCGCCCCGAGGGTCGCGTTGCGCTCCTCGATCTTGGCAAGCAGGGTCTTGGATACATCCTTGTCGAGGGCGTTGAGCACCTCGGCCACGCTGCGCACGCCGCCGCTGCGGTGGAAGGTGGGCCGCGCCTTCACGTCGAAGTGTTTGCCGAGGCTGCGCACGACCTTGCCGACCAGCTCGAGCGAGGTGCTCTCGATCGTGCCGAGGCGCTCGACGACCTCCTCGCGCATCTCGGGGCTGAGCATGGTGAGGATCTCGGCCGCCTTCGGCGTCTCGAGGTACGAGAGCACGAAGGCGATCGTCTGCGGCTGCTCGCTCTTGATGAGGTTGCAGATCTGCCGGCCCTCCATCTCGGCGATGTCCTTGATGACGTCGATGGAGGTGCCGCTCGGGCCGACGCGTCCCATGATCGAGGCCGCCTTGAAGTCGCCCTTGGCGAGCTCGAGCGTGCGCTGCGCGTACGGGCTGCCGCCGAGCACGCCCTTGGTGCTCTCGAGGATGACGCTGCTGAACTCGTCGATCGCGGCGCGCTGGTGCTCGACCGGGATGAGACCGAGCTGCGTCATCTCCTTGGTGACGGCCTCGACGGTGTTGTCGTCGAAGTTCTTCATGAGTTCGGCGGCCGACTCGGGACCGATGGTCACCAGAAAGATGGCCAGTTTCTTGGCGCGGGAGAACTTCTCGTAGTCCTGCGCGGGGAGCGCGCCGGCGGCGGCATCGGAACTGGAGACGGAAGCGGCCATGGCTCAGGATTGTTTGTTGATCGCGACCCAGTCGCGCAGGGCGGTGCCGACGTTGGTCGGCTTCTGCCGGATCAGCTCGTTGATCAGTTCGGGGGTGACGGTGCCGGGAGCGCCGGTGAGGGTGCGCGGCTCGGTCGACGGCAGCTCGCGAAGCAGTTCGACCGGGACCGCTTCCGGCTTCTCGCGGCCGAGGCGGCGGAGGAAATACAGCATCAGGGCGCCGGCGGCGACGATCGGCAGGAAGCGCACGGCCATGTCGATGTAGGGCTGCAGCTTGTTCTGCTGGCGGATCTGCTCGGCCTGGGCGACCAGCGGTTCGGCGGGGAAGGCGATCTCCTGCAACGCCACCACGCTCTCCGGCGCCTGGCCGGCGCCGAGCTTCACCCCGAGGGCGTTGACGACGAGCTGGCGCAGGGTGTTGAGCTCCTCGGGCGTGCGGGGCTGGGGTTGCGGCGCCTCGGGGGTGCCGCCCACGCGCTGGTTGAGGAAAACGGCGGCGGTAATGGATCGCACGGTACCGGGGTTGCGCGTGATCGAGGTGCGCGTGGTGTTGATCTCGTAGCTGGTCGTGCGGTTCTTGCGGTTCTGCTCGGTGCGGGTCTGCGCCGTGCCGGCGGTGCCGGCTCCCGCGGCCGCGGCGGCCTCGCCCGGGACGTTCGCGGCGGTGCCGACCGCCCCACCCCCGCCCGCCCCCTCGGCGGTGGCGCTGGTGTCCTCCGTGGAGGTCTGCGAACGCACGACCTGGCCCTCCGGATCGTACTTCTCCTCGGCGATGGTGGTCGCGTCGGTGTCGACCTCGGCGGAGACGCGCACGACGGCGTTGCCGGCGCCCACGGCCGCGGCGAGCATCGTCTCGACCTTGCGGGCGAAATAGTCCTCCACGCTCTGCCGGTACTTGATCTGGCTGGACGCGGTGGTGAGCAGCGGGTCGGTCTTGAGCTCCTCGGAGAGGACGCGGCCGCGGTTGTCGACGACGGCGACCGCGTCGGGCAGCAGGCCCTGGACGGAGTTGGAGACGAGGTGGCGGATGGCGTTGACCTGCTCGGAGGAGATCCGGCCGCCGCCCAGATCGATGAAGACGGAGGCGCTGGGTTTGATCGACTGGTCGACGAGCAACAGGCGGTTCTCCGGCTGGACGATGAGCACACGGGCGCCGCGCACGCCCTCGAGCTGGCCGATGGTGCGGGCGAGTTCGCCCTGGAGGGCCCGGGCGTAGTTGGTGCGCTGGACAAAGTCGGACACGCCGAAGTTGCCCTTGTCGAAAATCTCGAAGCCGACGCCCTCGCCGCTCGGCAGGCCCTTGCCGGCGAGATCCATGCGCAGGCGGTGCACCTGTTCGGCGGGCACGAAGACGGTGGAGCCGCCAGCCTCGGCGCGGTACGGGATGTTGCTGGTCTGCAGGTAGCTGATGACCGCGGCGGCATCCTTCTCGCCCAGGCGGCCGTAGAGCAGCTGGTAGTCGGGGCGACGCGACCAACTGACGAGCGCCGCCAAACCCGCGACCACGACCATCGCGGCGATGATGAGCGACACGCGCTGGTTGGCGCCGAGATGCCCCCAGAGGGCGAGGAGCGATTGCAGGACGTTCTTCATGCGGGAGGGCGGCGAGGTTCAGAACACGGGAAACTTACACCGGCATGCGCATCAGTTCCTGGTAGGATTCCACCAGCTTGTTGCGCACCTCCACCATCATCCCGAGCGCGAGGGAGGACTCCTGCAGCGAGATCATCGCGCTGTGGAGCTGGTCCGACTGCCCGAGCATGACCTTCTGCGTCTCGGTGGCGGCGGCCTGCTGGGTCGAACCCACCTCGTCGACGAGCTTGGTGAAGAGACTGCCGAACTGGTGCGCACCGCTGAGCTCGTTGGTCTTGGCGGTGGTCGCCGGGGCGGCCGCGCGGTCGAGCCGGGCCGGGTTGACCGCCGGCTGCAACGGGACGGAGCTGAACGAACCGATGGGGCTGAGCATGATGCGGAAGGTTGGGGGTTGGTCGGGGATCAGCGGCCGATCTCAAGGCTCTTGGCGGCCATCTCGCGGCCGGCCTTCACCACGGCGAGGTTGGCCTCGTAGGCCCGGGAAGCGGAGATGAGGTCCACCATCTCCATGGCCATATTGACGTTCGGCATGCGCACGAAGCCGTTCGCGTCCGCGTCGGGATGGGAGGGGTCGTGGACCGTGGGTCCTTGACGCTGATCGGCGGTGACAGCCGACACCCGCACGCCGCGCAACGCCGGACTGGCGGCGCTGTCCCCCAGCCGCTTGACCAGCTCGGACTCGAAGGAGACGACCTGGCGGGCGTAGGGCAGGCCGTTGGGCCCGCGGGTGGTCTGGGCGTTGGCGATGTTCTGCGCAATGACGTCGAGCCGCGCGCGTTGGGCTTGCAAGCCACCGGAGGCCGATTCGATGCCGGGAATGAAGTCCATGGGAAGCAGGGGTCGCGGTTGGAGGGCGGCGGAGCGTGGGCTCAGCCGGAGCTGCGTCCGGTGATGGCCATGCGCAGATTGCGCATGTCGGTGCTGACCACCTGGGCCAGGAAGTTGAATTCGGTGCTGCTGCGGCCAAGGAGCATGAGCTCCTTCTCGATCTCCACATTGTTGCCGTCGGGGCGGACCGCCTTGGCCGCAAGATCCTCCACCAGTTGGGGTTGCACGGTGCGCAGCTCCTGGGTGCCGCCGCGTTGCAGCGCGGACCGCAGTTGCGCGGCGAAGTTGGCCGCGACATCGACGCGCTTGTAGCCGGGGGTCTCCGCATTGGCGATGTTGGCCGCGATCGCCTGATGCCGCAGCACCGTCGCGTCCATCATCTGGCGGGCGACCTGGTAGTTCGTGCTGCTGAAAACCGCATCGATCATGCGCAGGCCCGAAAGCAATGCAGGTGCCAAGCCTGCAAACGCAGGCACAGAGCGTTGATCATCAGATAATTGCCGCAGTTCACCACCCCTTCAATTGCCCGTGGCGAACCGACGGAGGCCCATGTCGGCAGTTTTTGCCGCCAACCACTGAAGCGTGAACCACGCGGCTCGGGAAAAATGAGGCCCACCAATCGCCTCGGGCTTCATTCCGCCCCGCACGCGCCGATGAACCCCACATTCACCATGATACGACGGGAGGACTACGAGTTCATCCGCACGCTGGTCTACGACTACAGCCGCATCAATCTCGGCCCCGACAAGCAGGAGCTGGTCTCCGCGCGCATCGGCAAACGCCTGCGTGCGCTCAGCCTGCCCAACATCACGGCCTACTGTGAACTGATGCGCCGACCGGAGGGGGACGACGAACTGAGCAACCTCATCGACGTCATCTCCACCAACCACACCTTCTTCTTCCGCGAACCGGCGCACTTCGACTACCTCGAGAAACACGTCGTCCCCGAGTTCACCAACGAGAAGTCGCCCCATCGCCGCAGCCCATTCCGGGTCTGGAGCGCCGCCAGCAGCTCGGGCGAGGAGGTCTATTCGATCGCCATCCTGCTCGCCGAAGTCGGGGCGACCAAGCCGGGCTGGCAATGGCAACTCGAGGCCACCGACATCTCCACCCGCATCCTCAAACGCGCCCGCGAAGCCATCTATCCCGAGGAGACGGTCGCCAAGGTCCGGCCCGAACTGATCAAGAAGTACTTTCAGAAGGGTGTGGGGCCGCAGGAGGGCAACTTCCGGGTCAAGCCCGACTTGGCCGGCCGCGTGACGTTCCGGCATCTCAACCTGCTCGGCCCGGCGTATCCGTTCACCGAACCGTTCCAGGTGATCTTCTGCCGCAACGTCATGATCTATTTCGATCGCCCCACCCAGGAAGAGCTCGTGCGGCGGCTCTCCGAACGCCTCGTCCCGGGCGGCTACCTCATGGTCGGCCACTCCGAGAGTCTCACCGGCATCCATCATCGCCTCAAGATGGTGAAACCCGCCATCTACCAGCTACCGGCCTGAGCCGGCCCGCCCCGCCATGCCCACCGACCCCAGCGCCAGGATCCGCGTCCTCGTCGTCGACGACTCGGCGACCGTGCGCCGCATGGTGACCGATGCGCTCAGTGTCGATCCCGACATCGAGGTCGTGGGCACGGCGATGGACCCCTACATCGCCAAGGACAAGATCCTCGCCCTCAAGCCGGATGTGATCACGCTCGACCTCGAGATGCCGCGCATGGATGGTCTCACGTTCCTGCGCATCCTCATGGAGCGGCATCCGATCCCCGTCGTGATCATGAGTTCGCTCACCCAACCCGGTTCCCTGAAGGCGATCGAAGCCATGCAGCAGGGCGCCGTTGAGGTCTTGGGCAAACCGGGTACTTCGTATTCGATCGGCGATCTCGGTCCCCAGCTCATCCTCAAGATCAAGGCCGCCGCGCAGGCGCGCCTCCGCCGCCCCCTAGGACTCCCCCCGGTGGCGCCGCCGCCGGTTCCAGTAGCTCCGGCCCCCGCCGCGGCCGCGCCCGCCCTCGCCGAGACCAGACCGGCCCCCGCCCCGCCCCCCACGCCGGTCGTTCCGGCCGTGCCCACGCCCGTGCTCGCGCGCCGCCTGATCGTGGGAGTGCCCCCGATCCGCCCGCCGATCGTCGGCGGCCCCGCGCCCGGCTCCCGCAAACTGATCCTCATCGGCGCCTCCACCGGCGGCACCGAGGCGATCCGCGAGGTGCTCCAACGGCTCCCCGGCAACCTCCCGCCCATCGCCATCGTCCAGCACATCCCGGCCACGTTCTCCCGCGCCTTCGCCGACCGCCTCAACAGCCTCTGCCAGATGGAGGTGCGCGAAGCCAAGGACGGCGACGAGTTCCGCCCCGGCCTCGCCCTCGTCGCCCCGGGCAATTTCCACCTGCTCGTCCAGCGCGTGGGCGCCCGCTACGTGGCTCGCGTCACCACCGGACCGATGGTCTGGCACCAGCGCCCCGCCGTCGACCTGCTCTTCAAATCGGCGGTCGAATGCGCCGCGCCCCACACCGTCGCCACCCTGCTCACCGGCATGGGCAAGGATGGGGCGGAAGGCCTGCTCCAGCTCCGCCAACGCGGTGCGCGCACGTTCGCGCAGAGCGAGGAGAGCTGTGTTGTCTACGGCATGCCGCGGGCGGCCAACGAACTCGGCGCCGCCGAGCGCATGGTCCCGCTGGACCGCATGCACGAGGCGATCCTCGCCGCCATCAGCCAAGTCGCCGACTGAGCCGCCCGACGCGTCACCATTTTCCCGACTGTCGCGAGCGCAGATTTGCGGCGGCGGCGCGCCGTGCAAAACCCAACCGCGCTCTTCCCTTTTCCCGGAAAGCACACAACATTTTGCGCGGATGAGTTCCTCCCCTTTGCCGGTCTCCCCGGAGCCGCCCGGCACCCCCCAGAAAACCACCTGCGAGTTTGCGCAATTTGTCACCGACGCCGAGGGCACGGTCGAACGCTGCCGCATCCTCGGCACCGAGTCGATCTGGGGCGAATCGACCCGGATCATCGGCCGCGATCTCCTCGATCTGCTGCGCGACACGCAGCCGCGCTGGCGCCCCCTCCTGCCCGCCAGCCTCGGCGAAGGTCCCGACAGCATCTTCCTGCCGTCCCCGCAGGATCCGCTTCCCAGTTTCGGTTTCCGTCTGCAGCGGCTCGATCTGGAGCCCGGGTACGTCGTCACCATCACGCCGGAACTCGCCCCCGCCGCGGCCCTGGGCCAGGAAGGTTTCGCCGGTCTGGGCCAACGCCCCGAGGCGCTCGCCCAGCTCTTCCTGCGCCACTGCCTGCTCGAGTCGCGCATGCAGAACTACCTCGCGAGCTTCCCCGGCGTCGCCTTCAGCCGCCGCAGCGACCTGTCGTTCAGCTACCTCGGCCCACGTTTCGAGACGCTCACCGGACTCTCCCCCGCTCTGCTCACCAAGGACGGGCACGCCTACGAGGAGCTCATCCACGAGGCGGACCGCGAAGCCTACGCCAAGGAATCCGCCGCCCATGCGGCCGGGCGGTCCTTCTCGCTCACCTATCGCATCCAGCATGCCCGCACCGGCCAGGTCCGGCACATCATGGATGTGCGCAACCCCGCCCGCTCCGCCAGCGGGCTGCCCCTCGGCTGCGACGGCATGTGGCTCGACATCACCCGGGAGAAAGTCGCCGAGCTGCGCCTCAACGAAAACGGCTGGAAGGAGACCCTCACCGTCCTCACCAGCGGCCTGCTCCACGACTTCGGCAACCTGCTCTCCGGCATCTACTCGCTGAGCGAACTCTACCACGCCCAACTCGCCGCCGACCCCTCCATGGCCGAGGGACTGGGCATGATCAAGGAGCACGCCCGCCAGGCCCAGCTCCTCGTCAAAAAGATCAGCTCGCTCAACCGCGACACCGTCGGCCGCCGCAACTACTACTCGCTCAACCGCCTCACCCGCGAGCAACTCGAACTCATCGGCCCCATCCTCCCGAAGGGCATCCAGCTCAACACCGAGTTCCCCCCGGAGGAGATCCCGGTCTACCTCGACGAGGTCGCCTTCCGCCAAGCCCTCGTCAACTTCGCCATCAACGCCCGCGACGCCATGGGCGCCCGCGGCTCGATCCTGATCCGGCTCGCCGCCCCGGCCCGCGCCGAAGCCTTCGCCGACGTCGTCTTCCGCAGCACTCCCAACTGGCACCGCCACTACGCCGCGCTCGTCTTCGGCGACTCCGGCTGCGGCATCCCTCCCGACAAACTCTCCAAGGTCTTCGATCCCTTCTTCACCACCAAACAGAGCGACCGCGGCACGGGTCTCGGCCTCTACACCGCCCAACTCTTCGCCGAGAACGAGGGCGGCCACATCGGCGCGCGCAGCCGGCTCGGCGCCGGCACCGACATGGTGCTGCTGCTCCCCATCGCCGCCCTCACCGACGACGGCTCCCCCGCCCCCACGGACGAGGAGACCACCGCCGCTCCGGACGAAGTCCCCTCCCGCCGGCCCTGCGTGTTGCTCCACACCCCCGGCCAGATGCCTTCCGCCCGCCTTGAGGAGAGCCTGCGCGCCCACGACTGGGAGGTCCGCAACACCATCGCCCCCGAGGAGATCCGTGTCTTCCTCGCCGAGAAGGGCGCCGGTCTCGACCTGCTTTTCATCAACCAGCCCGAGGCCGATCCCGAGCTCGCCCGCCTGCTCGAGATCGTCCGCCGCGAACAGCCCCACCTGCGTATTGCTCTTGAAATCACCGGGCAAAACCCCGACGAAGTCCCCTCCGCGATCCGCCACCGCGTCGACGTCCTCCTCCGCCCCAACCGCCCCGAACGCGAACTCGTCAACGAACTTGCCCGCCTTCTCCCGCCCCGATGAGCAGCCCCGCCTATACCAAGCCCCCCATCCTCATCGTCGATGACGAGCCCATCGTCCTCGCCGCCCTCAAGGAGACGCTGTTGCGCGAGAGCTACGACGTCGTCGCCACCAACAGTCCCGCCCAGGCGCTCGACATCCTCCACCAGCGGCAGTTCGCCGTCATCATCTCCGACCACCGCATGCCCGAGATGACCGGTCTCGAGTTCCTCGTCGAAGCCAAGAAGCTCCAGCCCCAGACCTCGCGCATCCTCATCACCGCGGTCCTCTCGCTCCCCACGATCATCGACTCGATCAACAAGGGCGAAATCTTCCGCTTCCTCGCCAAACCCTGGCTGCGCGAGGAGCTCACCGCCACCGTCCGCAACGCCGTCCAGCGATACGAACTGGTCACCCAGAACACCCAGCTCCAGTCCGAGACCGCCCAGCTCAACACCCGCCTGGCCGACGCCAACCGCGCCCTCGAGGCCCAGGTCCGCACCCTCGAGCAGCAGAAGGTCGCCCTCGACCACGCCAACCACTCCCTCGAGACCAACTTCGGCAAGTCCCTCGACCTGGTCTACCGCATCCTCAACACCTACGACCCGCTCCTCGGCAACCAGATCAAGGTCGTCACCGACATCTGCAAGAAGATGGCCGATACGACCCACTTCACCGAGGACGAGAAGCACGTCCTGCGCACCAGCGCCGCCCTCTGCGACATCGGCCTGATCGGCGTCTCCCGCGAGTTCCTCCGCGCCTACCGCACCGGCCAGCCCCTCGGCGACAACGAGCAGGCGCTCATCCGCAACCACACCATCTACGGCCAGGCCCTCGCCTCCTTCGTCGACGACCTCACCACCGTCGGCGACACCATCCGCGCCCACCACGAACGCTGGGACGGCACCGGCTACCCCGACGGCCAGAAGGGCGAATCCATTCCCTGGACCGCGCGCTGCCTCGCCGTCGCCGTCGCCTATGCCGAAAGCGGCCTGCCCAAGGAGCAGGCCATCGAGCATATCCTCGCCCAGTCCGGCAGCGGCTTCGATCCCGAGGCCGTCCGGCTCTTCCTCAAGGTCACCCATCTCATCCAGCTCCCCCGCCAGGTGAAGGAGATCATGCTCGAGGACCTCCGGCCGGGCATGATGCTCGCCAACGGCATCTACAATCCCCACGGCCTGCTGCTCATCGGCGAAGGCCAGGAGCTCACCCCCGCGACGATCGCCAAGATCCGCAACTACTCGCAGATGCACCAGATCAACCAGCAGCTGCTGGTTTACACCTGAGCGAGTCCCCCCGCGCCCCGCCGCGACCGCCCTGTAGGGCGCGACCTCGGTCGCACCGCTCCGTCCTGTAGGCCGGGCCGCCGGCCCGGCCTTTTTCTTCGGACCTTGGCGCGCAGAGACCCCGGTCGAAGATTCGGCCGCGGCCGAACGTATTCCCGACCTCGGTCTTCCTCCTGGATGCACAGTTGAAGCCAAGAGAAGCAGGTCATCGGGTTGCGCCGGAAAAGCCCGGAAGAAGCGGAGCCGGCAAGTCTCGCCCCATGGAGGGCGGCGCTCCGTCGCCGCCGCGAGGCTCCCCTTGCCCGGCGTACTTTGATTCCTTCGTTACCTTTTGTCGTCTGCGGAACTCAGGCCGATTCCGCGCCTCCCGATCCGCCCCACGCGCAGCGCCGCCAGCCCGGCCAATGCCGCACACACGGCCACGAACCAGTCGCCGTGCACCACGTAGGGCGTCAGCCGCCCGACCCAGCGCTCGTCGCGCGTGAGCCGCACTGTGCCTCCGCCGCGGAAATACACCGAGCCGCGCGCATCGGTGAGCTCCGCGCGCAACCCGCCGTGCTCGTCGAACCAGCCGCTCCAGCCGCCGTTGCCCACCCGCACCACCGGCCGGCGCGTCTCCGCCGCCCGCAGCGCCGAATGCGCCGCATGCTGGTAGGCGGCCGCCCCCTCGCCGTACCACGCGTTGTTGGTCAGGTTCACCAGCACCTCCGCCCCCGCCGCCACGCTCGCGCGCGCCAACCCCGGGAAGACGTCCTCGTAGCAGATCAGCACACCGGCGGCGACCGGCCCGCTCCGCGTCGAAAGCAGCAGCGGCCGCCCGCTGGTCCCGCCCCGGAAATCGTCGCCGATCGGCACGAACTTCTTCAGCCAGCCGAACACCGCGTGCAGCGGCACGTATTCGCCGAACGGGACAAGGTGCCGCTTCGCGTAGTACTCCGGCTGCACCCCCCGCTCGGGGTCGATCGCCGCCGCCGCGTTGAACCACCGCTCCGTCGGCTGGTTGGCGTCCTCCATCACCACCACCCCGGTCAGCAGCGGCGCGCCGGCGCTCGCCGCCTGCGCCGCGAACCAGCCCGCCAGCTCCGGCTGCACCTTCAATATGTACGGCACCGCCGCCTCCGGCCACAGCAGCAGGTCCGGCCGCGCCGCGGCGACCTGCGCCGTCTCCGTCTCCAGAATCCGCAGGTTCTCCCGCGCCGCCGCCGGGTCCCACTTCAGCGTCTGCGGGATGTACGGCTGCACCAGCCCCACGCTCACCCACGGCCGCCGCCGCTGGTGCAGCAGTTCGCCCGCTAGGCCGAGCGTGCCCGCCAGCAGCGCCACCAGTGCCACCGTGAACTCCGGCGTGAACCACCGCCGCCGCACCGGGTACGGCGCCGTGACCAACCGCGCGACCCAGGCCGCCGCGCCGAGGTTCATCAGGATCAGCAGGAACGACACGCCGTGCGCCCCCGTGTACGGGCAGAGCGCGAGCAGTAGCGGCCGCTGCCATTGCGACGCCGCCAGCGGCAGCCACGGAAAACCGGTGAACAGCCACCCGCGCATCCACTCTCCAACCACCCACACCCCCGCCAGCCCGAGCAGGGCCGCGACCCGCAGCGCCGCCGGGGCCGCCGCCACCCGCGGCAACGCCCAGCGCGCCGCCAGGAACCACAGCGCCGTGTACCCGCCGAGGAAGACGGCCAGCAGCGCCAGTCCGACCACCGTCACATGGTGCAACCAGAACAGCAGCACGAACCACGCGAGCGACCACGCCGCCGCCAGCGTCCACCCGTACAGCCTCCACGCCGGCGCCCGCGCCGCCCACAGCAGCGCCGGCACCGCGAACACCAGCGCACACTCGGGGGTGTCCGCGGCCGGGAAGCTCAGCCACGCCAGCAGCGGGGTGAGCGCAAGCACGAGAAGCGCGAAACGTTTGTCGGAGGAGAACAACACGGTGGTCCGCTCAGGAAAAGCGCCGCCCCGGCGGATGACCACTGCTTTTCCTCGCCGCCCGCCCTCGCCCGCCGGATGCCGGCTCGGTTCGGGAACCGGGAGCCGCGCGATCCCTCAACCGAGCGAAAGCTCCTTGGTCCGTTCGCGGTAGAACTCCTCGCACCGCGCCTGGATCTCCCGCGCGTCGCGCAGCTCGAGCATCTCCTTCGCGAACTTGCGCGCGTCGGCCATCTTCAGGTTCCGCACCAGGTACTTCACGGTCGGGATGAGCGGCGGCGCCATGCTCAGGCTCGTCGCCCCGAGGCCGAGCAGCAGCCCGGTGTAGATCGGATCGCCGGCCATCTCGCCGCACACCCCGGCGGGCAGCTTGTGGCGGGCGGCCTCGCCGAAGATCGTGCGCAGCGTGCGCAGCATCGCCGGGTGCGTGGGCTGGTAGAGGTGCGCGATGCGCACGTTGAGCCGGTCGATCGCCAGCGTGTACTGGATCAGGTCGTTGGTGCCGACCGAGAAGAAGTCGCACTCCTCGCAGAGCAGATCCATCGTCGCCGCGGCGCTCGGGATCTCGATCATGCTGCCGACCTTCACCTGCGGATCGAAGGCCTGTCCCCGCTCCGCCAGCTCCCGCTTCGCCTCCTCCAGCAGCCGGTTCGCCTGGGCGACCTCGTCGGACCCGCTGATCATCGGATACATGATCTGCACGTTGCCGAACGCGCTGGCGCGTAGCGCCGCCCGCAGCTGCTTCTTGAAGAACTCGGGGCTCTCGAGGCAGATGCGGATCGCCCGGAATCCGAGGAACGGATTCGCCTCGCTCTCGATCCGGGCCACGCCCCCCAGGTCGGCCTTGTCGCCGCCGAGATCGAGCGTGCGCAGCACCACCGGCAACGGCGCCAGCCCCTGCGCCACCGCCGCGTAGGCGGTGAACTGCTGCTCCTCGTCGGGCAGGTGCTCGGCGTTGAGGAAAAGATACTCCGTGCGGTACAGCCCCACGCCGTCGGCCTGGTAGTTGCGCACCAGCTCCACCTCGTCGGCCTTCTCGATGTTGGCCAGCAGCGTCACCCGCACCCCGTCCTGCGTCTCCGCCGGCAGGCGACTGACCGACATGATGCGCGACTCGACCGAGCGGCGTTTCTCCTGGAGCTTGCCGTAGCGGAAGAGCGTCTGCTCGGTCGGGTTGAGGATCACCAGGCCGTCGTACCCGTCGAGGATCGCCCACGCGCCGTCGCGCGCCTGGGCCGCGATGCCCGCCGCCCCGACGATCGCCGGGACCTTCAGGGAGCGCGCCACGATCACCGCGTGGCTCGTGCGGCTGCCGCCCTCGGTCACGATGCCGAGCACGTTGCTGCGGTCGATGCTGGCGGCGTCCGAGGGGCTGATGTCGTTGGCGGCCACGATGCGGTTCTGCAGCATCGAGCCCAGGCTCGCCGCCGCCTGCCCGAGCAACGCGTGCAACACCCGCTTGGAGACATCGCGGATGTCGGCCACCCGCTCGCGCAGGTACTCGTCCGGGATCTCCTCGAAAGCCTTCACGTAGCGCTGCGACACGCGGTGGAAACAGGCCTCGATGTTCAGGCCCGTGTTCTCCATCTCCCGGATCGTCTCGCCGATCAGCGCCTGGTCCTCGAGCACCATCAGGTGCGCGTCGAAGATCCGGGCTTCGTCCTCGCCCAGGTTCCTGGCCACCTCGGCCCGCACCCGCGTGATCTCCTTGCGCGTCTCCAGCAGCGCCCGGTCGAAGCGCGCGATCTCCTCCACCCGCCGCGCCGGATCGATCTGGAACTGCGGCAGGTCCAGGTCCTTCTGCACGTAGAGGAAGATCTGTCCGTACGCGATCCCTTGGGACGCAGCGATACCCTTGACGACGGTTTCGTTGGGGGCGGTCTTGTCCATGCGATTTTCGAAGGGTGGTCGCGGGTCGAACGATGGCGGGCGACGACGAAGTCAAAGCCCGCCGCTCCGGTACCGTCAACCGCGTTTACCGGATCAACCCAACCGGGCCGTCGCGACAAACGCCTCTACGCCCCACGCCGAACGGACCTGCTCGCTCGCGTCCGTTCCGTCCCCGCCCGGCGGCAGAAACGCGAAGCACGCGCTGCCGCTTCCGGTCAGGTGCAGCCGCAGCCCGCACCGCGCGCGCAACCGCTCCGCCAAGGCCGGCAACGCGAGAAACTTCCCGAACGCCACCGGTTCGAACGAGTTCTCCGGCAAGTCCTCCAACTCGAGCTCGCCCGCCCGCCATGCGGCCAGCCGGGCCTCGGCCGCCGCGGCCGGGGTGTAGCTCTCCGGCGCGCCGGCCACCAGCCGCCCATACGCCCACGGCGTCTCGATCCCGAAGCCGGGCCGGCACACCAGCACCCGCCGCCCCGTCAGCCGCGCCCGCTCCGCCGTCGCCAGAAATTCGAGGCGCTCGCCGCGCCCGCGCATGATCGTCGGCGCCCCGGCCAGGAACAGCGGGCAGTCCGAGCCGAGCCCGGCCGCCACCGCCGCCAGCCCCGCCTCGGGCAGCGGCGCCTCCGCCAGCCGCTGCAGCCCGCGCAACGCCGCGACCGCGTCGCTGCTGCCGCCGCCCATTCCCGCGCCGGCGGGTGTTCGCTTCTCCAGCACGAAACGCACCCGCGGTGCCCGGCCGCCCGCCGCGCGCCACGCCGCCGCGGCCTTCAGCACGAGGTTGCCTGTATCGGCCGGCACCCCGGGCGCGGCGCATATCAGCTCATCCGCGCCGTCCCCAACCGGGCCCTGCGGCACCAGCCGCAACGTGTCGCCAAGATCCAACGGCGCCACCAGCGAGACCAGGTCGTGGAACCCGTCCGCCCGCCGCCCGGTGACGGCGAGGAACAGGTTCAGTTTGGCGGGCGCGAAGACGTCGATCGATGGGCTTGCGTTCACAGGGAAAAACGCTGCGGTGGAACGCCAAAACGTACGAACGCGCCTCCATGAACTGCGACCTTATTCTCGCCCTCGATTGCGAAACCGCCGAAGAAGCGGACCCGATCCTCCGCCAGCTCTCCGGCCGGCTCCGCTGGGTCAAGATCGGCCTCCAGATGTTCACCGCCTACGGCCCCGACTACGTGCGCCGCGTCGCCGACCAGGGCTTCAGCATCTTCCTCGACCTCAAGCTCCACGACATCCCCAACACCGTCGCCAAGGCCGTGCAGTCCCTCGCCCCGCTGCCCATCGGCATGCTCACGCTCCACACCTGCGGCGGTCGCGAGATGATGGAGTGGGCCGTCAAGGCCCAGCGCCAGCACAAGCCCGACCTGCTCCTGCTCGGCGTCACCGTGCTCACCTCGATGGACGACGCCGCGCTCAACGGCACCGGCGTCCCCGGCGCCGCCGCCACCCAGGTCGAGCGCCTCGCCCGCCTCGCCGCCTCCGCCGGCCTGTCCGGCCTGGTCTGCTCCCCGCACGAGGTCGCCCCGCTGCGCGCCGCGCTCCCGCCCACCGTGCAGCTCGTCACCCCCGGTGTCCGCCCCGCGGATGCGGCCCAGGACGAGCAGAAGCGCGTCATGACCCCCGCCGACGCCGCCCGCGCCGGCTCCAACTTCATCGTCGTCGGCCGTCCCATCCTCCGCGCCCCCTCCCCGGCCGACGCCGCCACCCGCATCCTGCGCGAACTCGGCCGCTGACCGCATGAGCTCCGCCGCCATCTTCCTCTGTGCCGGCCGCGGCACCCGCATGAAGGCCGTCGCCGACGACAAGGTCCTCGCCAAGGTCGCCGGCAAGCCGGTGTTCCTCCACTCCGTCGAGGCCTTCGTCGAGAGCGGGCTCACCGCGACCTTCGTCTTCGTCTTCCGCTCCGTGGCGCAGAAACGCCAACTCGAGAAAGGCGTCCGCGCCCTCCGGCTCTCGCCCGCCCAGCGCATCATCTATGTGCGCGGCGGGGTCGAGCGCCAGGAATCGGTCCGGCACGCCCTCGAGGCGCTGCCGCCCGCGGTCGAGTGGGTGTTCATCCACGACGCCGCGCGCCCGATGGTCCGCGCCCCGCTCATCCGCCGCTTCGCCTCGCTGGCCAAACGCCGCGGCTCCGCCGTCTTCGCCCATCGCGTGGCCGACACCATCAAGGAACTCCCGACCGCCGCCGACCCCGACGAGGCCGTGCCCGCGCGCACCCTCGAGCGCAGCCGTCTCTGGGCCACGGAGACACCGCAGATCTTCCGCCGCGCCGAGATCCTCGCCGCCTACAACGCCATCGAGGAGACGCGCCGGGTGACCGACGACGCCCAGGCCATGGAGTTCGCCGGCCAGCCGGTGTTCTTCTACGAGAACCCCGAGCCCAACCCGAAGCTCACCACGCCGCGCGACCTCGCGTACGCCGAGTTTCTCCTCGCCGAGCGCGCGCCCAAGGCCCGGAAGCGCTGAGCGGCAGCGCGCCACCGCGCCGTGGTGACGCAGGCCCGCCCGCCTGCGCTCCGCGGCGCCGCCGGGCTCCCGGTCTGTCATTTCTCGGGCATGTCTTTGCCGGCTTGCTCCCCCGTGCCCTTCTGCAAGCCTGCGCGGGCGCGGTGGCGCAACCCCATGGAAGCATTCCTCGTTCTCCTCGTAATCGGGCTGGTCGTATTTGTCTTCGTGTTCCCGATCGTCGCCTTGGTGAAGGCCTCCTCGGCCCAGCGCGAAGCCGAGCGCCTCGCCGAACAACTCCGCGAGCTCGGCCGCGAGATCGCGGCGCTCAAGCGCCGGGGTGCCGAAGCCGCCGCGGCCCGCCCCGCGCCCGCACCGGCCGGCGAACAGCCCCCGGTGCCTGCCGCCGAGCCGCCACCGGAGACAGCCCCCACACTCGCCGTCCCGCCGCCGATCGCGGTCGCCGTATCGGATGCGCCCACGCAGCCGGTTGCGGTGCCGGAGCCGCCCGCCCCGCCGCCACTGCCATTCCCGGCGGAGTCCTTCGCCCGCACCGCTAATCCGTCCCCGGTTCCGGAACCCGCCGCCGCGCCCACCGGGGCCACGCCCCCGCTCCTCCCCGAGCAACCCGTCGCGCCCCAGCCGTCGTTCAACTGGGAGCAGTTCGTCGGCGTGAAGCTCTTCGCCTGGATCGCCGGCCTCGGCCTGTTCCTCACCGCCATCTACTTCCTGAAATTCTCCATTGAACACGGCTGGATTCCGCCGGCCGTGCGCGCCGCGCTCGGCTTCCTCGCCGGCGCCGGCCTGATCGCCGGCGGACTCGGCAGCATCCGCCGCGCCTTCACCACCGCCGGCCAGACTCTCGTCGGCACCGGCATCGTGGTGCTCTACGCCGTCACCGTCGCCTGCCGCCACTACTACCGTTTCGAGTTCTTCAGCGATGTCTCCACGGCCGGAACACTCGCCTCGGGCGGACTGTTGTTCCTCATCACCATCGCCGCATTCCTCCTTGCGATCCGCCTCAACGCCCAGGTCGTTGCCCTACTCGGCCTGCTCGGCGGTTTCCTCACGCCGGTCCTGCTTTCCACCGGCGTGGATAACCCGCCGGGGCTCTTCGGCTTCATCGCCCTGCTCGACCTCTGCCTGCTCGCTGTCGCGCTCCACCGCCGCTGGGACTACCTCGCCGCGCTGGCCGCCCTCGGCACCGCCATCATGCAGGTCGGCTGGGCCTGCGAGTTCTTCACCGCCGCCAAGCTGCCGACAGCCGTCGCGGTTCTCGTCGGCTTCAATCTGCTCTTCACGCTCGCCGTCCTCGTCGCCCGCCGCCTCGGCCGCGCCTCCGCTTGGCTCGCGGGCGCGGCGCTGCTCCCGCCGGCCATCGCGCTCGGTTTCTCGCTCTTCTTCTCGCTCCACTCCGTCGCGGCGATGCGCGCCGGCTGGGTGCTGGGCAACCTTCTGCTTGCCGACCTCGCGCTCCTCGCCGTGTGCGCGCTGCACCGCCCGCTCGCCCGCGCCTCGCTCGGCGCCGGCCTCGCCACTTTCGGTGTCGCCGCCGTCTGGATCGGCGCCGCGGTCGACCCCTCGCTCCTGCCGTGGGCCCTGGGCTTCGTGGTCGTCGTCGCCGCGTTGCACGCGGCCTTTCCGTTCGTCCAGGAGCGCCTCGAACCCGGCCTCGACGCCCGCCGTTGGAGCGCTCTCTTCCCGCCGCTCGGGCTGATCCTGCTGCTCATCCCGCTGGCGCAGTTGGGCGACGCCGGCTGGTGGCTCTGGCCGGTTGTGCTCGTGCTCGATCTCTTCGCCCTCGCGGCCGCCGCGCTCACCCGACTGCTCGCCGCCCTCGTCGGCGCGCTGCTGCTCACGTTGGTCGTCCTCGGCGTCGCCATCGCACAACTGCCCGCCGGTTTCGCCGGTGGCGGCCGCGAACTCTTCCTCGTCGCGGCGTTCGCGGTCTTCTTCTGCGCCGGTGCCCTCTGGCTGCTGCGCCGCTGCGGCGGCAGACCCGGCGTCGACGCGCCCGACTGGTCCGCGTACCTGCCCGACGCCACCGCGGCGCTGCCCTTCGTGCTGCTGTTGATGCTCGTCTTCAAGCTCCGCCCTGCCGATCCGTCGTCGCTCTTCGGAGTGGTGCTGATCCTGGGCGCGATGCTCGCCGGCATCGCCGTCGTCGCGCGGCGCGGGGCGCCCGTGCTCGCGGCCTTCGTGGGCACGCTGCTGGTCGAATACTGCTGGTCGGGCGAACTGGGCGCGCTCGGCGAGCGCTCCGTCGCACTGGTCTGGTTCGCGGCGTTTGCGTTGGGATACCTCGCGCTGCCGTTCCTGTTCCGCCGCCGCGTCCTCGACCTGCAGCCGCTCTGGGCGGTGGCGGCGCTCGCGTTGCCGTTGCACTTCCTGCTCATCCACCGCGCGGTCGCCACTCTCTGGCCACAGCTCACCGCCGACTTCGGCGGCGCGCTCCCGGCGCTCTGCGCCCTGCCGCCGCTGCTCGGGCTGGTCGCGCTGCTGCGCACCATCCCGGCCGACGCCCCCTGCCGCCTCAACCGCCTGGCCTGGTTCGGGGCCGCCACGCTGTTCTTCATCACGCTGATCTTCCCCCTCCAGTTCTCGAACCAGTGGCTCACCATCGCCTGGGCGCTCGAGGGCGCGGCGCTGCTCTCGCTCTTCCACCGCATCCCGCATCCCGGCCTGCGCGTCGCCGGAATCTCACTGCTCGCGGTGGTGTTCGCCCGCCTGGTGCTCAACCCCGCGGTGCTGCACTATGCCCAGCGCAGCCCGACGCCGATCTTCAACTGGATCCTGCTCACCTATGGTCTGGCGGCGCTCTGCTGTTTCGCCGGCGTGCGGCTCCTTGCTCCTCCGCGCGATCGGGTGCTCGGCTGGAACGCCCCCGCGCTGCTCGCCACCCTCGGCACGATCCTCGCCTTCGCCCTCGTGAACTTCGAGATCGCCGACTACTTCACGCCCGCGGGGTCCTTCGTCCGGCTGAAGTTCAGCGGCGATTTCGCCCGCGACATGTCCTACACCATCGCCTGGGCGCTCTTCGCGCTGGCGATGATCGTCGTCGGCATCGGCCGCCGCCTCCGCGCCGCACGCTACGCCGCCCTCGTCCTGCTCGGCGTCACCTGCCTGAAACTGTTCCTCCACGACACCGCCAGCCTCGAGACCGTCTGGCGCATCGCGGCCTTCGCCGTCGTCTCCGCCGTCGCTCTCGCCGCCTCGTTCCTCTACCAGCGTTTCCTCCGCGCCAACCCGCCGCCCTCCCCGTGAACGCCCTCCGCCTCCTCGTCCCGTTCGCCGCTCTCGCGGCCGCCTCCCTCGCCGCCGGTTTCGACACCTCCGCCTGGGAGTATCGGCAGGAGATCACCCTCGACCGTGCCGGCCCCGTCCGGCTCACCCTCCCGCTGGATACGCTCGACGCCGCCGAGGCCGATCTCGCCGATCTGCGCCTGCTTGGGCCCGATGGCGCGGAGATTCCCTTCGCCATCGTCCGCCGCAACACCGTCCGCCCCGCCACCGAACGCATTCCGCTGCAGGGCCGGCTCGAGGGCGACGCCACCGTCGTCGAGTTCGGCCTCGCCAAAGCCGCGCCGCTCCAACGCATCCGGCTCGAAACTCCCGTCGCCGCGTTCGTCCGGGCCGCCACCGTCGAGATCGAAGTCGCCCCGGGCCGCTGGCAACGGACCGTCGACTCCGCACTGGTTTTCCGGATGCAGGGTGGCCTGGAACAACTCGCCATCGACCTGCGGGGCGCGACGGCGCGCACCATCCGCGTCACCCTGGACAACGGCGAAGACTCTGCGCTCCCCCTCACCGCGGTCGTCGTCGAGACCGGCGGCGCCGAGCCTGAGCCACTCGTCGAGCATCCCGCCGCCATCGTCGCCACCGAACAGGAGGCCGGCGCCACCCGGGTCTCCCTCGATCTCGGCCGGCGGCACCTCGCCCTCGGCGAACTCGTGCTCGAAGCCCGCGAGGACGTCTTCCAGCGCCCCGTACGCCTCGTCGCCCAGCGCGCCGCCGACGACGAGGTCGTCGAGGACACGCTCGCCGCCGGCACCTATGCCCGTCTCGTCTTTCCCGGCGACCACAGCTACGCGCAGCTCGCCCTCCCCGTCGACACCGTCACCCCCGCCGCCCGGCTGGAACTCGTGATCGACAACGCCGACAGCCCGCCGCTCTCCGCCATCCGTCTCGTCGCGCGTCTCCGCCGCGTGGACATCGGGTTCGCCGCCCCGGCCGCCGGCACCTACACGCTGCTTGCCGGCGCCCCCAACGCCGCTGCGCCGCGCTACGATGTCGCCGCGTTCGGCGCCGACTGGGGCCGGCTCCCGTCCCTCGCCGCCCCGGCGGCGCCACGCGCCGCCAACCCCGCCTACCGGCCCGCGCAGATTCCGGCCGAGATCCCCGAGTTCGGCGGCCCGATCGACACCACGAAGTGGAACCACAGCCGCGCCGTTCGCCTCGCCGAGCCCGGCGCCCAGGTCCTCGAACTCGACCCCGAGGCGCTCGCGCGCAGCCGTGCCGATCTCGCCGATCTGCGCCTGGTTCGCGACGGCCGCCAGGTCCCCTACCTCCTCGAACAGAGCTCGCGCGTCCGCGCCGTCGCACTGCCGCTCGCCGCCGCACCCGATGCCAAGCGCCCCGCCGTCGGGCGTTGGGAGCTGGCACTGCCCGCGCCCGGAATGCCGGTGAACCGCCTGCGGCTCACCATCGCCGAGCCGCTGTTCGCGCGCACCATCGTCGTCGGCGAAGTCCTGCCGGATTCCCGCGGCCAGTCCTGGCCGCGCATCCTCGGTAGCGCCGCCGTCCAGCGCCGCAATCCCGCCGAACCGACCGTCTTCACGATTCCACTCCAGTCGCGGCCGCAGTCGGGAACGATCTTGGTCGAGATCGATCACGGCGACAACGCCCCCTTCGCGCCGGTCGCCGCCGAGGCCATCTACCCGGCCCGGCGGATCCATTTTCGCGCCGGAGAGGCCGCGGCGTGCACCCTGGTCTACGGCAATCCCGCCGCATCTGCCCCGCGCTACGA
>ENA-UPSM01002335-UPSM01002335.1-activated-sludge-metagenome-genome-assembly--contig:-NODE-2335-length-23263-cov-9.739745_pt1 | contig 23263 bp, 16 predicted proteins | sample MGYA00238181_ERZ773283 | MGnify/ENA primary metagenome ERZ773283 (study PRJEB29023, sample SAMN05720199) | activated sludge metagenome | isolation source: Anaerobic digester | place: Japan...
CGCGGCCGGGCCGGCGGTCAGCGCCTTGAGGTCGAGCGCGTAGCCCGAGACGAGCAGGTAGAGACCGTCGGCGTCGCGCGCGAGGCGCTGGTTGGCCCAGCCGAGCTGGTCGCGATAGAGACGCGCGAGAGGGTACTCGGGGACCACCCCGAGCCCGACCTCGTTGGTCACCGCGACGAGTGTGACGCCGCTCGTCGCGACGGCCTCGAGGAGGCGCTCGACAGCGGCCGTGACACGCGCCGCCGCGGCGCGCTCCTCGGCCGGCGGGAGCAGGCCCTTGTCGTAGTTGAAGCCGTCCTCCGGCGGCTCGCTGCCGCCGAGGGCGCCGTCCTGGAACAGCAGATTGGTCACCCACAGGGTGACGCAGTCGAGGAGGAGCACCGGTGAGGCGACCGGCGCGCCCGGATGGCCGCCGGACATCCCGGCGGCCGTCGCTGCGGCCGCGGCCGCGGCGCGCACCGCCTCCGGCACGTCGAGGGGACACTCGACCGTCGTCCACGTGGCCGGACGCGACGCCACGTGCGCGCTCACGCGCTGTGCCATCTCCTCGTCGTGGGCCTGCGACGTGGCGATGTAGGTCACACGGCCGCCGCACGGCTCGGCGAGCCGCGCCGCGAGCCGTTCGGCGTACGTGCTCTTGCCGCTGCGCGCGCCGCCGGTGACGAGGATGAGCCGGCCACGGACGGACCGGTCGGGAGCTGTATCCACCGCATGACCTCCCGCGAGGCGTTGTCGCAGTGATCGCCCAGCCGCGGTGTCCTGGCTCGCGCTTCGTCCTACTGGCCGCGCCTTCCCGCCCGGAGGGCAGTGGCATCGTCGCGGCGGTCGTCCGCGCTCACAGTTGCGGGGCAGCGCCGGCCTTGCACCGGCTTCCCAGCAGCGGGGAGATGCCGGGCAAGGCTACAGCCGCGAGCGCGTGGAATCAAACCCCCCGCGGGCTCAGGGCTCGCCGGCCTCGCCCGCAACGGACGTGCCCGCCTGCGCGACGCACGCGGGGCACACCCCGTAGACCTCCAGGTGATGCCCGTAGACCGAGAACCCCGTGGTCGCCTCGAGATGCCGCTCCAGGACGGACAGATCGCCCTCTCCGTCGAACTGGACGACCTTGCGGCAGCGGTGACAGACGAGCGGATGGGTGTGGCCGACACCGATGGCCGTGTAGCACGCCTCGGGATGGGAGGTCTGCACGCGCACGAGCAACCCCATCTCGTTGAGCAGCGCCACGGTGCGGTACACGGTCGCCTGTCCCACGCCGTCGGAGCCGACGGCCGCGGCGGCCTCGGCGATCGTGGAGGCGCGCGCGCACGTCGAGAAGTACTCCCACACCCGACGTCGCTGCCTGGTGAGCGGCACGCCGAGCCGCTCGAAGGCGTCGACGACGAGAGCGTCCCGGCTGTTGTCCGACATATCCGGCATGGCGCCGATTATGGCACGCGGGTCGTGCGCGGCACAGCGCGCCATACATCTTGACGCAGGCTGTCTCCCGTGCGACGATGAGAATGATTCTCATTACGTTCCGGCCCAGCTGTCCGGCGACGGACCTCCGGCGACTGAACAAGGAGGCACGATGGCTCGAATGACGACGCACTCTGTCGAGGAGCATCCGATGTCCGATCCGTCGCTGAGGTGCACCGACGCCGGCTCGACGTCCGAGCGCCGCGCTCCGGGTCGCGTCCACGTCTACACCGGGGAGGGCAAGGGCAAGACGAGCGCCGCGATGGGCCTGGCGCTTCGCGCACTCGGCCACAGGCGCAGGGTGTTCATAGGCCAGTTCATGAAGACCGGCTCGAGCGGGGAGGTCGCCGCGCTCGGCGCTTTCGGCCTGGCTCGCGTCGAGGGCTACGGCCACGACGGCTGGCTCTTCGGAGAACCGACGTCCGAGCATCAGCGCCGGGCACGCGCGGGTTTTGCCCGCTCCATCGACGCGTTGACCGGCGGCCGATACGACATCGTGATCCTCGACGAGATCGATGTCGCCCTCGCGTTCGGGCTGCTGACGATCGACGACTGCCTGTTGCTGCTCGACCGCAGGCCGCACGAAGTGGAACTGGTATTCACGGGACGCAGTGCGCCGCCGGAGATCACCGCACGCGCCGATCTCGTGACCGAGATGCGCGAGGTGAAGCATTACTACCACCAGGGCGTGGATGCACGCCCCGGCATCGAGTACTGACGCGACAGACGACCGGGGAGGTACGGGTGTCTGGACTGCTCGACAAGCCCGGCGTGACCATGGAGTCAGAGAGCGACGACGGCCGCGAGAGCGACACCGGCCTCCGACCTCAGGCCGATGCCCGTCGCATACGCGGTGTCCTCGTGTTCCTCGCCCCTGTCCGTCGGGCGGGCGGATCCCAAGCGGAGAACCGGCGACGTGTTCCTCCGGATCACGTCCGCCGGCAGAGCCATCGCAGCGAGGACCGGATACCCGGCCCCGGCTCCGCACCGGCACGCCCACGCCTTCCCCCTGACAGGATCGAACACCGCCCGTCCGGACGGCTCACCCCGGAAGAGCGACGCGCCCTCATCGCCGCACGCGTCGCACGCAAGCGTTTCGTGAAGGTCGCCCGTCTCAGCGCGGAGCTCGGAGTCTCACGGATGACCATCCGTCGCGATCTCACGCAGCTCGAGGCCGAAGGACTCCTGGTGCGCTCCCACGGCGGCGCGATGCGTGTTGCCGAGGCGCGGCCTTCCCTCTAGGACCGCCAGCATCCTCCACCATGTCGCGCGAACGGCTCTCTCCACGCTCCTGCAAGCGGCCTCGGGTGGAGAATCTGACAGCCGGACGATTTGCGAATCATTCTCATATTGCTCTATGATGAGCCATCCCCACACATATGCAGTCCAGGTCGCGCCTGACCGCGGCCCGGTTCGGGACCTGCGAGTACACCGACACCGAAGGACCCTCAGAGACGCTTGCCCCACTCCGGGCGAGGTGGACGAGCGGTCGGTGGAATCCGCGGCGCTCGGTCGCCCGACAGACTGCCGTCGGAAAGGAGTCACCAGTGCCACATCGTCGCATCCTGCTCATGATCGCCGTTGCGTGTCTCGGCGCGGCCGTCATCGTCCCTACGGCGACGGCACTCACTGCCGGGGTCCGTGTCGAGGCCTCGTCGGGCACCATAGCGTCGCTCACGCCGGTCACTGTGTCGGCCACCCCGAGCTTCTACGACAGCAACGGCAACCTCTACCGGACCAAGACACCCAATGCCCTGGCCGCACTGGCCTCCGCAGCCGGTATCCGCGGTTTCACCTGGGAGGCGGCCTACGAGGGTACCTTCGTCACCAACATCGCGGGCTTCACGTCGCTCCCCGACTGGAGCGAGGGCTGGGTCTATGCCGTCAACGGAGCCGGCTACCCGATCGTCGATGTCGCCGCCATCGACTTCACGCTCAGGGACGGCGACGAGACGCTGTGGACGCAGTCGCCGGACGCCACGTTTGCCCGCGCGTCGGTGGCGCTGGTCACGGAGCTCGACACGACGTACACGAGCGGTGAGGACCTTACCGTCACCGTCAAGGCCGACGACCTGGCGAAGGTGAACAGCCAGGCTGACTACGACAGGTACGGGCGGACTGACCCGACCCAGCTCGAGAAACCGGCGGACTTCCCACCGGTGGAGGGCGCCACTGTGCACGTGGGCAGCGCGACGTACACCACGTCGTCCGACGGCACCGTCACTATCGCCGCACCCGCCGACGGCAGCTACCTCGTTTGGGCGGAGAAGCCCATGGACGTGTCCACCTGGTACGTCCGCTCCCCCAGAGCCCTCGTCAACTTCGGCGCCGAGTTGACGCTCACCGGCGCGAGTGTCGCCCCGGCGAAGTTCGTGCCGGGCAAAGCCAGGCCCACCGTCCGTTTCACCCTGTCCCGGCCCGCCCGCGTCAAGGTCCAGATCCGCAATGCGAAGAACAAGACCATACGCACGATGCTCGTCCGTCGAGAGGCCGGCGAACAGCGAGTGACCTGGAACGGAAGGCGCGCGGACGGCAAGCTGGTCCCGCGCAGAGCCCGTTACACCCTGCGAGTCAGCGCCGCGGACACCTGGGGCCGCGTGACCCCCGTCACTGTCCTGAAGCTCCAGGCCAAGTGACGACTGAGGGCAGCCGGTGAGCCGCCGAACGGTGGTCCGACGCTCCGCCGGGAGCGGCTTCCGCGGCACAACGATGCTGCAGTGCCGGACGACCGTCACGAAAGCGAGTCGTCTCCGGCTTGAGCGCCGCGTTGCCCTCTGGCTCCAGTGGTTCGTGCTGCTCCTGCTCGGCGGCCTGCTCCTGCTCCCCGGATGCGGATCCGGGGAGCAGGCGCGGACCGCGCCCGCCGATCCCGGACGACCCCCGCTCGCGGACGAGGTCCGCCTGGTCGTCTCGCGCGACTTCGGCCGCCAGATCATGACCGATGTGACCGCCCCCGTCACGAAAGACATCACCGTCATGCGCCTGCTCGCCGAGAACGTCGAGGTGGAGACCGCGTACGGCGGCGGGTTCGTGAAGGCGATCGCCGGCGTGGCCTCGACTCACGGATCTGTGGCCGAGACGAACGCCGAGGACTGGTTCTACTGGGTCGACGGCCTGATGGCGGACGTCGGCGCCGCTGACTTCAAGCTGCGTGGCGGCCAGACCGTGTGGTGGGACTACCATGCGTGGGCCGACGCGATGTACCTCCCCACCGCGATCTTCGCGCTGCCGGCGCCCTGGGCGGACGGCGAGCCGTTGCTCGTCACCAACCAGGCCGACGCGGCCGTCCGCGCATGGGCCGAGGACGCCGGTGTGTCGCTCGGCGCGACCGTACCGTTCGGCCGGAAAGCCCCCCATCAGGCGGTCGTGGTGGCCACGGCGGCCGAGGCGGAGGCTGTACCGTGGCTGATGAGCCGCCTCGCCGGCCACGATGGTGGAGTCGAGCTTGTGACGGTCGCCTCCGGACGTCTCGTCCTTCAGGCCTTGGACGGCTCTACCGGGCCGGACGCATCCGGCGTGTGTCTCGCCCTGCCCGATCCGGACGACATGGACATGCCCTTGCTCGTCCTCCTCGTCACCTCTGAGGAGGACCTTGGCCCGCTGCTCGAGACCGTCACCCCCGCCTCCGTCTCAGCCCGTCTGGGCATCGCTCTCGTGGACGGCAAGCCGGTCCCGCTGCCATGGCGAGCCGACTGATCCATGTGGCCGCCGGGCGGGACGCCGCCGCCGACCTTGCCCCATATGGCGCAGGCACGGCGTCGCCTCTGAGAGAGCGCACGCTCGCCTCGCGCGGACCCGAGGACAGGACCCGCTTCCGCGCGGCACGCCGGGCTGCGCTGCTCCGCGAACGTGAGTCCCGGCGATACGGACTGCGCCGCCTCCGGCCTGCAGTCTCCCTCTCGTGCACGCTCGCGCTGGCGGCAGCCGCGCTCGTCACGACCAATCCAGCCCAGTCTGCCGTCATCCTGGTGATCGTCGTCACCACGCTCGCAGCCAGTCGTGTCCTGCGTGCGGCCTGGCCCTACATCCGCGTGTCTCTGTACATCGTCGCCGTCGTGCTCCTCGTCAACCCCCTGTTCGCTGGGGCGGGTCTGGACGTGCTCTGGGGCATCGGCGTCGGTCCGTTCCGCATCGCAGTCACGGTACAGGGAGTGGTGTTCGGCGTGGGGAGCGCCCTGCGCCTCGCAGGCGTGATCCTCGCCTTCTCCCTGCTCAACCTGTGCGTCGACCCTGACGACCAGTTGGCGATCGCGAGCAGGTTCTCGTTCCGCTCCGGCCTGGTGCTCTCGCTGGCGGCGCGGCTTCTGCCGGTCTTCTCGCGCGACGCAGCCCGCATCATCGACGCCCAGAGGGCGCGCGGCGTCCGTCTGGACGACGGGCGAGCCCACCACCGCGCCGCCCTCCGACTGCCGCTGCTCGCGACGCTGCTCACACAGAGCCTCGAGCGGGCCGTCGACGTTGCGGCCTCCATGGAGGCGCGCGGTTATGGAGCCGGCAGACGCACCCGCTGGGCGCGACGACGGCGATGGACACCGACTGACGCCGCCGCATTGTCGGCCGCGGTCACCGCCTTCGCCGGCGTGGTTGTCGGCGCCGTCGCCGGGGCTTGGTCGTTCACGTATTTCCCCTTGCTCGGCGACATCTGGTCTCCTTTGGGAGGCACCCTCTGGCTCGTGGTCGTCGCCGGCCTCGTCATCCCCCTCATCGTCACCATGCCATGGCGCCCCTTGCCGTCCTCAAGCAGGTGACATACACCTACCCGGGCGCGGCGCGGACGGCGCTCCAGACCGTCGACCTCACGATCGACGCCGCCGAGGTCGTCCTCGTGATCGGTGGCTCGGGCAGCGGCAAGACGACCCTGCTGCGCTGTCTGAACGGCATCGTCCCGCGCTTCCACGGCGGAGTCTTCGGAGGTTCCGTCACCGTCGAGGGCCTGGACACGCGCTCAGAGCCGTCCAGGCGTCTCGCCCGCAGTGTCGGGCTGGTCTTCCAGGACCCGGAGTCCCAGTCGGTGATGACGGGCGTGGAGCGGGAGTTGGCCTTTGGGCTCGAGAACCTCGGTGTGCCGTCCGCCGACATCACCCGGCTGGTGGAAGAGGCCCTCATCTCCACCGGCCTCTCGCATCTCCGCCACGCCCCGCTCTCCGAACTGTCGGGCGGCGAGCTGCAGCGTGTGGCCCTGGCCGGGGTCATCGCCATGCAGCCGAGGATCCTGGCCCTGGACGAGCCCACGTCCCAGCTGGATCCGGTGAGCAGCGAGGATCTCCTGGCGGCGATCCGCAGACTGTCTGAGGACACCGGAGCCGCGATCGTGGTCGCGGAGCACCGCATCGAGCGATGTCTGCACCTCGCCACGCGGGTCGTCGTGCTTGACCAGGGCGAGCTGATCCGCGACGACGACCCGGACACGTTTGCGCGATGGGCCGCGATCGCCCGGCCGGATTGGCTCACGCCGATCGGACGCCTGTTCAGTCGGCGCCCCTCCACACCGAAAGGCCATCCCCCGACACCCGACGGCCGACTCCCTTTCACCGTCAAGGACGCCCATGCCCTGCTCGCCCGGGATGACTCCTGCCGGCTCATCCCCTCCTGGCATGACGACCCGCCACGGAGATCGAGCGAGACCGTGCTGAGCGCTGAGAAGCTCACGATCGGATACGACCCGGAGTTGCCGCTCGCCGTCGGCCTGGACCTCACGGTCGACCGCGGAGAGGTCGTCGCACTCATGGGAGAGAACGGAGTCGGCAAGTCCACCCTGGTGAAGCACTTCAACGGGCTCCTCCGTCCGCTGCGAGGCCGTGTCGTCCTGGGCGGGCTCGACGTCGCGACGTTGTCCGTGTCAGAGGCCGCGCGCCTCTGTGGCTACCTCGGCCAGAACCCCGGCGACTACTTCGTCAAGGAGTCGGTCGCCGCCGAGATCGACTATTCCCTCGCGACGCTGGACCTGCGCGGAGAGAGGGCCGCACAACTGAGTGAGCGTGTCATCGCCGACCTGGACCTGGCGCACCTGCTGGACCGGGACCCGCGCGGACTCTCGGGCGGCGAGCGCACGCGGGCGGCGCTCGCCATCGTCGCCTGCGCCGAGCCGCCGTTGCTTGTGCTCGACGAGCCTACCCGCGGTGTCGACCCGTCCCACAAGACCGGGCTCGCGAAGCTGCTCCGCGCCTGGGCTGCGGCAGGAAGGACGACGTTCGTCGTCACGCACGACGTCGAGTTCGCCGCCCGCGCGGCGTCCCGTGTCATCCTGCTCGGGCCAGACGGGATCCTCGCCGACGGCTCGCCACGCCACGTCCTCCACAGGGCGCTGTTCTTCACCACGCAGATCGATCGTCTCCTGCGCGACGTGACCCCCGGTGCGTTGCTCGACGACGAAGTCACTTGGGAGGTGCCCTCGTGAAACGCCCGGACCCGCAGCGTGGCGGCTTCCACACGGCGACGGAGTGGCTGCGGCGACATCTCGCCGGCCTGCTCGCAGGGACACTCGTCGGCGCCGGGACGCTGCTCGTGATCAGAGGCGTCACGGCCCCGCGCGAGGCCGACTGGGGCGTCACCAGCCTGTTGGTCGTCGTCGCCGTCCTGATGACAGGCATCGCCGTGGCCGGCTCCAGGCTGTCGACGGCACACCAGCTTGCTGTGGTGGCCGCCCTGGCTGCGTTCGCGACGGCGAGTCGCCTGTTGTTCGCAGCGTTGCCGAACTTCAAGCCGGTCACTTTCATCGTCCTTGTCGCAGGAGTGGCTCTCGGGCCTGCTCCAGGGTTCATGGTCGGAGCGACGACCGGGCTGGTGTCGAACCTCTTCTTCGGACACGGACCGTGGACGCCGTGGCAGATGCTCGCGTGGGGTGCGATCGGCGCGGCAGGCGGCCTCATGGGGCTGGCCGGCCGCCGCCCGGCGCGCTGGGAACTGGTGCTCGTCGGCGGCCTGTCGGCAGTGGCGTTCGACTGGTTCGTCACCCTCTGGATGTACCTCGCCTTCACGGCGCGCACCTGGCCCGCTCTGGTCGCCCTCTACGCACAAGGCCTCTTCTTCGACGCATCACATGCCGCCGCGACGTGCCTCTTCGCTGCCGTCTTCGGGACGCGGATGGTGGCCCTGATCGGCCGCTACCGGAGCCGCACCGAGGTGGTCCTGTTGCCCTTCACGGAGGAGGGATGATGATGGTGATCCGGCTGCGTCTCGCCTTGATCCTCGCAGCAGGGACGACCACGGTGGCAGCGCTCTCGCTTGCGCCCCCCGGACTCGCCGCCCGCTCTGCCGTCGTGACCCGGGGGCTCGACTACCTTCACGCCGTGCAACGGTCTGACGGCCGGTTCCAGGATCCCGCCTTCACGCCGTGGGGCGTCCTCGCCATCGCCGCGAGCGGAGAAGACCCCACCGGCAGTGCCTGGGGCGGCGCGGGCAAGAGCCCCGTGGGGTACCTCGAGAGCCTGGATCTCGACGCGCACGCGACGCAGGGTGCGACCGGCAACGCGCCCGCCTACTACGCCAAGATGATCCTCGCCTATGTGGCAGCCGGCCGCCGCGCCAGCCTCAAGGCCGCCGGGAGGGGCAGGACCGATCTCGTCGCCAAGCTCCTCAGCTTCCGCCGCGGAGACGGACGCTTCAGCCCGGCACCGACGGCGCCCGGGATCGCGGCGGTGAACACGACCACGTGGGCTGTCATCGCGCTCTGCGCCGCACAAGCCGAATCGTCAGTACGGGCCGACGCCGTTGCCTGGCTCCGTGGCCAGCAACTCCCGGACGGCGGGTTCTCCAGCAACGCGAGAGACGGCGGCTCCTCCGCCGTGAGCGACGTCGACGACACCGCCGCCGCGATCCAGGCGCTGGTCGCCGGCGGGACCGACGTCAAGCACCGCGCCCTCACGGACGCCCGGGCCTATCTGAAGAGCGCCCAGCGCCCGGACGGTGGGTTCTCCAGCAGCAGGAACGGCGGCTACACGTACTCCGAATCGACCGCATGGGCCATACAGGCCATCCTCGCACTTGGGGAGAACCCACAGTCGTCCGCATGGTCGATCCGCGGCAACACCCCCCATAGCGCACTCGCACAGCTTCAGACCGCCTCGGGTGCTTTCTCTCACCGCAAAGGCACGTTGGCCCTCCCGATCCTCTCCACCACCCAGAGCCTGGTGGCCGCGAACGGTCGCTCATTCGCCTCCTGGCCGCGCGGAGGCGGCACATGGGTGCGTCCGTTTGCAGCCGCGCCACGCGTGACGCGCCTGGCTCCTGCGCACGGATCGGTCCAATCTTCCCGCAAGATCTCCGTCCGCGCCGCCTATCAGGACCCGGCTGGAGGTACGGGCGTCAAAGCATCGGGGGTGAGGCTCACAGTCGACGGTCATGACATGACCAGGAAGGCCCGCATCACGGACTCTTCGCTCTCCGTGAACCTCACCGGCGCCGCCCTTGGGGCGCACAAGATCACGTTGCGCGTGGCCGATCGTGCCGGCAATGTACGTAGCGTGACGCACACGGTGACTGTCGGCCGATCCGGGAGTGCGAACGAAGAACCGGCAGGGGTCGCGGGAGAGGGCGGAAGAGCTGGTGGGTCCGACGACGTCGTGAGGGGCGAGGCCGACGGACGCGTGCACTCTGACGGCGAGTCCCGACCGGCGAGCCGGGCGCCGGACGATGAAGGTCCTCCGACGGCACGGCTGCCGGACGCGGGAACCGCTGCCGATCCTGTGACTCCGGCGGCGCCCGAGACCAGCTCGCCCGCGGGGGTCGCTGCAGAGGAGTCATCCGGCCGGCAGGAGCCGGCCGACCACGACGCCTCGCAGACCGTCAAGCCCGACGCCCACGGTCAGAAGAACCTCCTCTTCCTGCTCGGACTGGCGCTGGCGTCCGCGGCGGGAGGGTTCGGTCTGGCGTCGTCACAGCACGCCCGCATCGGCGCGGCCGCCCAGCGGCTGCGCGAGACTGCGCCGTTTGACCGACCACACGTCTGAAGCGCCGCCCGGCCGCCACGGCTGCGGATGGACGGCGCAGCTCGAGCGCTGCCGGCTCAGCGCACGACGAGCCTGCCGGCGACCATCCGGCTCTGCCGGTTGCCGGAGCGGTCGACGGCGAGAGCCTCGACACGATAGCGGCCGCGCGGCAGACGGCAGCGGAAGGAGAACACGTGCGCGGCCGGACCGGTGCTCAGCCAGCCGAGGGCGCGGCGCTTGACCACGCGCCCGCGCCCGTCGCGGATGCGGAGCGTGACCCGGGCCTGTGGACTGCGGGCGTCTTTGACCGTGTAGCGCAGCGACGCCTTCCTGCCGCGTCTCACTTCGGCCGGGTCCACGCGGACCACGGGCCCGACGACGTCCCCGAAGGTCGACGTCCACGTGACGCCGCCGTCGGTGGTGGCGAGGATCTCCTCGCCGTCGCCCACGACCCACGCCGTCCGGGCATCGAGCGCGTGGACGGCGGTGAGGTCGAAGTACACGTCGCCGGGATCCAGCGTCGCCCAGTGGCCGCCGCCGTCGGTGGTGCGCAGGACGAGGGCCTTCTGCGCCGCCGTCGCGTCGCCGACCGCCCACCCGACCTGCTCGTCCACCATGTCGAGGTCGTTCACGCGCAGGTCGCCGGCGTCGCCGCCCCACTGCGTCTCCCAGGTCGTGCCGCCGTCGGAGCTGTGGAGCACGACGCCGGCGCCGCTGACACGTTCGCCGGCGAGAACCGGGCCGGCGGCCGGGTCGCCACCGGCCACCCAGATGTGTGGACCCACGGTGTCCACGGCGCCCAGCAGCGCGCCGGGAGTGCGGAGCTGCTCCGTCCACGTCGTCGCGCCGTCAGTCGTGTGCCGGACGGTCCCCGTCACGCCGGCCCGGTCGTTGGCGAGCACCCAGCCCTCGGAGGCGCTCGCGAAGCGCATGCCCAGAAGGTCGCCCGCGGGAGCGCCCTTGACCTTCCTCCAGGTGCGGGCGCCGTCCGTGGTGCGCAGAAGGACGCCGCGGGTCCCGGCCGCGAAGCCGACCCGCCCGGAGACCGCCTCGACGCCGAGCAGGTACTCGAGCGTGGGCGCCGGGACGTACTTCCACGACGCGCCCTTGTCGGCGCTGCGCGCGATGAGGGCGCCGTCCCAGCCCTCGCCGCCCACCACCCACAGACGCCCGGACGGCGTCACCGCCAGGGCGTCGGCCGAGTAGGCGCCGCCGTCCGAGGGCCGCGCCGTCTTCCAGAGCCGCCCGCCGTCGGTGGTGCGCAGGACCACGCTCTCGCTGACGACGTTGTCGTAGCCCGTCGCCCATCCGTGCCGCAGGTCCGTGAAGTACACGTCGGTGAGGCCGCAGGTGGCGCGCCTCCAGGACGGCTCGGGCAGCTTCCGGCGCGCCTGGCCGCTGGCGTTGTAGGCGCGCAGCAGGCGGTACCAGCCCACCCCTCCATCGACGGGCCGCGCGCCGAAGAGCGACCGCCTGCGGTAGGCGGAGCGGTACTCGGCCCACTCGTTGCCGGTGCCGATCCAGACGCTGAGCCCGCGCAGCCAGCGCACGTAGGAGCCGTTGCTGACACCGGTCACCATGTCGGCGACGGCGTCACGCACCGCCGCCGCGGCGCTCACCAGCTCCGCGTCGTCGTCCAGATCGTGACCGTCGACGAGCCTCGCCGCGAACATGCCCAGGTCCTGCTGCCACGAGTCCCACGCCGCCAGGCTGGAGGCCACCGCGCGCCGCACGGCCCGTCCGTATCCCGGCGGATCGGCGACGAGCCCGGCGCGCAGACGGCGCGTGAAGTCCGTCATCGCGGGTCCCGCGGCCCGCACGGCGGCGAGGTCCACGGCCGTGAGGCTCACCCAGTCGAAGCAGCGGAGACAGCCGTAGTACGCGTCCCAGCCGCGCAGCATGTCGTCCGCCACCTGCTCCGGCGAACGCCCCGGGTCGGCGGCGAGCGGCGCGAACATGACGTCGTAAGGGTACCCGTCCTGGTCGATGGTCTCTTCGCTGGCGACGAGACGGGCGACCAGCGGCCGGCCGGAGTCCTCCGGATGATCCACGGAGGCGATGTCCCACGCGACCTCCACGTCGCCCATGTTGCAGGCGTCGAAGGCGAGGATGTCGATCGGCACGCCCGCTCCCGCCAGCGCCGCGCGGAGTCCCGGCATCGTGATCGCGTGGTCGCCGGAGCTCTCGTCGCGCGAGAAGTAACGCCAGCCGTAGCCGTGGTCCCACCCCACCACCACCAGACGGTCTGAGGGAAAACGCCGGTGCACCTGCTCCAGGAACCAGCGGAAGGTGGCCCCCCTGCCGAAGTCACGCTCCTTGGTGAAGTGCCGGACCGTGGTCACCTTCTTCCCCTCCACCCGGTAGAGGAAGGCGCCGTCGGCGGCCTGCTTGTCGACGAGGGCGACCACGTTGACGTGCGGAGAGGGGGGGATGCGCCTGAGCGCCGGCAGGGTGAAGCGCGGCCACGTGTACTCGAGGTCGTTGTCGGCGTTGATGTAGAGGGCCACGGTCCAGGTCTGGCCGGCGTCGGGGCCGGCGGCGGAAGCGAGGCCGGGCTCAGCGGCGAGGAGTGAGCCGGCCGTGCAAAGCGTGCAGAGAAACGTGATCGCCGCCACGGCGGCCGGCCGAACGAACCGATCCATCATCCCCTCCTGCCCGGCGCCGGCCGAGCTGTCGCCGCACACGGACTCGTCGCCGCGCCGGAGATCCCGGCGGGCCGCCCCGCCACCATGCTCTCCCCACAGGAGGCTCACGTCAACGCCGGACCCCCGCGGCGACCGGCGCGGCATGTCGACCGACGCCCTGCGTGACCGTCGAACCCCGCCACCGGAGCGGTCAGGTCACGGCGCGACGGTCGCGGCGCGGCGATATACTGCCTCCATGCCCGTCGACGACCGCACACTGGCGGCGCTGCGTGCGGCGCCCCTGTTCCGACGCCTGGACGGCGGACAGCTGGCGCGTCTCGCCGGGATCGCGCAACCGCGCCGCATCGCCGCCGAGGAGACGCTCTTCCTGCAGGGCGACCCCGCCGACGCCTTCTACCTGCTGGCCGAGGGCCGCATCAAGGTGTTCAAGCTGCTGCGCGACGGGCGCAGCGCCACCATCCGGCACGTGGAAGCGGGGCAGACCTTCGCCGAGGCCGCCCTCTTCCACGAGGCGTTCGCCTCCAGCACCGAGACCCTCTCGGACTGCCTCGTCTACCGCTTCGAGAAGGACGTGATGCTCGGCCTGCTGCTGACCGAGCCGCAGCTGGCCGTGAACCTGCTGGCCGCCATGGCCCACCTGCTCGGTCTGCTCAACCGCCGCGTGGAGGAGCTTCTGCTGCCGGTCCCGGCGCGCCTCGCCAGATATCTTCTGGCGCGCGCCGACGAGCAGCTCGATCCGGTCGCCGGCGGCGACGTGCCGCGCGTGATCCGCCTCCCGATCCGGAAGCGCGAGCTGGCCGCCAGGCTGGGGACGGTGCCGGAGACGCTCAGCCGCACCTTCGACCGCTTCAAGCGGGCACAGGTGATCCGCATGAGCAACGACCACCGGCTCATCGAGATCCTCAGCTTCGAGAAGCTCCATCGCCTGGCGCAGCAGTAGCGCCCCGCCGGCCGACGGGCGCGGAGGCGGGGGACCATTGACACAGGTCAATGTGGTCGCCGGCCGCTTCAGGTAGGTTGTCACGGTCATCACCGTGCAAACCCCCCTCTAAGAGAGAGCGACACATGCCAGTCCGCAGCATCGTGAAGATCGACGAAGAACTCTGTACCGGGTGCGGCCTCTGCGTCACCCCGTGCGCCGAAGGCGCGATCGAGATCGTCGACGGCAAAGCCAAGGTCGTCAAGGAGGAGCTGTGCGACGGCGCCGGCTTCTGCCTCGCCATCTGCCCCGAAGGAGCCCTCACCGTGGAGAAGAGAGAAGCCCCCGCCTTCGACGAGGACGCGGCCGCCGAGCGCATCGCCGAGAAGCTCGCCGCCCACGTCACCATCGAGCAGACCTGCATGAACTGCGGCCGCAGCGAGGACGAGGCCGTCCTCTTCCCGGCGCGCACCAAGGGTGAGAGCACCTGGGTGTGCGTCAAGTGCCTGCCGCAGCTCATCCACGGCTGAGCCGGGTCCGCCTCCCCGACCCACACCCGTCCCGAACCTCGAGCGGCGCCGTCGCAGCGCCGCCGACGGCACCACTCTCCAGGAGGAGTCAATGGCCGACAGTTACCACAGCGCCAACCACGAGATGCTCAAGCAGACGCGCGAGGCCGGCGAGAGCACGGCCTTCGACCGCATGGACGACATGGGCGTGCGCTGCAAGTTCTGCGAGAAGGGCGTGCGCTGCTCCCTCTGTTCGCAGGGCCCCTGCCGCCTCACCGACAAGGTCACGCGCGGCGTGTGCGGCATCGACGCCGACGGCATGGCGATGCGCAACTTCCTGCTGCAGAACACGATGGGCACCGCCACCTACATGTACCACGCCGTCGAGGTCATGAAGACCCTCAAGCAGGCCGCGCCCGGCGGTACCTACGAGATCAAGGACTGGAACAAGCTCGAGACGCTGGCCGGGGTGGTGGGCGAGCCGCTCGAGCCGCGCGACACGCTGCCCCTGCGCGTCGCCGACGCGATCCTCGCGGAGATGAACCGCGACCACCAGAGCCCGTCGCCGTTCGTCGAGAAGATGGCGCCGGCCAAGCGCGTCGCCAAGTGGAAGGAGCTCGGCATCCTGCCGGGCGGCGTGCTGCACGAGAACATGTTCGCCACCGCGAGCTGCCTCACCAACGTGGACGGCAACTACGTCAGTCTCGCCCTCAAGGGCCTGCGGCTCGGCGTCGCCACCGCCTACGGCGCCCAGATCCCGCTCGAGTTCGCCCAGGACGCCCTGTTCGGCACCCCGACCCCGCATCCGATCAAGGTCGACCTCGGCATCATCGACCCCGCGTACGTCAACATCGCCGTGAACGGCCATGAGCCCATGGTCGGCGCCGCCCTCATCGCCGCGGCCCACGAGCCGGCCGCGCAGGAGAAGGCCAGGGCCGCCGGCGCCAAGGGGCTGCGCATCGTCGGCTCCATCGAGACCGGCCAGGAGCTCGTGCAGCGCTTCGAGGTCGACGACGTCTTCGTCGGTCTCACCGGCAACTGGCTCAGCGAGGAGCTGGCCGTCGCGACCGGCGGCCTCGACGTCTTCGCCGCCGACATGAACTGCACCGTGCCGACCCTCGGCGCGACCTGCGCCGCCCACGGCACCCTGCTGGTCCCGGTCAGCGACGTCATCGGCGTGGACGGCGCCGAGACGCCGGTCGTGTTCGACCCCGCCAACGCCGCCGACCAGGCGCGGCAGCTCATCGACATGGCGATCGCCAACTTCCCCGAGCGCCAGAAGCTCAGCCAGTCCCTGCCCGAGCTGCGCGAGGGCGACGCCGTCGCCGGGTTCAGCACGGAGAGCATCCTCGGCGCGCTCGGCGGCAGCCTCGACCCGCTGCTCGACGTCATCAAGAACGGCACCCTCAAGGGCGTCTGCGGACTCGTGAGCTGCACCACCCTGCGCGACGGCGACCAGGACAGCCACACCGTCGCCATCGCCCACGAGCTCATCAAGAACGACGTGCTCGTGCTCGCCATGGGCTGCGGCAACGCCGCCCTGCAGGTGGCCGGCCTCGAGACGCCGGAGGCCAAGGAGAAGGCGGGCCCCGGCCTCAAGGCCGTCTGCGAGCTGCTCGGGATCCCGCCGATCCTCAGCTTCGGCACCTGCACCGACACCGGGCGCATCATGCTGCTCGTCGGCGCCATCGCCGACGCCCTCGGCGTGGACACCTCCGACCTGCCGGTGGTGGCCACGGCGCCCGAGTACATGGAGCAGAAGGCCACCATCGACGCCATGGCGGCGCTGGCCTTCGGTCTGTACGTGCACGTCAACCCCGTGCCCTTCGTCTCCGGCGCCCCGAACCTGGTCAAGCTGGTCACCGAGGACCTGCCGGGCGTGACCGGCGGCAAGCTCGACGTCGAGACGGACGCCAAGCAGGCCGTGGCGAACATGATCGCCCACATCGACGCCAAGCGCGCCGCGCTCGGCATCTAGCCGCTCCACCCGCAGTAGGACGGGCCGGCCGGCCCGGCGTGGGGAGAACGCCACGCGACCGGCCGCGGCCCGATGTGACGAAGGCGGGGGCGCCACCGGCGCCCCCGCCTTCGCGCGTCCGGCCGCATCAGCCTCGCCGCGTGGCGACCTTCCTGGAGGAGACGTCTCTCAGGGCACGTTCCACACCGGCGTGCCCAGCGGCGCGTGGTCGTAGAGCCAGATCGCGTGCGAGTTGTACAGACGCGTGCAGCCGTGTGAGAAGTTGCGCGGGAAACGGCGCAGCAGGTGCGGCTCGTTGGTGCCGTGGATCGCACAGGGCGGATGGTAGGACATGATGCGCGAGCCGTACGGCCCTCCGGGCCACATCCCGCGCGCGTAGATCTTGAAGCGGCCTATCGGCGTGGGCAGCCCGGGACGCCCCGTCACGCAGGGGAACGCCTTGAGCAGCCGGCCGTACGAGTAGAAGCGCAGGGTGTACTCGGAGATGTCGACCACGATGATCCCCTTGGCGCCCAGCGGGACGCGGTACGGGTTGGGCTTGACGACCTGCACGCGGCGGACGCCCGAGCGACCCGCGAGATGTCCGGCGTCAGCGGCCATCACCACCCTCAGCTTGACGGCGCCGACGGGGCCGATGCGCCGGGCGACCCGTGCGCGCGAGTCGGCGCCGAGGGTGACGCTGCGCCAGTCGCGCCAGGCGCCGTCGACCTGGCGCTGGACGACGACCGTCGCGCCGGGATGAGCCGGGCGGACGGTCACCGCGAGACGCGCCGCCCGGTCCCTGTACACGCGCGTGGGGGCGGAGAACGTCAGCCGCGGCCGCACCGGCACGAGCGTCTCGGCGGACGCCGGCAGCCACGTCAGGCCGTCGCCCTCGTATTCGACCAGGTAGGCGGTGGTCTGCCGCGGCAGGACGCGGAACCGGGCCACGCCTTTGCCGTCAGTGGTCCGCAGCCCGACGACGACGAAGTCCGCGTGGGCGGCGGTCTTGCGGCTCAGCCGCACGGTCGCGCCGGGGATGCCGAGGGCGGCGACGAGATCGACGGGGTCGCCCGCCGTGATCGTCGCCGGCCGTGCGGTCAGAGTGAGAGCCGGCGCGACCGTCGGCGACGGCGTCGGCTCGTCCGCCTGGACCGTGGCCTGCCCTTCGGCGGCGCCGCCGAGTCCCGCCGTCCGGTCGGCGGCCGTCTGCGCCGGCGCCGCCGCGGCCGGCAGCCACAACGCCGCCGCGAGGATGGACGTCACGATCCCGAGACGTGCTCCCGTCATCACTGTCCTCCTTGCTTCGCCTGTCGACCCAGCGCCGGAGCCGCCCGTCCGCCTGCCCACGGTCAGCGCACCCGCACCGTGGTGCGCGTCGTCCCGGAGGCGTGGCCGGCGACGTCCCAGGCGCGGGCCAGGACCTGGTAGTCGCCGCGTCGCGCCGGCGCCCTGAAGCGCCACACGTCACGCTCGTTCACCGCGGCCGCCGGGACGCGCAGCTGACGGAGCGTGCGGCCGGCAGGGTCGCGCAGCCACAGCTTGACCACGGCGCTGCCGCACGAGAACGGCGGATCGGTCAGCGTGAAGCGCAGACGCACGGTGGCGTTGCGGGCGGCCGCCGCCGGCTCGAGCCGTACGCGGGGGGCGGCCACGTCGCCCCGCCCGTCGGAGTCGACGAACGCCTTGAGGCACACGTCCGAGGAGCCGTGACCCTTCTTCTTGCGCAGGTCGCGCCACACCGCACCGTCGGCACTGATGAACGACCGCCCCGGCGCGGGACGCGGCGCGATCAGCCGCGTCGGGTGCTCGAGAGGGATGGGCGTCGTGGAGCCCGGCGTCGTGAGGCGCACGGCGACCACGAAGTCGGCGCCGCGCGTCACCGGCGCCGGGGCGGCGAGATCCACGGTGTGGTAACCGCCGACGGGGATCGCGCCGGCGCCGGCCACGGGGGCCGTCGCGACCTCGTCGAGCGTCGGCGCGACGCGGACCTCGTAGGTCGCGCCCGGCGTGGGGGTGTAGAAGCTCACGGCGGTGACGCTGCCGTCGCCGCCGCTCGTGTACCTGGCCGCGAACCACGCCGTCTCGTCCTTGTACCCGATGCTCCTGGACCAGCCGAGCGCGTCGTGCTGGTAGATGGCGTCGTGGTTGGACGCCCGCTCCACGCCGTTGAAGACGGCCATCTGCGCGCCGAGCGAGCGGTCGTGATACGAGATCCAGAAGTAGCCACGAAGGCCGAACTCTGTCCCCCAGCTGTTCTTGATGAGGAAGGCGCCGGGGCCCGGCGGCCGGCGCACGAACCTCGCGGCCGGATAGGCGTCGTCCCAGCCCACGATGCAGACATGGTGGTCGAGCTCGGTGTCGCGCGAGTAGTACGCGCCCGTCGCCCTGTTCAGGTCGCTCCGCACGTAGGCCATCACCGCGTCCACGGCGCCGTGTTCCATCACGGCCCACTTGATCGCCGCGTTCGCCCGCGGGCTCTTGCGCGGCGGGAGGAACAGCACCTCCTGGACGTGACGCACGGCGCGCAGCCCCTCACGGGACGCCCCGGGACGCGGATACCGGTCGTCACGCTCCAGCACGGGGCCGGCCCAACGGGCCAGGTAGGCCGTGGAGATCGTGCTCGGGGCGCGCCCTTCGAAGCGCAGGCGCGAGCCCTGGAGGTTGGCCATGTGGTTCTCGGAGAGGTCGAGACGCGCGCCGGGCAGCAGGCACGACTCGAGCGAGCCGAGGGCGGAGAAGATCCAGCACGTGCTGTGGTTGGCCTGCTTGCCGACGCGGGTCACCCGGCCCAGCGCGCGCAGGTCGTACTTCTTGGGGAACGTGCGCCCCGTCCACGGCGCCGCGCCGGCGGCCGGCGGCGCGACGACGCACAGCGCCGATGTGAAGAGCGCCGCCAGGAGCGCCGCCCGATACCTCTGGCCTCTGCCCCGAGTCCCGGCCATGCATGCAACCCTACACGGCGGCCGGGCGGCGACGCATCCGGTCTCCTCCGAGACCGACTCGCCGTCGCCGAGCCGGCTTCCGCGCGACCGCCGGGACGGGGGACGCTCAGACGTCGAGCAGCTCGAAGCCGCTGGCAGGGTCGACGCGCCGCGTCGCCGCCGTGCCGGTGAGCTCGATCACCACGGCCTCGCCGATGACCCACGTGGTGACGCCGCGACGGATGCAGCCGGCCGTCACCTGGTCGTCGCGGCCGAAGGCGGCGTGCAGGTGCAGCATCGGCCTGCCGGCCTCGTCGGGGAAGATCGTCCCGACGCCGGCCGTCTCGTGCACGTCGTGCAGCACGCGCTGCAGGGGCGCGACCGGCCGCGCGGCGGCGTCCTCGGGGCCGACCACCACCCGGCTGCCGCCGGCCGCTCCGCCCAGCAGGATCACCGCGGCGCGGGCGATGCCCTCGGCCCGCGCCGCCGCCTCGATGCTCTCGTGCACCACGTCGCCGTCCTCGAGGCGGACGACGAGCACGCGGCCGAGCCGCGCTGCGCCGTACTTCATCCGGACCTCCCCGTGACCGTCGCCCCCATACTACTCCCGGACCGCCGCATCCCGTCAGGCCGAAGCCGCTCCCGTCCGCCGGGCTTGCTAGACTCGGTCTCGTGACCGACCCCCTCGACCCCACCGGGCCCGCCGCGCCGCCCCCCTCCGCCGCAGGCCGACCGACCTCGCCGCCCTCGGCCCGCGCCCTGCTGCACGAGGTCTTCGGCTTCGCGGAGTACAGGCCGCACCAGGAGGAGGTCGTCGAGCACCTCATCAGCGGCGGCGACGCCTTCGTCCTCATGCCCACCGGCGGCGGCAAGTCCCTCTGCTACCAGATCCCGGCCATGGTCCGCCCCGGCACGGGCATCGTCGTCTCGCCGCTCATCTCGCTCATGAAGGACCAGGTCGACGCCCTGCGCGCGGCCGGCGTCAGCGCCGCCGCCTACAACTCGTCGCTCGCGCCCGACGAGGCGCGCCGCACCCTGCGGGCGCTGCACGCCGGCGACCTCGACCTGCTCTACGTCGCCCCGGAGACGCTCATGACCGACGCGTTCCTCGCCCGCCTGCGGTCTCTGGACGACGACGGCGTGCCTGCCGCGCTGTTCGCCATCGACGAGGCGCACTGCGTGAGCCAGTGGGGCCACGACTTCCGCCCGGAGTACGTCCAGCTCGGCCGGCTCCGCGACCTCTTCTCGGGCGTGCCGGTCATGGCCTGCACCGCCACGGCCGACCCCGAGACCCGCGAGGACGTCCGCCTGCGGCTGGGGCTGCGCGACGCCAGGGTGTTCGTCACCGGGTTCGACCGGCCCAACATCCGCTACACGGTGGTCGAGAAGCGCGAGCCCCTGCATCAGCTCACGCGGTTCATCGCGGGGCACGAGGGCGAGTCGGGCATCGTCTACTGCCTCTCGCGCAGACGCACCGAGGAGGTCGCCGCCCGCTTGCGCACCCATGGGATAGACGCAGCCGCGTACCATGCCGGCCTCCCGGCGGACGAACGCCGCCGCGTGCAGGACGCCTTCGCGCGCGACGAGACGCGCGTCGTGGTCGCCACCGTCGCCTTCGGGCTGGGCATCGACAAGAGCGACGTGCGCTTCGTGGTCCACTACGACCTCCCCAAGAGCGTCGAGAGCTACTACCAGGAGACGGGCCGTTCCGGCCGCGACGGCCTGCCCGCCGAGGCCCTGCTGCTCTTCGGCCTCGGCGACGCCGCCGTGGTGCGTAGCCTCATCGAGGGCGGCGGAGCCGCTGACGGCGGCCGCGACCCGGAGCGCGTGCGGGTCGAGACGCACAAGCTCAACGCCATGGTGGGCTACGCCGACGGGCTCACCTGCCGCCGTGAGGCGCTGCTGGGCTACTTCGGCGAGCCGTATGCGGCTCCGTGCGGCAACTGCGACGTCTGCCTCGACCCGCCGCAGACGTTCGACGCCACCGAGCAGGCACAGATGGCGCTCAGCTGCGTCTACCGCCTGCACGAGCGCGACGGCTTCGGCTACGGCATCGGGCACGTGATCGACGTCCTGCGCGGCGCGCAGAGCGAGAAGACCCTCAGCCGCGGGCACGACACGCTCAGCACCTTCGGCATCGGCGCCGCGCACAGCCGCGAGCACTGGCAGAGCCTCATCCGGCAGCTCATCCATCGCGGCTACCTCTCCCAGGACATCGCGCGGTACTCGGCGCTGCGGCTCACTGCAGCGGCGCGCCCGCTGCTGCGCGGCGAGGAGACGCTCGTGCTCGCCGTCCCGCGCACGCGCGTCCCGACCCGGTCGCGGCGGGCGCGCGCCGGCCGCGAGCGCGGGGGCGCCGGGCCGGCGGAGCGCCCGGTGGACGAGGAGCTGTTCGAGGCGCTCCGCCGCCTGCGCAAGCGCCTCGCCGACGAGCAGAACGTGCCCGCCTACGTCGTGTTCAGCGACGCCACCCTGACGGAGATGGCGGCGCGCCGTCCCCGCACGCACGAGGAGCTCCTCGAGATCGGCGGCGTCGGCACGACCAAGCTCGAGCGTTACGGCACCGCCTTCCTCGCCGTGCTGGACGAGCACGCCGGCGACGCCTCGGGCCCCGCGGCGCCGCCGTGAACGGCGGCGCCGGTCAGGAGCGCGCCGCGGTCAACGGCGGCCGGCGGCGCGGAACAGCTCCGGCAGACTGACGCACTTGAACCCCCGCGCCCGCAGTCCCCTGAGGATCGCCGGCAGGGCCGCCGCCGTCTGGGGCGTCAGATGCAGGCAGACGATCGAGCCGGGGCGCACATGGGAGAGGACGCGGGAGGCGATCACACCGGCGCCTGGTTGCGACCAGTCTTGCGGATCCACGTCCCAGAGGATCACGCGGCAATAGCCGGCCGCCGCCGAGGCGCGGATCGTCGCCGCGTTGACGGCGCCGTACGGCGGCCTGCAGTACGGCATCGGAGAACACCCCGTCGCCTTCCACCAGGCCGCGGCGGAACGGGCCCACTCACTCTGGATCTGACGCGCGGTCTGGTGCGTCATCAACGCGTGCGTCCAGCCATGCGTACCGATCCCGTGGCCCTCGCGCACACAGCGCCGCGCCAGGGCCGGGTCCGCGGCCACGTACGAGCCGAGCGGGAAGAAGGTGCCGTGCATCCGGTAGCTTCTGAACGTGTTGAGGATGCTGCGCCACGGAGCGGACCCTCCGTCGTCGAAGGTCAGCGCCACGAGTCTGCCCACCCCGTCGACACGACGCCAGACCGCGCCCTTCACGACCCGTTGGTCGCGGAACGACCGTGGCGCGGAGACGGTGACGTTGCCCGCCTCATCCCTGAGCGTGAACACGATGCGGTACACGCCTGGCGTGAGCCCTTTGCCGCTCTTGTACCGCGACGGCACTTTGACGCTGCAGGATCCCGCGTGACGCTTCAGACCGTGCTTCCGGACCGCCGCGTAGCCGTACTGGTCGGTGATCGTGTACGAGAGCTTCACGAAGCCGGTCGGCTCGCCGATCGTGAACCGGCACTGCACCGGTTCGACGCCGCGAACGACGGCCGGAGAGACGCTCTTCCAGGTGAAGCGTGGCGGCCGCGTGTCGATCCTGACCGTGACCGATCTGGGCGCCTCGGCGTTGAGCGCGTTGTCGACCGAATAGAACTCCACCACGTGCTCGCCGTCGTTGGAGTGGTCCTTCGGTGCCTTGACCACGACCTTGTCGCCGATGCGCCACTGGCCGGAATCGACGCGCCAGACGGTGGCGGCGACGCCCGACGCGTCGTCGACGGCCGCGAACCTCACGACCGCAGCGCGGTTGCGCCAGCGTGTTCCGGCCCCGTCGGCCTCCGTGACCGGCGGCGCTACATCACCGGGTGACGGCGCGGCGACGGGCGTGATGACCGGCATGTCGGGCGGGAGGGCGGATGCCGAGTC
>ENA-UPSM01002340-UPSM01002340.1-activated-sludge-metagenome-genome-assembly--contig:-NODE-2340-length-23224-cov-5.481894_pt1 | contig 23224 bp, 22 predicted proteins | sample MGYA00238181_ERZ773283 | MGnify/ENA primary metagenome ERZ773283 (study PRJEB29023, sample SAMN05720199) | activated sludge metagenome | isolation source: Anaerobic digester | place: Japan...
CGTCGAGAAAAATCGACGCCATGATGAATTCGTTCCACGCGGTCATGAACGAAAATAGGGCCGTTACCGCGATGCCCGGACGGACCAACGGCAGCATGATCTTGAAAAAGATGATCCAATGACCAGCGCCGTCCAGGCGAGCCGATTCTTCGAGATCCCGCGGCAACGTGTCGAAAAATCCTTTGAGCATCCAGATGCAAAAGGGAACCGAGGCCGTGGAGTAAATGAGCACCAACCCCGCCGTCGTGCCGAAAAGCCCGAGCGTATCCAGAATGAATAGCAACGGAACCGCCGTGACGACCGCGGGAAACATCTGGGAGATGAGCATGAGTTTGAGTCCCGTCTCCCTGCCCGCGAAGGTGAAACGAGAAAAGCCATAGGCGGCGGATAGCGCGCACAACACACCGATGAGCGTGGCTACCGCGCTGATCAACAGGGAGTTGCCAAGCTGGTACCAAAACAGGGGATTGCCATTGAAGTCCTTGGCAAATAGGAAAGCTCCGAAATTTCCCAGGTAAAAGGAATCCGGCAGGGGAAGCGGATTGGGGTCGGCGCCAAGCTGACCCCCAGGCGTCAGCGCGAGCTTCAGCACCCATAAAACCGGATACAGCACCACGGTGGACATGAGCAGAAGCACGGCGTGGGTGATGATCACTTCCGGCAAGCGAGGCTTCACGACGCACCATCCTTTTGCAAACGTTCGGTCACACGGCTGTAGAACAGCAAGAAAATGAAGATGAGCACCGAGTAGGCCGCGGCATAGCCGAAACGCTGCCCGCGCTCGAACGCCCAACGATACGCCTCGCTGATGAGGATATCGGTCTGTGAGTTGGGCTCTCCTCCGCTGACCAGGTAGATGATGTTGAACATATTGAAGGTCCATACGGAGCCCAGAATGATCGCGGGCAGCAAAGCCGGCCGTACATGAGGGAAAATGACCAGGCGAAAACGCTGCCATCGCGTGGCGCCATCGAGCATCGCCGCCTCTTCCAACTCACCAGGGATCGACTGCAGCGCGCCCAGGGTAATCACCATCATGAAAGGAAAACCGAGCCACGTATTGGTCACCAGATTTGCCGTGAAGGCGGGAAGAAATTTGTCGAACCAGTTGTAACCCTCGAATCCAAAAGGAGAAAGTAGCACATTGACCGCGCCCACCTGCGCGTTGAACATGCCCTTCCACATCAACGCCGTGATGTAATTCGGAATCGCCCAGGGCAAGATCAACAACAGCCGATACAGCGTTCGCAATCGATTCCACGATGGGCGCAGCAACAACGCCAGCATCACGCCGATGGCCACATGCAACACCACATTCGCAAGCGTCCACAATACGGTCACCGCCAGCGCGAAGTAAAAAGAACGGGATTGAAACGCTCGTTCCAGGGGCGGAAATAGAATTCTTCCGAAGTTTTGCAGGCCCGTGAAGGTGAACGTGCCGTGCTCATGCGTGAAAAGAGATAGCCCCGCGCCAACGATCAGAGGAACGAATACGAGCAGCGCGACCGCCAACAACCCCGGCAACAAGTAGGGCAAGGCCGCTCGCGCGTGAAAGCCCGTAAGCTTCGCGCGCATCGCTTCGGGCCCGTGAACACCACGACGAACCCGCATCGCCACCAGAGCCGTGCCCACCGACAACAACACCACCAGCACGATCCCATAAGGCTTCCAATCCGCCGCGGGGGGCTTGGGCTCATCGACTCGAGCCAGCATATATCGCGCGTCTCCTACCGCCTTGTCGAAGTCGCGCCCCGCCAGACTTGCCGAAAGCAAGTCCGTCGCCGGCGTCCATACCGCCGCCATTCGAGCGCTGTTGGGCGTCACAATGCCATGTTCGAGAGACTGTCGCTGCACCCGAACCATAGCCACTTGCCGGGAGGAAGAGGGCGAAGGATCGAGCTTGTCGTAGGCCGCCCGCGTGACCGGCGGCAGCCCGAGCCGATCGAATCGCTCTTTTTCTCCCACCGCGCCAGCAAGAAACGAGGCCACCTGAGCGGCTTGTTCCGGATGTCGCGTCCGCGCGGAAACGTATACGCCTTCGACCGTAACGAAAGAACCCGTGGGTTTGCCCCAAATCTGAAACAACGGCGCGATATCCCACGTGCCGGAAGCGCCGATCTCCCCCGATGGCTGATACCAGGGACCTACGATGATGGTGGCCGCTTTTCCGGACTGAAACAGACGAACCATTTCGTTGTAATTCGGCTCCGGCGGCAACACCCCGGAGCGCTTCCACTGCCCCGGCCATCGGTAGCTTTTCAACCCCGGTTCTTCGAAAAGCGTAAAGGTCTTGCCATCCTGTCCAAAAAGCTCTCCGCCCGCTCCGATGAAAAACGGTGCATGAAAAAATGGATTGCTCGCATCATACGCAAGCGGCACCACCCCGCTGGGCAACTTCTGTTTCCACTCTTCCAATTCCGACGCATCCCGAGGCGGTCCATGAGGACATAATTGCGTGTTATAAAACTGAAAAAGTCCTTTGAATGTAAGGGGATAGCCAACCAACGCCCCCTCGATGGATAGCCCGTCGAGCAGCTTGTCGACATAGGCATCCGGCGCAAATGGCAGCGACCCACGCTCGACCACCCGCAAAATTTTCTCGTCGTGAAACTCGCCCAGCTCGTTATGAGGCCGAATGAACAAGTCGGGACCAGAACCGCGAGGGATGTTGCGAACCAGTTTGTCTTTGAAAGAATTATCGGGAACGCCTAGGGGCTCCACGTAGACTTGACCGCGATGCTCTTCGTTGAAACGCCGGAGCAAATCCTCCAGCACCTCGCGCTCTTGCCCTCGCTGCGAATGCCATACGATGATCTTCACACCGGTGGGTTGCGGCCGGAGAAGTTGGGTCACCGGGCGAAAAAGCACGATCACCAACGCCACGAGCACCAACATGCCCCACCCGAAGCGGGTCTTGCCTCCCTCGCTCACGGCTCCTCTCCAGACGCGCTTAACGTCAATGCCTCGCCGGTCGTCCGATGAAAAGCATGGCAGCGCTCCGACCGAATTTTGATCATCACCTCACTGCCCACGCGATAACCGAAAGCCGCATGCCCAGGCACGCTCGCTAGCAGACTCTGGCCACTATCCGCTTCCGTACCCTTGCTATCGTCGCCTTCCAATTCAATTCCTTGCACACTCAAGTGCAAGTATCCGCTTTCCCCCACGGGCTCCACCGCTCGAATCGTCGCGGAAAAACTATCCGACTCTTCCACGGCCGCGTCGCTCCCGCCCGGTTTCGTCAACACACAGACGTCTTCCACGCGAACTCCGACAAGGACTTCGCCGTCTTCGAGGCCAAGGGGCACAACGAGCTGCCCACTGCGAAAGCGTCCTTGTTGCACCTTGCCTCGCACCAGGGTCATGGATGGGGTTCCGATGAAGCGCGCAACGAAACGATTCGCGGGTCTGGTGTATAACTGCTCGGGCGATCCCACCTGCTGCACGATGCCTCGGTTCAACACTACGATCCGATCCGCGAGCGTCATGGCTTCGACTTGATCGTGGGTGACGTATAGGGTCGTTTTTTTGAGTTTGCGCTGCAACGCCTTGATTTCGACGCGTATTTGTGCGCGCAGGGCGGCATCGAGATTCGACAAGGGCTCATCGAAACAGTAGATTTCAGGCTTTCGTACCAAGCATCGTCCAATGGCCACGCGCTGTCGTTGTCCTCCCGAAAGCTGGCGCGGAAGACGATCGAGCAACGGTTCGAGGCCAAGAATCCCGGCCACTTCCTGCACCGCCCGTTTCTGTTCCTCGGCGGAAACCCCTTTGACGTAAAGGGGAAACGCCAGGTTGTCCCGAACGCTCATGTGCGGATACAGCGCGTAACTCTGAAAAACCATCCCCACGCCACGATCCTGCGGCGCCACGTCGTTCAGAACGCGATCGCCCGCGCGAATCTCGCCGTCGGTGATGGTCTCGAGTCCCGCCACCAGACGCAACAACGTGGATTTCCCGCAGCCGGATGGCCCCACGAGAACGACAAACTCGCCAGGTTCCGTGCGAAAAGTCACGTCGGATAACACCACCGTTTGGTCGTATCTTTTTCCGACTCGATCGAAAGTGAGGCTGTAGGTCATGGATCGGAGTGATGGGCTGGTCGTGGGAGTGGACGGGCCTTGCTCCTGCGACAAGTGAATGGGAACACCAGACCCCGATCAGCGTCAATTGTCAATTCAGGAGTGAGTTACGGGTGAGCGAATATGCGAATGATGAAGAGGATTTTCGTTGGAGCTTGACCTTCGACGATTCTGTGCGAGAGGCTACACGAGCCATCATGGGAACGGATCGAAGGAGCGTAGCTCGAAGTGTCTCGGCAATCCTTGGGATGCTTGGCGCTTTTTTTCTCTTGCTATTGCCAACCGTATCCGGCGCTGATTCGAACCCAAGCCCCAGCGCGCCGCATCGCACCCCATTTGTCGTGCATTTTGGGGACTCTTTCGTGCAAGCAGGCCTACAACAGAACCTTCGTCCACGCTTCCAGGCTCTGGGAGCCCGCTATATCACCGAAGCAAAAACCAGCTCCTGGCTCGCCACCTGGGCCTCCGGACAACAAGTAGACAACTTGTACTGGGGCTATCGTCCCGAACTATTCCTCGTGACCTTGGGGGCCAACGATCTTCTGTTTCAGCCCGCCGAAAAACGCGCGTACCTCGTGCGCGAAATCGTTCAAAAAATGCGGGGAACCCCTTGTATCTGGATCGGTATTCCCATCTGGGAAACCGCACCCACCGAATTTGTCGAAATGATTCGTCGAGAATCAGCCCCCTGCCGCTATTTCGACTCCAATCAGATCACCACGCGCATCAGCCGACAAGCGGACAAGCGTCATCCCGACGCCGCCGGGGGACAGTTTTGGGCGGACACGTTTTGGGCGTGGTACCAAACCCAACGGGACCCGCAGCGAGGACCGTGGGCGCTGAAACCTGCCCCGCCGGAAGAACATGCTCCTCGCCCCGATCCCGACCCTTGGAACCGAAATTCCGCGGCTTCCAGCCCCCTTCCTTGAGAAAACTCAGACTATTGCCCCTCCCTGGGCCGCGTCCGCTAAGATACGCATCGTGGCTTCTGAATCGCAATGGCGCTGGGTCGACCGAAACGGAGTGCAGCGAGTCCTGTCCTTCGACACCCTCGCTGATGCCTTGCGCAACGGCGCTTTGGGTAGAGATGTGCCGGTTTGGCGCGAGGGAATGCCCGCATTCATGCCCGCCGGATGGGTGCCTGAACTCGAAAACGCCTGCACCCAAGCTCCCTTGACCACTGCTGCCGACGCCGCAGCCGTGGGCGAAATCTCCCCACCCACCCAGGCCTCCCTGGAAGCCTTTCAACGTCTCATCAATCCCCAAAAATCGTCGAAAGATCCGCGACAATCCCCCACGGTCCCCTCCGGCAAAAGCATGAGAACCGCCATCCTCGGATCGCAAGCTCCCCATGTCGCGGCCCGACCCTTGCCCCCAAGCCCCATGGCGGCACCCCGAAAACCTCGGCCCCACGAGAAATCCAACCCACTCGACCCTCCGAGCCAAGCCTCCCACGAAAGCACCACGGCCAACGCTCCTACACCATCTTCTCCACCAGCCCAATCCTCCCCTCCCATCGATACGCCCCCTGCCACACCCCTCGCAATACAACACAGCGGTCAACGAAGTTCCTCGGAGCAAATCGAAACGTCCCGCACAGCCATGGTCCCTTCCACGCCTATTGACCCTTCTTCCCCACTTATCAGCACGGAAACTCACCCTTCCCACTTCGACCAAACCATGCCGTCCAACGTCATGCGCGCCGAATTCGAACGCCTCGCCCAACGACGCCGCCTGCTTCGTATCCTCTTCGCTAGCCTCTCCGCCATCGTGTTGCTCATCGGTGTACTGGCCCTCATCGCTTTGCGGACGCGCAACAGCAAATTACCACAGCCAGAAACCGCCCCAACCACCGCTCTATCCGTTGAAAGCATCCCCGACGCCGCACCAGCGCAAAGCGCGGTTCCTTTGGCAGCTTCCACCACCCCCGAACCCAGCGTCTCCCCTTCCGAAAAATCAGAAAAAGCTTGTAAATTTCAAGGGATACGAAAACGACTCGTCGTGGGAGCTTCGAAAGATATCCCCATGGAAGTCTGGTCCGATCCCTCGGAACGGCTCGTCGCTGTCGGTTTCGCCTCTCGAAACCATACAGCCCTCGGCTTCGTCCTCGACCCGAAAACGTTGACCCCGGAACGCTCCTTTACCAAGCAAGCTTCCCTTCACTTGACGAGGGTGGTTCCGCTGAACGCGCAAGGAACCATCACGTTCGAAACCGACGAACAAGCCCCTGCGGCTGCCGTCCTGAATCCGCTCACCGTTGCCTGTTCGCCACCGGCGAGACTGGGCACGTTCAAAGGTTCCCTCACGATACGGCGCGCGTCGGACACCATCCCCGAAATCCTCTGGAAACTTCCTTTCGGGGACACGCTCGAAGCCATGCGCGCGCTACCCATCCCTGGCAAAGGCATCGCGGTGGTATTTCGAGCCAACCACGAATTATGGTTGGGATGGATCTCCGAAGACCATAAAGCCGTCGGCGATCTGCAAAAAATCCAAGGGGTCGGCGAAAAAACCGGAACCCCATCGCTCGGATGGAATGGCCGACGCGTGCTCGTTGCCTTCGCGGACTTGCCCTCTGACCAGGCCCCATGGGCTGTGCGCGTGGCGGAAGCTGCTTTCGGCGATACGAATATCACTTCGTCGCCACTGAAATTTAATGTTGAAAAACAAGAGGTTCCAAGAATTTCCCCCGCTGTTCTCGGGCTGGCCGACGGTCGCTGGGTGCTTGTATTTACCGAAGGATCTGCTGGCTCCCGAAGCGTTCGCCTGCAAACCTTCGACAGTGATTTGCAGCCTCTCGAAGAGCCTTGTGCCATTTCGAAAACCGGCGACAATGCCGGACAGGGCCTGGCGACTGTTGGAAAAACGGGTGGAGTCGTGGTGTACTTGACCTCGATCGGTCCGTTTTACGAGGTATGGGCCGCGGGAATCGATTGCCAATGATCAAAATGGCCCCATCGCGCCGTTGGTTTTTGTTTCTATGTATGTTGAACCTCGTCGGCTGCTTGCCACGGCATCCGTCGCCCCCTCCTTCTATCGAAGAAACGGCGGTCGGACAGGGAGAGCGTTTCGAAACCGGACTTACGGTTTACGATGAGTACTTCAGCACGGTTCACCAACTTCATGGGGAGGTCGTGAACGCTGAACGGCAAGAAACCGACGCGATTTCTACGCTAGCGTCGGTGTTGGATCTATTGCCGACAGCCCCCGCGGCGCAGGTGTTGCGAAAGCTGAGAGAACGTTTGCCCACGCTGCCGGCCATGGAATTGGTCACTCATGATCCAATCCAAGGAAAACCTCCCTCAGCCACCGTACGGCTCGTCCACCGAGGGTGGCCCAAAGAAAACGTCAAAAGCATGATGCTTGTGCTCGAGGCCAGCGCAAACGCGAACCTCGACATCGCCTGGCGCATGAAAGAGATTCCCGAACGCTGCCAACGCATGAGCGATGTGGGCAAGGAACTCATCCACACGGTCGAGCACGATTTCGCGCGTGAACCGATGGAGCGACGCGATCAGATTCGACGAGAGTTCGAGGCTTCCTTTCAAATTCTCGGGGGGATGGCTGCCTCGGCGGAGGAAATTCATCAACGAACACAAGGGTTTACGAAGGATTTGGAGCAAGCGCTGACGGTGAGCGGTTCGGGGATCGAATGAACGTCAACCGCTAGCCTTCGTTACGCCAATTGTGGTTTCGCCGCGCCATCCACAATAGAAATGCCAGACAACAGATGGGAAATGCGTATCTTGCCCATGCGAAACAAGAGCTTGACCGATAGATGGGCAAATCCGCCATGACCACCCCGGCTCCATCGGCAAAATGATCCGATGCCGCAAGGACCTGTCCACGAGCGGATAGCACCGCGCTGATGCCATTGGTGGCCGCCCGAATGACACCGTAACGGTTTTCAATCGGTCGCATACGGCTGTTTTCGTAATGATAATCCTTGACCGCGTGCCAGTCGTTCGTGGGAACTAGCACGATACTTCGTCTGTCTCGCCCATATCCCGACGCCAAGTCCTCGAAGTTGTCGTCTTGGCAAATCATGGCGCCCACGGCATTTCCGCGCACCTGCCAATCCACACGAGTGCCATCACCGGCCTGATATCGTTCGATGAAAGGGACTCGATGGGTTTTTCGGTATTCGATTGGATGGGCCCCTTTCCGATCGATGAGCACCACACGATTGTCGTCATGCGTTCGATCGAAATATCCGATGGCCAACGCCACATCTCGTTGTTGCGCGAGCATGAAAAGAGGCTCGAGCAAGAGGTCCCGCGTCTGGGTCGTGGTCATGAACGGAGCTTCCGGGCAAACCACCAATGCCGCTCCCTGGTCCACAGCCTTTCGAACGAGGGGAATCACCATCGTTTCAACGACTTGAGGCGAAGGCGTGCGTGCGCCCAAAGGCATATCGTCATCGACCCACCCAATCGCGGCCACACGCAGATGGGATATGGGTGGTTCGAACCAACGGGCCGCATTGTATAGGGTGATGAGTCCGAACATCACGGCGAGAGACGTCAGGCCACGACGCGGCGAAAGGGTTTTTCGCAGGAGCCGAACCACCACGGCTTGCGCGCTGACAAGCACGAACACGATGCCTGTTCCGCCCGTGATATCCACGAATTGAATGGCCCAGGGGCTCTCGCTCCACACGCGCACGAAGCTTTGTGCCGTCCCCCATATCGGAATCGCGTGCGTGGCTATCCATTCCACCAAAGCCACCACCGCACCGACGGCGAAAGCGCCATGCAGGCCAGGCCATCGGTTCACACGATAGGCAATCCACGAAGCGACCATCCACCCAAACACCGTATAAATCCCAAGCCCTATCGCCATCATCCACGGAAAGGCGGTCACGACGAGAAGAGGGGCCGCATAAAAAACACCGAGTATCGCTCCAGCACCGAGGGGCACAAGCCAGGCGCTTCGAAATCCTTCCTTCTTTGGCCCGCTATCGAGGCTGCCTATCCAAAAAAGGAAAGCGAAAAGCTGAAGGGGCCAAAGATGCGCGGGGTAGTCCGATAAAAAGAGCAAGGAACCACTGAAGGCGGGCAAAACGATGCGTAACATCTGGTTTGGCCGGGGGATTGTCTTTGCCAAGCGATTCCGTGTCATGCGTAACTACTTGATAATATAGAAATTTTTCAAACTGCCACCCAGTATCTTCCTTCGGTTCGAAATTTTTTTCTCCCCTGCCACGAATCCTCGCAGCGGGCGCCGACGCGCCCTTCCCCCCATGACACGAAAGGAGCCTTCATGAAAGCTGCTGCCTCCAAACCATGGCTCGTGAGGATAGTCGTCTGTCTCGTCATGTTCTTTTCTCTGTCTTCAGCTTCTGCCGCCGTACGTTTGCAGGGACAGTGGGATGGACACGATCCGCTCGTCACGCTCGATGCCGACCAAGTCACCCCAGGGCAGGCCCTCAACCTTCTCGCGAACGCCGCGGGATGGAGCATCGTCGCTCCCGATCTCGGGAACCGGTCCTTGAGTCTCGGCGTTCGGGATCAACCCGCCTCCTCCGTCCTTGCCATGATTCTTTCGGACACCGACTACGTGGCCCGCCAAGATAACGACCGCGTTTTCATCACCACCGAGGCGGTCCCGCCCCAGGAAGAGAGTCACGACTCGCGCCAAGACCGCTCCGCGTTCGGCAGCGATATTCGGATCGAACAAGGTGAAAGCGTTCGAAACGTTGTCGCTACTGGCGGCAACATCGACATCTTCGGCCATGTCCAAAAGAACGTGAATGCGTTCGGAGGCGACGTTTTCGTACATGAAAACGCATCCATCGGAGGCGACGTTCAGGTCGTGGGAGGCACGGTCCATCTTGCCGATCGGTCCCGCATCGATGGTAACGTGGACGTGATAGGAGGAAGTTTGGAGCGAGATGCGAGCGCGGTTGTTCGTGGCAGCATCTCCGACAACGGCACGACCATCGACGCCACGAGTCTGGAAACGAAAGAGCATCAAGCAAGCGTATTCGAGCCCACAAGTTGGATGAGCCAGCTCGTCAGCGATACGCAACATGCCATCTCTCGAACGGTGTTACTGTTCTTGTTCGGTGTTGTATTCTGGGCTTTGCTCTCGCCGCAAATGCAAGCGCTTGAAGTCGAGGTAGCGGCGCGCCCCATGCGCTCGCTCGCTCTGGGACTCGTGGGCCTGCTTACTGCCACCCTGGCCGCCATCGTTCTCATCGTTACCGTCGTGGGAATCCCCTTCGCCGCCGTCGGCGTCATCACCACGATCGTCGTTGCCTATGTCGGCGCTTGTGCTGTGCTCAGCACGGTCGGCCAGGCGTTGTTGCGGCACAAAACCCAGAACCGATACATCCATCTCGCCGTCGGATGCGCGCTATTTCTGCTGTTGACGGCGATTCCCTACATGGGCTTTTTCGTATGGTCGGGTGTGTTGCTCATCGGTCTGGGTGCGGTCGTGGCTACCCGAGGCATGGGGCTCGTGCCAAGAAAAGAACGATATCCGGACCAGGGCCCGTATCGAACGGCTCCTTGTTGAACCGCCCAACACTGGACACGCCTCACCCTACAGGAGCCTCGAAACCACGAGGCTCTTTCGCTTATGGACCCCACCGCGGCCCGAAGCATGGCAGCTACAGCATCGGCGATGCCCCGAGCGATATCAATCGCACCCGATCAGGCGTTTTCAATGAGTTTGAGCAAGGTCTCTCGATTCGTCAGGCCCACGTGCTGACCCACCGCCTCGCCATTTTTGAACACCATCACCGTAGGAACTCCACGAATTCCATACCGTGCCGTGACATTCGGCGAGTTGTCGATATCCACCTTGCCCACCTTGATCTTGCCCTCGAGTTCGTCTGCAAGCTTGTCCACGATGGGAGACAACAGTTTGCAAGGACCACACCATGCCGCCGTAAAGTCGATCAGCACCGGAGTATCGCTTTTCAACACCTCCGTATCGAAATTCGAATCCGTGAAGGCAAGAACATTCTTCGACAATCCCATGATTCTCTCCGTGACCAGGTCCCCAAAGACCTCTTTCCAAACGTTGAAACAAGCCCTTGGATGCCGCGACCCTAGGAGCCGGTTGCGCTGGGGTCAAGGATCGGGCATCGGAAGATCCATCTGCTCACCCCCACACGCATCATGACCGGATCCTTTCGAACGATCTTGCTTGTATTGTTGCTCGGTTGCGCCGAGCGCCCCGCCCACGACCGCCCTTCCCTCCTCTGCTCACAGCCCGTCGCGCCCCTGCCGTCCGCTGCCGACCCGGTTTCTCCCCCCGAGACACCAGCAAGCGCGGAACCATCCCCCACCGCACCCTTGCCGATCCCAGAAGAGATGGCGGGCGTACCGGGAGGGCAGTTTTACGTTGGACAAGACAACATCGGCGAAATGGACGAACGCCCTCGGCACCTGGTCACCGTCAAACCGTTTTTGCTCGACCGCACCGAAGTAACCCATGAGGCTTATTACCGTTGCGTCGAAGCCAATGTCTGTCGCCCTCACTCCTCTGCATCGACGGCAGCCAACCATTTCGGCGATGATCGAAAGTTTCGCACTCCCACACGTCCCATCAGCGGCGTGTCCCACGAGGATGCCAGAACCTATTGTGCATGGGTGGACAAGCGCCTTCCCACCGAAGTCGAATGGGAGCGCGCTGCAAGAGGGAACGACGAGCGCCTGTATCCCTGGGGGAATGAAGAACCCACCCGAGATCTGGCCGTGTTCGGAGGCACCATCACGCAACCTGTGGGCAGCACCCCTCGAGGCGCTGGCCCCTACGGTCACCTCGACCTTGCCGGCAATGTCTGGGAATGGGTCGAAGATCATTACGACCCGTATGCTTATCGAAGATCATCCGCCGACGTCGGAGTACCCGGTTCCTGCGATGAGATCCTTGCCACGCAGGATGAATTACGAAAAACGGGCCAACAAGGCTTTACAGGTAGCAATCCCATCCCCACGGAATGTGAGTTCGTCCTTCGAGGTGGCGCTTTCAACTACGGCGCGAAAGGACTGCGAAGCTCCAATCGAGTCCATCACCCCGGACGATTTCGCCTTGTGATGAGCGGATTCCGCTGTGCCAGGGATTGGCCCACCGGTCCCACGGAGAGTACCGAATGAACACAAAAAAGCCATCGATCCTGACCGCTCCCCGCAGCGCCATGCCTTACTCATTTCTTGCGCTGTCGGCCATGCTCACGCTCGTCGCCGGCTGTCAGTCCAAAGAAGAAGCCGTATGGATCGCCTGTGACGCTCCCAACAAGGTCGATCCGTCTCTACCTCCTGCAGAACGGGGACAGGCCTTGGCGAACCTGATCGGGCGCGACGTCAAAAATCGCGACGTGCTCGCGCTGCTGGAAAGCCCTGAGCATCCAACTGAAAAAGCTAATAAACTCAATGAATTAGCCAAGTCTTACCATATTGAAACCTGCTCGCTTGCCGCCTTGTGGAGCAACGTGCCAACCCCTACGGCGGCTTTGTCCCAGGTCCCGCCTCCACGCTTTCTCCCGCCGGTTCTCGAACCCCAAGTGCTGGGTGAATTACCCATGGACGCCATCCAGCAGACCATGCAGAGACAATCGTCAAAACTCCGCGCCTGTTACGAAGCTGGCTTTCGCCGCGATCACAGCCTCGCGGGCGTGGTGCTGGTGCGTTTCGTGGTGGGAACAGAAGGTAACGTCATCGAAGCCACGGATGCGGGAAGCACCCTTTCCGATCCACAAGTCGTCGATTGCTTGCTCCAGGAGATTCGCAAAACGACGTTTCCAAAACCCAAAAACGGTAACGCAACCGTGCTATTTCCCATTCAATTGCGGCTTGATGCGACGGCTGCCGCTTCGGCTTCGCACGCTCCGGCCAGCGCAAGTTCCGCCCCTCCTTCCCCGCCCGCGGCGTCGAGCCCGTGAATCAAACGAGCGAAAACGCGGAGGATGCGTGGTTGGTCGCGAGGGCCTTGTCATAGGGTTCAGGGCTTGGCGCGACGTGGCCGCTGCGCTCGTCGAGCTTCGAATTCCGCTTTGGTTACGGCGTTGTCCTTGTTGGTATCCGCCTGGCTCAACCGCTGCCATACCCAGGAAGGCACTTCCGAAGCCACGATCTTGCCATCGCCATTTTTATCCAATTGTTCGAAGGTGGGACGCGCCCGATTGGCTCCTCGACCTGGCCGTGACGCGCGAAACGCCTCGAATTCCGCTTTGGTCACGGCATTATCCTTGTTGGTATCCGCCTGGCTCAATCGCTGCCAGCTCCAGGCGGGGACTTCCGAGGCCACGATCTTGCCATCGCCATTTTTATCCAATTGCTCGAAGGTGGGACGCGCCCAATTGGCTCCTCGACCTGGCCGTGACGCGCGAAACGCGTCGAATTCCGCTTTGGTCACGGCATTATCCTTGTTGGTATCCGCCTGGCTCAATCGCTGCCAGCTCCAGGCGGGAACTTCCGAGGCCACGATCTTGCCATCGCCATTTTTATCCAACTGCTCGAACGTGAATCGCTGCCGAGGCTGCGCGTTGGCTCGAGCCACGGTTCCCATCGCCAAACTCATGACCAAAGCTGCCAGCCATACATTCCTAGTTCTCATTGGGCATCATCTCCTTGCCACGAATGTGTTCATTGGTGCTTACAACGGAGCACAGGCACAAACCCGTCGCAGGATTTTTTCCGGCCCAAATTACGAAGTGCAAAACGACTACTTGGACGTGGCTCCCCCCTAACGTACTTCGATGTCCATGGCCTGGGACCAGTCCAAAACAATGTGTGCGAGAAGACCACCGCACTCGTCTCGTTCTCTATCCGGATACGTATAGATGGCTGCACTGCTCGAAAAGCCATGCTTCCGTCCATGATGTCGACCGCGAAGCTGCCTGGACAAAGTCCAGTGATTTCGTTCGACGGGATATCGATACCTTCGATCACTCACGTCATCGCGATGGTTCGATTCATCCATTCAGCCAAAATCTGGCTTATCCGCGATGTGCGCCATTCGTTCGACAAGCGCACGAATCTATCCGTTTTCGTTTCCCATTGACGCACTGCCGGGTGATAGTAGTAGCGTTGACAGTGGTGCAATACCTTCACCGCTTCCCTTTCACACCAGCTTCCCATCCCCTGCAGGGCAGGGCCGTGAGCACACGGTGGTGGCTGGCAGCATCCGTGCTTTGTTCTGCTTTTCTCGGCGCTGTTCCCGCGTGGGGACAGGCGGTCTTTCGGGGTCAAGAGATCTACGAAATGGCGAGGAGCGCCATTGACATCACCGACAATGAATTGCGTCTGCATCAGGCCAATGAGCGATTCGGCACGATGTATTCGCACGCTGCGGTGACCAGCCGGTGGGCTCCGGGTGAATTCTTGATGGCCGATGGCACGAAGCTTGGAGGAAACCTGGCGCGAAATCAGGTGTTGGTGGGAGGCGGTTGGGGTGACACCGAGGAAGGATTGTTTTTCCTGGGAGCGCAGATCGACCAGTTGGTTGCCGTGGGCCAGCCTGGTCAGGAAAAACAGTCCGACTCCGAACGATTCAAGCCCGGTGGTGTCGCCCAGATGCTGTACTACCTCGGTGGATCGCTGTATGGCGTGCAAGCCTCTGCGGGACTCCTTTTCAACCAAATGGGGCCTGAGAAGCTTCTGCTCGACGGATATGGCAACTTTTCCGCCCGAGCCGGTGGTAGCCCTCGGCCGGGTGCCCCCACCGACGTCCAGGATCCGGTCCGCTCACAGAATCCGCCGAATTCTTTGCTATTTACGGTCTACGATGGGCACACGGGCGCCTATATCGCCATGACCTATGGGGGCCAGCAAGAGCGCACCATGTCCGAAGACTGGATGGGCAATCGGACCTATCGAACCGAGGAAACGGGATCTGGAATCCAAGACGTACGGGTCAACGTACAGCCCTTGCAGCACTACTTGCCCGCTTGGTTCGGACTGCCGTTCGTAGCCCTCACCCGCTACGACCGTCCTTTTTCCGAACTCACTGCTTCCACGGAGGAGCAGTCGGCAACAAAAACCACTGATTTCGCGCTCGGTGCCGATGACGTGCTGCGAGGCGGATTGCGATGGCGGACCGTCATCAACCAGGATGGACGCCTTCGAATTGCTGAACTCGGTTATGTCGAAGAAGTGCGAAACGGTGAATTCGGGTTCCTGCTCGGAGCACGTGCCATGGCCGTCAACCGCACGGGTACCCACGAGCCGTCCGCGGAGGGATTCCTGAAAGCCAGCTACATGCGCTCGGAGCCCGACGTAGACGACAAAGCCGTACAGAGCTGGGTCGGCGTCGCGGTTTCCTACAGCTACAACACGCCAGATAGCGCAACCTTCATCCCGATTCCCAAGGCCCACGTCATGGGAATCCAGGTCATCTACGGCCCTACGGAGGTCGCCAAACCGTTGATTCCACTAGTCCGCGCCGTCGAAGACCGCGAGGAGGACGACTAATGGCAACCTGGAATCGATTCTCCACCATCGGGGCCATCATCATCGCAGGGGGCTTGCCTGCGGCTTGTGCTCCCCTCGAGGCTCCCACCAACGATTCCCAAGGGGCAAGTCGGTTCGTCCTCGAACCGTTGCTTCGGCAAGGCTCCGGGTTTCTATGCCCACCTCTCGAGCTGCACTTTGAGTTCTACGCAGTCGGCGATGATATCGACGCAGAGGTTTCATCGGTTCGCCAACCAGACGGCAGCACGCTCGTTTTCGTGTCTGGCACGCATACGATGACGTTTGCCAACGACACGACCTCTGCAAATTTCCACTGTTTCGGATGGTTCGCCAACCACGGGGTACATTCGATCGAGATGCCCGCGGCACCGCCAACCTCGCTGCCCCCCACACGGCTGCTGCCCTTCACCCACGGTACCTTGATCCAAAGCTGGAAAACCTTGTGGTGGAAAATCGGCTCCCCCAGCGCCGTCGAAATCGATATCCAAAACCTTTCCGGAATCATCGGCATTCGGGCCGACAGGACGGGACCGATGACCATGTCCGATCGGGAAGGTATGGTAGTGTTTACGCGCTGGACCATCGATGAAACCCCCAAGGCCAATCCGGATGGTGACGAGGTCCTTTTTTCTATCCCCGCCGGCTCTGTGCTGGGATCCGTTCGATATGCCGATGAAGTCGCGCCCGGGGTGTTTGCGTGGGTACAAACCATGGGCGAATCGGCCCAGTACTTCCGCACGGATCGTTCCACCCCGATAGATGCTAACCTATCGGAATTCAATATAAAATTCGTTGAACGGAACCCAGATACGGGGCATATCGTTCTCATCGGCGATGCGATCCATGATTGGGACGTGGATGGAACGGGCGCGTTGATAACGCCCCCATTGCCAGCCACGTCCGAAGGGTATGCACCGTGGAACATCGCCCGCCGTGCGGTGGCTTTGTCGGAGCGGTCCATGCCCAATCCGAATGCCGAGCAGCTTCGGGTTCCGATCAGCTATCAGGGCGCCTTTCTCGAAGCCGAAACGATGGTTGTCCACGAGCTACCCTCGACGCCTTGTACCGATCGGGAATCCTGTCGGCAAGTTGGCGAGCACTATCTGCTGGGGGCATGGCAATCGGCCAACCATCGCTATGGCGTGTACTACTCTTGGCCGTGGCTCGAAGACGGTATCCGGCCTTTGCTCGTGGTGGCGCCGCTGCCGTAGTAGGGGGTGGGCACTCTGAACAGAGAATTCAACGTTATTCTGCCGTGAAAAGGGTAAGCTCCCCACCCAATGCAGTTCCGCCAGATCTCCCCGTCCGCCATTTTGCTTAGCGTTGGCTTCATCGCTTGCACCTCGAACGAGACGGCCGTCACCAACCCGGCCATGGAAAAGCCCGTGCAGCCCACGCCCAGCGCATCGCCGCCCCCAAGCGCCACCCATGCCCTACCTTCCGCCTCGGCAGCGAATTCCACCGCTTCCGCCGCGACTTCTTCGAGCGCGCCATCCGCGGAATCCGCTCCGCCCTGCCCGCCGGAAATGGCCCATATCCATCGAACTTGCATCGATAAATGGGAAGCCCATCTCGTCGTGCGCAAAGACGATGGCTCGTTCGAACCCCACTCCCCGTACGAACGTCCTCAGCCAAATGTACGTTATCAAGCACGCTCCGAACCAGGCGTGTTTCCTCAAGCGTATATCAATCGTCATGAGTCCCAAGCCGCCTGCGAAGCGGCGGGCAAACGCTTATGCTCCTTGGCAGAATGGTATCGCGCCTGCCGTGGCCCCCGAGGCTTTACCTATCCCTACGGCCCTCAGCGAATCCGAGGCGCTTGTAACGCAAGCAAGCACCACTTGTTGTCTCGCATCTACGGCACGAACCCGCGCGCGTGGAAATACGACGAGCACTTCAACGATCCAAAACTGAACCAAGAACCTGGTTTCCTGGCGAAAACGGGCGAATACGAAGCCTGTATCAGCGAATATGGCGTGACCGATATGGTCGGTAATCTCCACGAGTGGATCAGCGATACCGTCGATCCATCCTTGGAAAATAAGATCCCCTTGCGCGACGATATCCGCAAAAAACTCGAGAAAAACACGGGTCACGGAATTTTTATGGGCGGTTTTTTTAGTACGACCGCCGAGCATGGAAACGGTTGCGCCTTCATCACCATCGGCCATGAACCCAAGTACCATGACTATTCGACCGGATTTCGATGCTGCAAAAACGCATCCGCCCCCCCTGCCAGCGTTCCCTGATCTCAACTCGCATGCATTGCCACCAAACTCGCCTTCATGTCCGCCAACACACGCGTATAGCCCACCGGAAATCGCGCGGGATAACGAAGACGGGCGTATGCCGCTGGCAGCATCTGAAGCGCGCTTCGTAACTCCGCCCGCGCTTTGTCCACCGAACTGCCCATCCCCACCCCATGCCCTCCACGCAACAACGGCTCCAGCACCGGCTTGCACGTCGTCGCACCCACGATCGGAATGCTCGTCGGTACATCCAGATGACCCATGAGCATCGCCTCTTCCGGGGGGGATACTCGCTCTGCAACCCCATGCATCAAGTCCGCAATCGGCTGACCCGTACGATCGAAATACCGAACCACAAGTTTGCGACCAGGGATCACCGTCATGTCAGGAATCGCCCCAAGCCGCGATACCCATACGCCATCCTGTTCCATCGCCACCAAGTCCACGCGCAGTCGCAACCCGACGGGCAATATCGCTATGCCTCGACTCGCCCACTCTGCCGCCTGAAGCCCGTGCCGCTGCAAATCCGCCAACGTTTCCTCTTCATCATCCCCAGGACCAAGGTGCGCAACCGCCCCCACCGCCGTCGACCGAAACGTCCACCCCCTATCGGCCACCACCTCGGCTTCTTCCGCCAAACTCAACGCCTCCGGCGGCTTGGTGATCCGAAGCTTGATCCCCAACCGAGATGCCGCCACCGCGTTTTGCGTCGACCGTAACCCCCCCACATGCGCCGCCCGCGCCACACGAACCGCCAACTCCGGGTCGACAATCGAAGACGACGTTGCATCCATCACCCCCATCTTTCCCGCCGCCATCGTCAAACGCGCGGCTCGCGTCGCCACCACACACGGCAGTTCGAACCATGCCCTCGCCCAATGGGCCGCCAACCACGCTTGCCACAGCGGCCCTTCCACCGTTACCACCGGATCCCGCTCGAAGAGCAAACTGCCATCCGGTGGCGCATTCACATCCAAACGAAACGGCTCCTCCAATCGTTCCGCAAATTCATCGTCGATCCAACGAGCCCGTAACGCTTCTTCGATCTCGGCACCACTCGGGCCCGCATTCTCCAAAGCAGTCGCAAATCCCCCAGGATCCGTGCCCACCAAAAATCCCCAATGCCGCGGAAAAGCCCCCACGGCCACCTCGAAACAAGCTCGACGATTCCCCGCACTCGAATGGGCAAGCGTCCTCGCCCCCGCAAGGTTGCGTATATTGGCAAACAGCATCGAATGAAGCACCCGCAAAGCATAACCCGCCTGCATCCCCACCGACAGCCCTTCGCTTGCCCAGAGCCCAATCCGGGATGAATCGAATCCCGAGCTAAATAAATAACATGTAAATACAAATGGTTGTACCCTCGCCGCCCGATCGACTCCTTCCCCTTTCCCTCCTTTTGCCACCGGGCCAATCGCTGCCCATCGAGCCGGCTTCCTTAGGGTTGGGTTAGCCAAAAATACAATAAAATTCCGATACCTACCACGATCCCCCATCCCTGCAACCACAGCAATCTCACCCATAATCGTCGCCTCTGCACGCGGACGGTCGGGACCGTGGGGATGTCCATCTGTTTGCGGCCATCGGTTAGCCCCGGGGAGGGTGCTTTGGTCTCGAATTCGGAAAACAATCGAACGGTTCGCAGTTCAAAGGTTTTGTGCTCCGTTTCGAGCGGTGGCAACACGGGACTCCGATAGATGGGAGCACCAAACCAGCCGGAAGGTCGGTTCGGATCGGGCGCTGGCATCGAACTTTTCGTTTCTTGCCCAGGACGAACCGGCCTCGATTCGGAAGCAGGGGGTTCCGATCCGCCGCACGCTGCCTCGTTTTTTATCGCACCCATGGCGGTCAACTCCACCCCCGTGGTACTGCACCCATGGATTCCGGCCAAAAAATCGGATCTTGCCTTGCCCAATCGCTACCATCCCACCCACTGCCATGGCGCGCCGTCCCCCCTTCAATCGAAAATCCCTTCTCCAAGCGCTGGATCTCGCTCAACTCCAGCTCGTTGCTGCGCGGCTCGGTATACAACTATCCCCTGCGAGCCACGCACAACGTTTGCGTTCCAAACTGGCCTGCCATCCCGATGCCACCGCCCGTCGTATCCTGGAAGTTCTCGACAACGATACCGTCGCCAGCCTTTTCGATCGGATTGGCTTCGAAGCACCGGCTCCACCATCGCCCGCCGATCATCCGCGCACCCGCGAATCTCGCTTCGTCGCCATCGACTTCGAAACCGCGGATTCGAAACCCGATAGCGCATGCTCCGTCGCTCTGGTCCGCGTACACGGCCAAAGGATCGTGAAACGTGCAGCCCGTCTCATCCGACCTCCCCGACGCCAAATCACACTCACGTGGGTGCATGGTATCACGTGGCAAGACGTGGCGGAGGCGCCCACCTTTCGCGCTGTTTGGCTCGAACTCGCGCCCATCCTCGAAGGGACGGACTTTCTCGTAGCCCATCATGCGCCGTTCGACCGCGCGGTGCTGCGTGCTTGTTGTCAACGCGCTCGCTTGCCCATGCCTTCTTTGCCTTTCAAGTGTACGGTGAAATGGTCGCGACGCATGTTCGATCTGCCTCGCTACAACTTACCCACCGTCTGCGACTATCTTGGCATTGCTCTCGATCATCACCAGGCGCTGTCGGATGCCGAAGCCTGTGCCCGCATCATGATCGAAGTGCAGCGACGATGGCAGCAGCGCGATGTGTCGACAGCGGCGCGCTGATTCAATTCAAGCGCAGACGAAGACCTTCGCGCATCGATTCCAATACCACCGCCACGACTTGCGCATACTCACAAGCTTCCTCGCCCTCGTTATGCTCCCGAAGGTGTTGCTCGTGATGACGTTGAAGTTCGGACCAAGCTTCTTCAAGAAATCGCGGTGGGTACAGACGCGCCACACCATGCACCGCGCTGGGCATGCCTTCCAACGCCGCATGCAACGAAACAGGCCCTACCAAGTCGAATATCTTGTCGAGCATCTCACGCGTGGCAGGCGCCAAATCGTCTTGCTCCTCGACGTCCGTACCTTGCTGCCAATCCGGTGAGTCGAGCATCATCAAGTCGTCGATGTCGACGAAACGTGGGCGACGCGCCACGATCAACAATCCCTGGGGTCCGAGTTGGAAAATGCGACTCTCCCAACGCTCGGTCGCAAGCTCGCCGAGGATTGCCTCCACGGCATCCGCGAAGGCTTGCAATCCCCAATCCTTGGGAATGGATATGGCTTTCTGCTCGAACATTCGCCCCTCGACGGGTGTTTCCTCACTCGGCGGCACCATGCCCTTCTGACACGGCGTCCACGCTTTGGCAAGATCCCGAACACACCTTTGTGCCGTCGACAATCCCTCGGACCCACCGTGCGTCACAACGTTCAAACCGCATCGATTGACGCCTTAGGAGTTCAAGAACAGAATCCGATCATGTTTGGCCCAGTTCGTCTGACCGACGACCTGATTTTCCCGCCTGCTTCCTGGGCACGACGCGACGGCCTGATAGCCGTCGGTGGCGACCTGCGACCCGAACGGCTCATTCTCGCTTATCGAAGCGGGATTTTCCCCTGGCCCTTCGATGAGGACTCGCCTTTGCTCTGGTTCTCCCCCGGCATACGCATGGTGTTGCCCATCGAAGCGCTGCATGTCTCCCATAGTCTGCGCAAGGTGCTGCGCAGAAAAACGTTTCGCGTGACCTTGGATGAGGCCTTTTCGGACGTCATCCACCATTGTGCTCACGTATCGCGCGGCCCCGACACTGGAACTTGGATTACGCCCGCGATGATCGAAGCCTACACGATACTCTACCGCCTCGGTCTCGCCCATAGCGTGGAGGTCTGGCATCAGGACCAGATCGTGGGTGGATTGTACGGCGTGTCTCTGGGCGCGGGCTTCTTCGGCGAATCGATGTTCTCGCTGCTATCCAACGCCTCCAAAGTTGGCTTCGTCACCCTCGTCCAATTTCTGGCTCAGCGTAACTTCCACTTCGTCGATTGCCAGCTTTACACCAATCACCTCGCCAATTTTGGTGCCCAGAGATGGCGACGCACACGTTTTCTCAAAGCCCTCGAACACGCCTTATCCTTCCCCACGCTGCAAGGACCGTGGACCATCGATCCATGAGAACCTTGACCTTTCATCCCATCCGCAAAGCAACGACCCTTCCCATACGCCAACCCGCCCGCCCCTACCGCCATGACAACCTCTCAGCCATTCGAGCCCATATCGCGAAATGGAGCGATTCACTGGCGCCTTTCCCACGGCTCGCTTACATTCGAACCATGCGCCCCGTTCGTCTCATCACCACCGCCCTGCTTACCGTCTGCCTTTCATCGTGCTCGAGCGACCAAACCACCGACGAACCCGTGATCCCCAAGGGAGCTATCGAGCAGCGCGACGGCTTCACCATCGTTTGGTTGCATGGAACACCGTACGAGATGGGCTACCAGCACGGAACGTTATTGCGTGAGCAACTGCGGGAAGCCGCTCAAGTCGTGCTGAACGAAGGCCTTTTCAAGATCCTAAAAAATGCAGCGAAAATCGCAAAACTAGACGAAGTCGCCCTCGCCAATTCCTATCCCTGGCTCCTCGAAGAGTGCAAAGGCATGGTCAAAGCCGTCGATGACCCGGACTTCCAAATGTTCGAATGCGTCCTCATCAACTTCGGTGATGTGGCCGTCGAATTTCTCAACTATGGCATGCCGCAATTCGAAGATATCGCCCCCGGCTGCTCCCAGGTCGTCGCCACCGGAAGCGCCACTTCCGACGGTTCCCTGTATCACGCACGAGTCCTGGATTGGTATGCCGTCGATTTCGTGGTCAACAACCCCGTGATCTTCGTTCGTCAGCCCAAAGATGGCATCCCTCATCTTTTCGTGGGTTTTCCCGGCAACCTGTCCAGTTACCAAGGAATGAATGCGGAAGGAATCGTCGTGGCCTCCAACGAGGTCAATCCCCGGGACACTACCGTCAACGACCTGACAGGTCGAAGTCACGTGCAGATGGTGGTCGAGATCCTCACCCACGCCTCCAGCCTCGACGAAGCACGAACCATCGTCAAGACATCCAATCATATGAGCCTGGAGACGCTAGTCGTTTCCGATGGCAAACAGAAAACGGCCGAAGTCTTCGAATTGGCGCCCGCGCAAGTGGGTGTCCGGCCGCTGAAAGACGATGTCGTATACGCGACCAACCATTTCGTGGAAAGCAATACTGCGGATCTCGACGCGGAAAAACCTAATAAAAGCACGTACTTGCGGTGGGATCGGTTGACGCAATTGGTTACCAAGGACGGAGCGGAATCCAAGTGGGGCAAGCTGAATCCGGAAACCCTGATTGCCGTGATGCGTGACCGTGTGAATCCTGAAACAGGGCAACCCGTTCCCGACGATATCGTCGACAACGGTGAGAGTCTGGCTACGAATGGCGCGCTGTATCAGGTCGTTTTTGCGCCCGAGACCCTTTCGTTATGGGTTG
>ENA-UPSM01002343-UPSM01002343.1-activated-sludge-metagenome-genome-assembly--contig:-NODE-2343-length-23212-cov-6.795051_pt1 | contig 23212 bp, 28 predicted proteins | sample MGYA00238181_ERZ773283 | MGnify/ENA primary metagenome ERZ773283 (study PRJEB29023, sample SAMN05720199) | activated sludge metagenome | isolation source: Anaerobic digester | place: Japan...
TTGCTTTAAATACTGTTGCTTAACTATTTGTCTACTATCAGGGGTGCAGTCCATTATTCAAACAAATACTGTCCGGCTTATTCAATATATCTATAATAAGCTCCTCAGTTAATCCTCTCTTTTCCATCCGCTCGAGGGCATGCTTTAAAAAGATCAACTCTTTCTATTGCCAGTATTCTCTCCCGGATTCATGCAAATTGATACCCCTCTCATTTGTGCCCTTGCGGTGGCTGCGTTAGCACCATCCAGCTGGCGCTCACCTGTGCGGCGGATAGAACCAGTCCCACGCCTTCCCGCACCTCGGGTCCCCTCTCCTGCCGTTGATCGACTCCGGAACGATTGCCGGATCGTTCCAGGGCCTGCGCACCTCATCAGGGCTGCCGTAATCGTAGAGCCTGTTCACGAAGTATATCAGAGTTGCACTCTCATCTCCGACAACTCCGAATCCATGCCAGTAGTGACCCGGAATTCTGATCACCTGCGGCCCCTCTCCGCTGGATACGATCTCGTCCAGCTCCCGGCTCTCATCATCGTAGGCGCAGACCTTCAGAGCGCCCTTGACAGCGAAGAAGCAGTCCACCTGCCCGCGCGCTCTGCAAGGCCGGTCCTGTCCCTGACCGGGGGATATCGGCTGCGGACTTCACCACAAAAACACAAAGAATTATTCATAAATAAGTCTTTGCACCCTTTTTAAGCAATCACGAACCAAAATTTGCTCCTTTCTTTGTGCGCCTTTGTGTCTTTGTGCCTTTGTGGTGGATGCGTTAGCACGAGGCCCAGTCATAACCTCTTTGGCATTGCACAAGGCCAAACTCGGTATGAACGACATCCTTGGCGGCTATGCTCCTATCCCCTCTCATGACTTCTCACAGAGTACTCCGGAGCATCCCCGTCACATCCACGATTATCGGCATTCCATTGCAGATCGAAACCACAGCATCAAGCGTCAGCCCCGCAAAAGCCTCGTGCGGCGAGTTGACGATTATGCAGTCCACCGGCCCCTCTAAAGATGCGACCGGCCTCGTACCGAAGCGCTCTATCTCTGCTGACTCAAGAAGCAGGCCGTAGCCATACACATCGATATCAAACTCCTCGCGGACCATCTTCCCGGGGGGCTCTCTAGGCTGTCCGGCACGCTCTCCTTGTATCTCAGCCCCATGATGAGGACCTTCGAGTCCGCGATCACCTTTCCTGCCCTGTTCAGCTCCTTGATTGCGCCCTCTGCCACGTGCCTGGGCATACTGTCGTTGATCGCCCGAAGATGGCCTGCGGGTGGTAGCCGGGCTCCTCAGACTACCAGCCTTTTATTCCCAAACTCAACTTCAGTCTTTTATCGACTTCATTCATTGTTTCATCAGGTAAATGTCCTAGCTTTCTTGCAACGAGTCTGCGCGGCACAGTCATGATATATTCGCACCGCACCGTCGAAGTCTTTACCAAACCTGAAGACTTAAAAGCATCCGTTCCCTCAACAACCCGGTATTCAGTCCCTTTCAGATCTTCTACAATTCGAGAAGTTATCCCAACCATTATCAGATCATCAAAGCGCCTATCAATCGAATGGTCTGAGATAATCAATGTTGGTCGTGCTTTCTGTGATGTCCCTTCCGAAGTTACAAACGGAAACGGAACGATGACAACATCGCCGCGATCATAGCTCGTAGACATCTTCCTCTTCGCTATCCCAAATACTCTTCAGTGCATGTTGCTGTAGCAGCAAAGAACCCTCATCTACCTGGGTCTTTGTCTCTTCTTCACGCACAAGCCTTAAAACCAGAATATCCTCTTCGTCAGCCAACAATTTAAACCGCATGCCTGGCCTCAACCGCATCTTCTCTACACTTCGCTTTGGAATTGATAAACACCCGTTTTCTGTGATCTCTACATACTGTGTCATCTTTTATCTTTTCACCTCTATGTTTAGTTTTATATCACTTCAGTCTAAAACTTTACGGTGATGCCATTGCTATCTCCCGCAAACAACTCTCCATCTATTCTCCTCTCTCTTGGGCAGAGTCGGAGTGTCTCCGTAAACCGACGATGACGATGCGTAAACCACCTTCCAGATTCCGCAGGCTCTGGCGGCCACAAGCTACCCTAAGTGTGCCCTCCACATTGGCCTCGCTGGAGGTGGATGGAACTGTCCACCGACCTCTGCACCGATGCAATGGCCGTCTGGTGAAAGAGCCTGTCAGCCCCGGCAAACGCCCGGACAGCAGATCCAGAATGCTGCCCTGAATGAGCTCAACTCTATTGATTTGTTTCAACCCCTGCTTTAATGAACCGCCCTCATCGCGCCTGCATCCCTTCTCCGTCCTCAAGCCGCTCCAGCCCGCGCAGCAGCCCATAGCGAACGCTATTGAGCGTCGTTGTGGCGAGATCCACCTGCTCAACGAGATTTATCAGCTCCTTTTTATTGAAATTTTCGGTCCTGGCGTCCGTCATGCTGTTACACCGGTGCCAAACTATAACGTTAACGTATATATAGTTAACTATTATAACTTTAAAATAAGCTATATATATAACAACAATATAGTAATCATCATGACCGAGCTGAAGCGGGTGAATGTGGTGATACCTGACGAGTCCCATCAGGTGCTGCTGGAGTTTCAAAGAGGGCACGGGTTGCGATCCAAGGACAAAGCACTGGCGGATTTGCTGCTGGACTATAAGAGATTAAAAGGATCGGGCTGAGCTCTGTCTAAAGCTAACGCTATCCGCCCATCCCCTCTTATCACATATTCAATTCAGATGATGGGCTGCAGGCTTCAGCCGAAGATAGAACCCGTGCTCCTGCGATTTTACTGAGGAATTAAAAAACGATTCGTTCCGCCCTCCAGTCTATCCCCCGTCGCTCTCCGCCACCGCCTCCTCCTCCCCCATCAGCCCCCTCCCGCGCCTGCATGTGCGAGAGAGCCTCCCGCCCGCGTGCGGTCGTGCGCCAGCGCGGGTAGCTCGCCCTCCAGACGCTTTGCGAGCCCGGTCCTGTCCCTTGCCGGAGGATACCGGCTGCGCCCGGCGGGCTGCGGACTTCACCACAAAGGCACAAAGTCACAAATACTCACAAAGGATATTTCATAAATGAGCCTTTGCTTCATTTTTTGAGCGATCACGAATCAAAACTTGCTCCTTTTTTTGTGCGCCTTTGTGCCTTGGTGGAGGAGGCGTTAGCAGCCGGGCCAGCCAGTGGCGCTCATAACAGCACCCCGCCCGGGGCTCGATTCAGCGCCCGCGGCCCGCCCGGCGAGATGCGCCGGATGATGCTGCCGGCAGCCGGGACCGCCGGGAGAGAAGAGGTGCAGGTGGCAGGGATCGCATGGCGGTACAGCGTGATCTGCAGGCATCGTTGCCCGTTCCAGTTCAGGATTATTATTGATACTTTGGGTTTATTTTTTTCACAAGCTCAAGGAATTTCTCCCTGCTCATTCCTGCTTGCTTTAAAATGCTGAACACAGTCCCTCTTTTCACTTCCTTTTTATCCGGAACAACAACCAGATATGTCTTATCATCGCTCTGTTTATATAAAGAGGTATGATGTTTTCGCCGGTCCAAATTTGACCCCTTGCGCCGATCCGATTTTGACCCCCTATTAACCACACAGGCAATGCGCCCCATTTCCCTCTCCACTGCTCTTTCTCCGCCTTCCGGTTTGCCGGAAAGATTAAAATATGGTTAATTAGACTAACATTGAGGAAGTGAAGATTCTTGAAGAGCAATGCTGGTTTTGTTGGTTTTGACGGCACCGAGAACAAGAGAACTCTGCTGGCCCTTGCCCAGGTCAAGAAGGCTGCAGGAATCGAGGGCGACCTGAATGTGCTCCTCAGAAAGCCGCACGGCCGGGCGCTTTCCATGGTCTCGAAGTTCAACCGACTCTTCGGAGTAAAGGCATTTGTGAGCGATGCGGCGAACAGGGATAAGTGGGAGAAGGCGGGAGTCGATATCGAGGGCGGCTACGATGACTTCTTTGCAGCATCCGACTTCGTGATGGTGGGCGTCCCCGGCGACGAGGAGCTGCCCTACCTCGAATCAGGCCTGGCGCACGGCTGCTTCGTCTCCCTCATGGGCGGAGCCGACCGGCCTGAGCTGCTCAAGGGGCTCACTGAAGGCGGAAAGGTCGAGATCACCGATGATCTGAAGGCGGACTTTGCCCGCGAGTTCTTCTTCGGACTGGAGAACTACGAGATGTTCGCCAGGGCCAGGCCCAGGGTGGTCCAGTGCACCAGCTGCAACACCACCGGCCTGTCCAGGCTGGCGCTGGCCGCACGGCCTTTAGGCCTGACTGCCGTACTGGGCAACATCGACAGGAGGCACGGCGACCCGCACACCGTTGTCAGGGCTTCGCCCTCCGCCATCCAGTTCGGCAAGGGAGCCGGCCACCAGGGCACAGACGCCGGAACTGTCTTCGAGGAGGTCAACTTCTCCATCAGGGCGAGCAAGGTCCCCACCACCATCCCCCACACCAACTTCCTCAACCTGCTATTCAAAGGCGAGGTAAGCCCCGCCCAGCTGGTGGAGCAGTTCGCCAAAACCCGGGAGGTCGTGGTCATGCCCTACCAGGATGAGGGAAAGAAGCACGAGTGGACCAGCGAGATACTGGAGGCCTTCCTCTCAGGCGTAGAGAGGCCCATCAGCCCTGAGATATTCGAGCTTCTCGTATCCGACGCCATCATACCATTCAAGCTCGGCGGCTACACCATTCTGCAGACCGTCTCAATGGTGGAGCAGATGTCAATCGCCGTTCCCAACCACGTCGAGTCCTACCTGCTCTCCGCCGGCTATCCGGCAGCCGATGTGCACAGCCTCGTGGACAGGACCCTGGGAGTCATGCACGGCATCTGGCCGAGTAAGCTCTCCTGCTGAGGGGATAAAAACTCGAGCAAATCCCATCACATGAATGAAGTGCTGGCAGGTCGGCTGTCCGGAGATAGGGTGAGGCTCGGCCCTGAAGCCCTGGCCGAACTCTATGAGCAGGGCTACTTCGGCCGGCCAAAGGGCACGGGCCTCGAGCTGTCCCTGGTGGAGGCGGCGTACCTGCTGGACCGCTCCAGGATCTGGGTGCTGGACGGGGAGAGTGAGATGGACTTTCCATCCTTCTTTCAGGCTGCATCCTCCCTGGAGAAGGGCTTTGAGTTCCGGTTTGTGGTCTACAAGGACCTGCGGGAGCGCGGCTACTACGTCCAGCCAGGGCGGCCCGACTTTCGCGTCTATCCCAGGGGCGGCCATCCTGGAAAGGGGCCGGCTGAGTTTTATGTGCTGGTCATATCTGAGCGCATGCCCCTGCCTCTGCAGCAGATCGTCAGTCCGGCGAGGCTTGCCAGCCAGATGAGAAAGAAGCTGATGCTTGCCATAGTGGATGAGGAGAGCGACATCACCTTCTACGAGGCCCGGGAGAGGCCCATGTCCGGATCGATGGGGCAGGTGGAGGGTGGCGGCATGGCCACCCTTCTTGAGGACCGAGTGGTGATGTGGGATGCCGAGGCATCACGCCTGCTGCACGAGAAGGGCTTTTACGGCCGGACGGTGGGCAAGAGGCTGGGGCTCTCCCTTGTCGAGTCCGCCTACCTGCTGGAGAAGGGGCTGATCTCCATTGTGGACCGCTCCGGCAGGGCCCTTGACATGGAGAGCTTTGCTGCAAAAGCCCGCGCTATCGAGAGCGAATTTGACAGAAAGTACGCGGTATACCGGGACCTGCGGGAGAGGAGGCTGGTTGTCAAGACCGGATTTAAGTTCGGCTCGCATTTTCGAGTCTACAAGCAGGTGGGGGGCCCATGCAAGGCGCCGCACTCCGAATACCTGGTGCATACCATAGCACCGGATCATGTCTTTCTGCCGCCTGTGCTCTCCCGTGCGGTGCGTCTGGCCCATTCGGTGCGAAAGCAGATGATCTTCGCTTACTCCTCCGAGACAGGGACCGGCCTTTCAGGCGACTCGGTCAAATACCTGGAGATCAAGAGGCTCAAGCCCTGAGGATGGATAGAAACGAGCGCAATGTCCGCCGGGCTAATGGTAGATATGGCCTGGGGCGTTTTTTGGCCCTTCATTCTTCTCCCACATGACACTGCCCTGGTAGGAGATGCGCCTGATGCGGTGGTAGGGTATGAACTTGATTCCGGTCTCAGACTCGACCTCCATCCAGCCGGACTGCAGGCTGGCGATGCCTGCTCCCATCACCTTCGACCTATCTCCTGGTGCCCCCCTGTCCAGGTACTCGATGCAGGCCTTGCCGAAGTCGAAGGCCGGGTCGTGATAGAGCCTGAGGAGCAGGGCGCGGCTGGCTCTCATATCACCCGTCCAGCTCCGTCCTTCAGGTCGGGATGGGGCAGCCTGCCCTGGTAGCCGCACATCTCGCAGCGCACATTTACAGATACTCCGTCCTCCGTCCACGCCTCAGCCACATAGCCGCAGCGCGGGCAGTTGCTCAGGAAACGAGTTGTGGACATCGCTGTCATCCTCCTTCTTTTCCTTTTGTTATCTTTTCCTTTTGTTATTTTCTGGCGGATGGTTGATAATCCCTTGCTTTTTGGCGTGCGGTAAAGCTTAATAGGCTGGAAGTGCGATCGTCTCCTGACGGATGGACTCGTAGGGTAGAGGACATCCTAGCGGGCTTCGGAGACGGCGCTTCGCCGGAGAATGCAGTCGAAGACACCCGCTGACCTGGGTTCGAGTCCCAGCGAGTCCGTTTCCCTTTTGCAAGGGCAGAGTGCGAAGGTATTCGGGAGAGGATCACTCGTCGCCCGGCTCCGACCTCACATCCACCTCCTGCCAGTGTTTGCCCCTCGGCGGGCTCTTGGAGAGGATCTCCTCCATCTCCATGCTCTGCAGTCCGTCCAGCCAGTCTTTGAGCTTCTTTCCGGGATTGTGCCCGGTCCAGTAGGCCTGGAGCCTGATGTGCAGGTCGCACATGTGGTTGAGGCTCATGCCCCTCTGGTAGATGGGGCCGCGGCACGGTCCGTGGCCTTTCAGGTCGCATTCAATTGATTTCATCTCGATCCTACCTGGTCAGCAGGATACATCCATGACCTGGATATTGAATGACTCGGCCAGGGCATCCAGATTCACCTTTCCGCATGCAAACGTCCGCCTCGACATTATCTCGTTCATGACAACCTTTGCGGGAGCGAAGACATTATGGTCCACATTGAAGAAGTCAAATCCGGCAGCTTTGAATGTCTTGTAAAAGGGCGCTCCCCAGTCTCGCGAGGCCTGAGAGGGCATGCCTTTTAGGTACTGCTGCAGCTCATCCAGGTTCTCGTACCTCAGTGTATAATACGTCTCTCCTCCGTAGATTATGGCATCGTTGGAGGAGCCCATGCACATGGTCGCATCTCCGCTGATGGGCGAGATGGGTGCCCTGCCCCAGCCGCTTTTGATGGCGTTGATGTCAAAGCCCATGGAAAATAGCTTGTGCAGGCCGGTTTCGACCACGCGGGCCGAGACCTGCAAAAGGCCGGCCAGGGAGTCTGTGGGGGCCACGGCAAGGCGCAGGTCCGCCGGGTCGATGCTGCATCTCTCTGCGATGAGGGCGGAGACCTTCTCGTCTGGGAGTCTGTTGGATTCAAGAACCAGTACGCCCACATCGGATGACTCCTCAAAGCCGATTCTGTCGTACAGCTCGCGCGTCTTTTTAGCCAGAGCGCGCGCCGGGCCGCTGCCCATGGCGAAGTACCTGTCGGCCTTGATCTGCCACATGGCGCACTGGGAGGCCATGCAGGATACAGCGGGAAAGTCGGTGGCCACGGAGATGCCAGGCAGGAGGACCCCTTTGAGGTCGAAGGGGGTAAGCTGTATCTCGGCCAGGTCGGCCAGGCACAGCCGGGAAAGGTAGACGCCTGCTCCGTAGCCTCCACGGGCCTTCACTCCTGCATCTGCGACCACTGTGCCGTTCTCAAGTTCATGAACCTCAATCTGCAGCTCATCGGCATAGTCGAGCATCTCCTCGAAGACCTCGAATCCCATCTCATTGATTCCCATCAACCCGGATCACCTTTCCCCATTCAGAATGCTGATGGCCATAAAAGTCTATCGACCAGCTCTCTGCAAGAAAGCACTGAGCCGGGGCATCGGCGCGGTCGAATCCCCGCACCAGCTCTAGCTACCAGCTTTCTTCACAGGGCACGACCCGATGGTGCTGCAATTGCTCTGGCTGGAGTTGTTCAGGGCGCAGTGGGTGCCTGTGCAATTCTCGCCGTCACCGCTGCCCCCCAGGCAGGGGCTGCCCTCCGCCGAGACGGGACATACTCCACCCGGGCTTGCTATCAGTGCCAACCCCGCCAGGAGCAGGACAAGAGCCAATATGGCATATTTATTCGTCATGTATCCTCGTTCTATTCCTAACCCTTACCTACGGAAAGGCCGTTTTCCGTGATGGTATTTATATCCATTCGAGGCTCAGTATGTGGGCAGCTCTCCACGGAAGAGCATCTGCTGCAGCTTGGGAATGTTGGCCAGCCACTCATCCAGGATCTCCGTAGCCCCGGCCTCAACCTTCAACATGTCCGCTCCCTCCTTGGGCACGATCTGCACGCTGGCGATATGAGGCTGGTCGATGGGCTTGCCGATCTGGGAGAGCATCTTGATGTAGACCTCGTCTATGCCCTGCACCTCGGCTGCGATCTGTTTGGCGGCTTCGGTGCTGAGAAGGTTGTATATCTTGCCCACGTGGTTGATGGGGTTCTTTCCGCAGGTGGCCTCCAGGCTCATTGGCCGGTTGGGGGTGATCATGCCATTGGCCCGGTTGCCCCGGCCCACAGCTCCGTCGTCACCCATCTCGGCCGACGTGCCTGTGACTGTGAGGTATACCGATCCCTGCTCTATGTCGTCGGCCACATTCATCTGTGCCCTGACCTTGCGAGATGTGTACTGACTGGAAAAGTCGACAATGTGCTCCACAATGTCCCTCTTGGTGTCGGCATACTCCTTGATATTGGGTACGTATTTATCGATCATGGCGCAGGCTATGGTGAGGTTGATCACGTCTCCCTGGCGCATGCCCATGACCTTGATGTCCTCGCCTATGGCAGGGATGCTCTTCTTGAGCCTCATCAGCTCCCGCTCGGTATTAAAGACGATATTCTCCGTCTCCGAAAGAGGGGCGTAGCCGACGCCGAAGGATGTATCATTGGCGGACGGGACCTTTCTGCCGAAGACATCCCTCAGATCCGAGGAGCCCATGCCGATCTTGGCATCCAGAATGACGTGATTGTTGACGTCCAGGTTTGAGAGAGACTCGCCCAGCAGCTTTCTAGCCGCCTTGATGGCAATGGTGTCCACAGGTATCTCCTCCCCCTTGAAGACACGAGTGGCGCGTCCGGTGAGCAGTATGTAAAGCGGGCAGATGACCTCTCCTCCTCCAAAGGCCGGCCTTGACCTGCCTGCCACGATCTGCGTCTTGTCTGTGTTGTGGTGCAGAACCGCCCCGAATCTATCAAGGTACTCCTGACAGAGGGCCCGGCTGATGGACTCGGCGAGGCCGTCAGCCACGCTGTCCGGGTGCCCGATGCCTTTGCGCTCTACGAGCTCTATCTCCTGCTGCTCCAACGGTCTTTGATTGAGGCGTTCCACCTTGATATTTCTCTTCATGACCTCTCCTCGAACACCATCTCGAATAATGTGATATTAATGCTTTGCATGCGGGCGAATCAATCCAAAAAAGATCAGAGCAAGATGGAGGATGGGCTTGTAGCATCCTCCTTCATCGGGTTGCTTTCATGGTAATCCATTCATGCTCCCTTATTATGATAATATTCGTTCAAAATATAACTAAATATGAATTAGTTTCGGGCTAAAATTTCAGCCTCTATCCTGCATCTATCTCGCATAAAACTCTGCCAGCATGCGTATCTCTTTCTTTTCTGAAGATTCCAGCATCAAGCAGGATGCTGGATTAGACCTTCAACTTGAAGACCTCTTCCAGTGAGTCCCTCGCCTTCTTCATGACCTCAAGGGGACAGGTTTTGTAGGCCTTCTGTAGTGGCTCAACAGCCCTCTCGTCGCCGATCTCACCCAGGCTCCAGGCCGCCCAGGCCCGGATCTCCTCATCGTCGTCTCCGAACATGACATCCACCAGGCTCTCGATAGCCTTATTGTGGCCGATCTCCCCCAGGGCGGTGACTGCTGCGTAGCGCACATTCCATTCTCCGTCCCTGAGGGCCTGCATGGCCATGTCGCAGGCCGTCTCTCCCCTGATCCTGCCCAAAGACCTGACAGCCTCGCACCGCACTGTGCTATCCCCGTCATGCAGAGCCCTCTCCAGGCAGGCCAGGGCCTCTGCAGTATCGATGCCTTTGGTATCGCTTGTGAAGGTCTCTCCCATAAATGCGGCAGCCCTACGCCTGACCTCGACATCCTCATCCTCCAGCAGCCGTGCCACATCTGGCAGGGAATCGGTGTGACGGATCTTTGCAAGGCCCGTGACTGCCATTCCCCGAACCTCTGGCTCGGAGTAACTTAGCAGGCCTCTCAGGGCCTCGGCGGCCTGCAGGGAGCGCAGAGCCACCGCCGCCCGCAGCCGGACGTCCCTGGTGCTGTCCCTTTTCATGGCCAGCACCAGAGAGGATATAGCTTCTTCCCGTCCCAGGGCCTCCAGGGCGGCAGCGGACCATTCGCGAACGACGTGATCTGGATCGTTGAGCAGTGCCCGGCAGAGGGGCTCGACTGCTCTGGGGCTGCCTATCTTTCCCAAAATCCAGGCAGATTTGTATCTCATGTCGGAGAATTCGCCGCCCTCCAGTGCCCGGGCAACCTCGTCCACTGCTGCCTCCCCCAGGTTGACCAGCGCCCAGGCCGCCTTCTGCCTCTCGAAGTAGTCATCGCTTTTGCCAAGCAGTGCCACAAGTTCTCGAGCCGTATCCATGATAATTGCTCGGCATGCCATAATTTAAGCTTTATCGAGGCAATTAAGGTTAAATGGTAGCGCTGAGGTATGAACGGAAAGATTATGGCATATCTCTTCGGGCCCGTGCTCTCCCGCCGCCTGGGCCTCTCCATGGGCGTGGACCTGCTTAAATACAAGACCTGCAATCTGGACTGCGTTTACTGCGAACTGGGCAGGACAGCATGCCTCACGACCCGCCGGGATAGGTTCGTCTCGCGGGAGGGGGTCATATCTGAGATCGAGGCCAGGCGGGATGAGCCCTTTGACCACATCACATTTGCCGGCTCAGGCGAGCCCACCCTGAGCCTCGATCTGGGGGAGGTGCTGGCCAGGGCGAGGGAGATCGTCTCCGCCCCTGTGGCAGTAATCACCAACAGCACCCTGCTCTGCAGCCCTGCAGTCAGAAGAGAGGTGGCGAAGGCCGATGTGGTTCTGCCCTCGCTTGATGCGGCCAGCGAGAGGGCCTTTGGCGCTGTCAACAGGCCGGCTCCTGGCATTTTGGCCTCGGATATGATCCAGGGGCTCAAGGACCTTCGAAAGGAGTTCTCCGGGGAGATCTGGCTTGAGGTGATGCTCGTCAAGGGCGTCAATGATGGCGAGGCGGAGCTGATAGCTCGGGCGGCGGATGCAGTCTGTCCGGACCGAATTCAGCTCAATACTGTGGTGCGCCCCCCTGCAGATCCGGTCTCTGCCCTGAGCGAGGGGGATATGGAAAGGATGCTGGAGATATTTCCCGGAGCCGAGCTGATTCCGGACTGGGACTGGAGCGTTCCCCCCCGCATTCGCAGCCGCCTGCTGGAGCTGCTCTCCCGCCGGCCATGCACGCTCCAGGAGATCGGCGAGATCGCCGGTATCGATGAGAGAGATGCCATCAAGTACTGCAATATCATGGAGAATGAGGGGCTGCTCGTCAGGAGAACGCACGGCGGAAGGCTGTACTTCTCTGCTGCGTACAGTGAGCAAGCTCTCCGTTTTTCGGCCGGATGAAGTTGTAACCATTGTTATACAAACCCTATTTAAACAGGTTCTGCCATTTGCCCCTTTGACTCTCATGACTTCGAAGAACAACAACTGCGATTTGTGCGTCCAGAAGGGCTCCTGCAAGGGCGAGATGGACGTGCGGCAGGGATCGGAATGCACAATCAATGTCGATCGCATGGCAAGGGTCAGGCACAAGATCATCGTCGCCAGCGGCAAGGGTGGCGTGGGCAAGAGCACTGTATCCGTGAACCTTGCCCGCGCCCTGCAGATGAGGGGAATGCGCGTGGGAATTCTCGATGCCGACATCACCGGCCCGGACATACCCAAGCTGCTGGGAATCGAGGACGCGAGGCTCTCTCAGGGTCCGGATGGGATAAAGCCGCCTGTTGCCGAAGGCATCAAGGCAGTCTCAATGGCCTTTGTCCTCTCCAGCCGCGACTCGCCTGTGGTCTGGCGCGGCCCCATGAAGATGGCTGCCATCAAGCAGTTCATCCAGGATATAGACTGGGGGGATCTGGACTTCCTGATCATCGACCTGCCGCCGGGCACATCCGACGAGCCCCTCTCGGTGGTGCAGCTCATCCCCGAGCTGGCCGGGGCCATAATAGTGACCACTCCCCAGGAGGTAGCGCTGCTTGACAGCAGGAAGGCTGTGAACATGGTGCTGGCTATGAAGCTGCCAGTGCTGGGCATCATCGAGAACATGTCTGGCCTGGCCTGTCCGCACTGCGGCGAGAATATCAGCATCTTCGGCTCGGGAGGAGGGCGGAGGATGGCTGAGGAGATGGACGTGCCCTTCCTTGGAGCGATTCCCATCGACCCGAGAGTCTGCGCCTTGGGCGACAGCGGCAGAACCTTCGTGGACAGCGTGACGCCAGCTGAGGGAAGCTTCAGCGGCGTTGTGGACCGGCTCCTGGAGATGTTCATCTTTAAATATCAGTGATGAGTTATGCCATGTGCGATGCCTCGCATACTTGTGAGCAACGATGACGGCGTTTACGCCGCAGGGCTGCAGGCGGCTGCAAAGAGCGTTCAGGGCCTGGGCCAGGTAGTGGTGGCCGCTCCCTCCGGGCAGAAGAGCGGAGTGGGAAGGTCGGTCTCGGTCTTTGAGCCGCTGCGCTACGTCGATGTCAACTTGAACGGATTTCGGGCTTATGCAGTCACAGGCACTCCGGTGGACTCGGTGGTCATAGGCATCTTCGCCATCATGAAGGGAGAGATGCCGGACCTGGTGGTATCCGGCATCAATGTTGGGGAGAACATCAGCACAGATACTGTCACCACCAGCGGCACCATTGGAGCGGCCCTTGAGGCTGCCAGCTACGGCATTCCCGCCATCGCAGCCTCCCTTCAGGCTATAGACCAGGGTGACAAGTTCGATATGCACCATGGGGCCAGGCACAGCTTTGATGTGGCCACCACTGTCCTGCGCCGCGTGGCCTCCAGGGTCCTGGAAAAGGGGCTTCCTCAAGGCGTCGACCTTCTCAACCTCAATGTGCCGGTCTCGGCCACAGAGGATACGGAGATCGTGGTGACGAGGCTTGCCCGAAAGATATTCAAGACAGCAGTAGAGGAGCGCTTCGATCCCAGGGGCAGGGCATACTACTGGATCGACGGGGACCTGATCTGCTGCGATGAGGAGGGCACTGACGTGCAGACGCTCTACCAGGACAGGAAGATCTCACTGACGCCGCTCAGCCTGGACTCGACTGCGAGGATCGACTTCAAAGAGATAGAGGGGCTGTTTTAGCCGCGATTCTGATAGATGCAATCGAGATCTCTTACAGGGCTCATCGCCGTAGTTCCGGATATGACGCCGCACCGCATGGCAGCGAATCCGGCGCCGACCTCGCTGGCCAGGGCATATACTTAGCACGATGCCGCAGGGGAGAAGTCCGCAGGCAGAGCCACCTCAACCCTCATGGCCTCCTGCACTCCGAGAGCACCTGGCGGGCAGGCAGCCGCCCCGGTGGCGATATACCTCTTCAAATAGCCCCAGGTGATGAGGATCTCTCCGGGCAGCTTGATGCACTTGGGCAGTATATGCCGCCCCCGCTCCCTGGCCGCCCTGCACCCTCCGCAGCCCTCTCTTCTGTGGGCGCACCTTTTATTGCAGGCTGCCGCGGTCCTGAGCAGCACCTCTCCCACATCAATACAGATTGGCGGCTCAAGGACGCTGCGGGCATAGACCGCCGCCGCCATGACGAAGAAGGATAGATTCTCAATTGTGCTCTGGGACCATATCCGGCATAGATACTTCATTATCCTGGGATTGATTTCAAGTGCAGCCTGCTCCACCAGTGCCCGGTAGCCGGCGGCAGTTGGCATCAGCAGCACCCGGTCGAATTCGAACGCCTTCCCGGTGGCCCTGCCATCAACCAAGAGCGCGAGCCTTTGACGGCCATCTACATGGGGATTGTCCTTCATAGCTCTCTTTTGCGGGTTCCTTTCTTCGGCGCAGATGTGATCAGGGTCCTCTTTGCAGTGCAGGTCCCTCTCAAGCATCTTCGAACTAAATACCCACACTAAAGCCGTTCTTCTCCATGGCAAATAAAATTTATCAGGCTTGATCGACCAATATAATTATAATTCAGGTAAGATAGATTTATATCTACAGAATAGAACCAATAATACCAGTCTAAAAGGCATTTAAATAACTCAATCAATTTTAACCTTAAAAAAAGGATTAAAATTGAATAAGAATGCCTTTAAAGTTTCAAATAATGTAAGGCGATTTGAAATGGATGAAGCTAAATCGGATAAATCTGCACAGACTGCGAATCAGGGTCTGTACTATCCACCCCGCGATCTGGTTGAGAACTCCAATGTCATGGCCTGGATGAAGCAGAAGGGCCTCAAGACAGAGAGCGAGATGCGACAGTGGTGCTCTGCCAATTACGTCCAGTTCTGGGACGAAATGGCCAAAACCTATGCCGACTGGTTTGAGCCCTACAAGCAGACATTGCAGTGGAAGGCGCCCTTCGCCAAGTGGTTCATTGGCGGCAAGATCAATGCTGCCTACAATGCAGTGGACAGACACGCCAAATCCTGGCGGCGCAACAAGTTAGCCTACATCTTCGTGGGCGAGCCGGTCGGCGACGTCCGCAAGATAACCTACTACGAGCTGGCCCGGGAGGTAAATCGATTTGCAAACGCCCTCAAGGCCCAGGGCATCAAGAAAGGCGACCGGGTTGGCATATATCTGCCCATGATCCCGGAGCTGCCAGTGGCCATGCTGGCCTGCGCCAAGATCGGAGCTGTTCATGTAGTCGTGTTCTCCGGATTTTCCGCAGTGGCCGTCCGGGACAGGCTGGAGGACTGCCAGCCGAGGCTCCTCGTCACATGCGACGGCTCTTACCGGCGTGGCAAGCCCATAGCCACCAAGCCACAGGCAGATGAGGCCATCGCCGGGCTGGACTGCATTGAGAAGGTCGTTGTGGTAAAGAGGAACGGCCAGGAGACAGCCATGAAGGATGGCAGGGATGTCTGGTGGGACGATTTCGTGGCCGGACAGGCTGCAGACTGCGAGACGCTTCCCATGGACAGCAGCGATCCGCTGTTCATCCTCTACACAGCAGGAGCGGCAGGCAAGCCACGCGGCATAGTGCACACCCACGGCGGCATGTGCGTCGGGCCGGCCTTTACAACCTCCTGGGTCTTCGACATCAAGGACACAGATGTCTACTGGTCCACCGCAGACATCGGATGGATCACCGGCCACTCCTACATAGCCTACGGCCCGCTCTGCCTGGGGGCTACAAGCATCATGTACGAGGGCTCTCCCGACTATCCGGACTTCGGCCGCTGGTTCAAGATCATTGAGGACTACGGAGTCTCGGTGATCTACACTGCGCCGACCGCCATCAGGATGTTCATGAACGAAGGGCCATCCTGGCCCCAGAGGTACGATCTCTCCACAGTCCGGCTCATGGGCTCTGTTGGCGAGGCCATGAACCCCGATGCCTTCATATGGTGGAGGAGGTACGTGGGAGGCGGATTTGCCCCGATCATGGACACATGGTTCCAGAGCGAGACCGGCTCCCAGGTGATAGCCCCCCTGCCCATCACCCCGCTCAAGCCAGGCTCGCCCAGCTTCCCCCTGCCAGGCTACAATGTGCAGGTGGTCGACGACTCTGGCCTTCCAGTCCCAGCCGGCATGACAGGGAACATCGTAATCACAGAGCCCTGGCCATCCATGCTTCGCGAGGTCTACAGGGATCCGGCCAGGTACAGCGAGACCTACTGGTCCGCATTCCCTGGCAGGTATCACTCCGGAGACAAAGCCCGCGTCGATGAGGACGGATACATCTGGGCTTTAGGAAGGGGAGACGATGTCCTGAAGGTGGCCGGCCACAGGATCTCCAATGCCGAGGTCGAGGCCTCAGCGGAAAAGCACCCCTCCGTGGCAGCAGCCGCAGTCATTGGCAAGCCGGACAGGGTCAAGGGAGAGAGCATCGTGGTCTATGCAGTGCTCAAGCCCGGGATAAAGGGCGACGCGGCTCTCGAGAAGGACATAAAGAACTTCGTCCGAAAGACTCTGGGCCCCATAGCCATCCCATCCGATGTGATCTTCGTATCGGATATCCCCAGAGACAAGGCAGGCAAGCCGGTAAGGCCGCTCATCAAAGCCAGAGCACTTGGAGAGGGCCTGGGAGACACATCAGCCGTGGCCAATCCCGTGGCTCTGGATGCCATAACGCCCATCGCCAAGAAATAGGCTGAAGCGAGAAAACCTGGGAGAAGAGGTGGGGCGCATGAATGCATCCTGCATCTCTCCTTTCTTTTAGCTAACATCATTTGCTGTCATCAAATCCAATCTGAAGGTGCGTTCCATCGCAGAAGGGCTTCTTCTTCGAGCCGCCGCATCTGCATAGGGCATATGTCCCTTCACCGGCCAGCACATTGCCTCCGCTGTCCAGCAGGGCCACATCTCCCTCCACCAGCAGCGGTCCGTTCTTCGCCGTCTTGATCTGAGCCGTACCATGAACTTCGCTTGCGCCCATATCTTCCCCCTCCAGCTCATCCTCTGATCTCCTTTTGCAGGTAAGCGCTCCGGAAGGGCACCGGCCTACAACCTCTATGATCTTCTCTGAGCTTGCTCCCTGCATATTCACCCATGGCGATCTGTCCTTATTGAATACGGCCGGCAGTCCTTTTACGCACTCTCTGGCGTGGATGCATTTCTCAGGTCGCCAGATTACAGATATCTCATCATTGGAATATATCCTCATCGATAGCAGAATGCGCCTCCTCCTACTATGTTTTTTTGATAGTCCGCGTCCGGCCAGAGCAGGGGGGGCGCCTTGAATACCACAGGCTGCTCTCGGATCATTTATTCATATCGGTATGAATCCATTTTTAATGGCTATCTGCTGGCCCTCCGGGCTGAGCACATAGTCGATGAATGCCTGGGCTCCGGGGGAGGGCCGCCCGAGGGTCACAAAGTACAGCTTTCTGGCGAGAGGGTATGTCTCATTCTTGATATTTTCGATGCTCGGATAAACCCCGTCCAGAGAGAGCACCCTGGTGTCCCCCCGCATGACATAGCTGTATCCCATGTAGCCGATGGCGTTGTCGCTGCGCTGGATGGCCATCTTGACCTCAGAGCTGTCCGCAGCCTCGATGATCACTCCGGGCGACTCCGCCTCCCTGCTGCCCATGATGACCTCCTGGAAGGTATCCCTGGTACCGGATCCGGGCTTTCTGCCGATAACGAATATCTCCGCATACGGGCCGCCCACATCCTCCCAGTTGGTGATGTCTCCGGCATAGATCTGCTTTACCTGATCACGGGTCAAAGAGGTCACGCCGCCGTCGTATACATCAGGGCTCACCACCAGGCAGATGGCATCATACCCCACTGGCTGGACCATAAAACGGGTTGTTGGAGTCTCATACCTCTGCCGCTCCTCCAGCTTCAGCTCCCGCGAGGCCATCGCAATATCGGACCGGCCCTCAGCCACATCGGTGATGCCCACACCCGTTCCCCCAGATGTGACTGTGACGACGTACCTGTCCTGCAGAATATTGTACTCTTCCGCCGCCAGCTCGGCCAGGGGCATGACATTGGTAGATCCTGATAAAGAGACCTTCGTCTCCCTGCCCTCCCCTGCTGCTGCAGCCAGCAAAATAACCAGCAGCAATATCAGTAGCTTGCTTTTACCGCTCATCATATCTATAAACGGCATACTATTATGTAAGGTTATTGCCGCCAGAGCCTGGGATGTTTGCGGAGGACGGCGAAATGCTCCGGATTGGCACGAACCCCTGCTCCGCGGCAATGCTCTGCCCCACCTCCCCCTGCACGAAGTCGATGAACGCCTGCGCGCCGGCAGAGGGCTCCCCATATGTGTAGAAGTACAGATGCCTGTGCAGATCGTAAAGACCTAGCTTAATGTTCTCGTATGTCGGCATCACTCCGTTATAGGCTATGCCGCTGACGCCTCCGCCCAGATAGTTAAACCCAAGGTAGCCGATGGCTTTGTCGCTGCCATTGATGGCTGTCTTGACCTCGGCCCCGCTCATGGCCACTGTATCCACTCCGGGAGTTTCGGCATCCGTGCTGCCCATGACATTCTCATTGAAGCTGTCCCTGGTCCCAGAGCCGTACTCCCTGCAGATCACAAAGATATCCTTATCCGGACCGCCCAGCTGCATCCAGTTGGTGATGTTTCCGGAATAGATATCCCGAACCTGGCTGCGGTTCAGGCTGACCACTCCCGCCTCGTATATTGCCCGGCTCACGCCAATGCTGATGCCGTCAAAGCCCACTTCAAACTCCCTGAAGGAGTCTCCGAACCTCTCGATCTCCCCGGCTGTGACCTGGCGGGAGGCCATGGCTATATCGTTCTTTCGCTCGGCTATGCCTAAAATGCCGGCCCCCGTGCCGCCGGCGGATACCGATACAACATAATCGCTCTGCTGGAGATTGAACTGCTCAGCCGCGGCTTCTGCGAGAGGCATCACAGTAGAAGACCCCGAGACTGTGACATCACTGACCAGAGCCGGGCAGGGGGCGATGCTCGCCAGCAGTGCAGATATGAAGATGACTGTTAACTTTCTAATGAACCCCACCGGCAGGAGATGCACCGCCAAAATATGTAAAGCTATCGTCGAAGATGATCGGATGATGCGTTCAGAAGGAATAGACTTTGCTGCCTTCCGAGATCATTTCCCGGGCTAGCAGCTCATAAAAATTATCTGTCGCAGATGCATAGCATCCGGCATCAAGCCCCCTGGCCTCAATGTCCTCCCTGCAGGCCCGGATTTGCAGCTCTCTGCCGGATAGGGCATTCAGCAAATTATAGACGCCATCTCCTGCGAGGTAGAGGACGGCTTTTTCCGAATGCTGGAGCATGAGCAAGCACAGCTTTGTGCGGCTGCTGCTGGGGGGCCTGGTCAAAAGGAAGACCTCTCTTTTATCCATACTTCGCCATCTCCCCGACAGATCTCTCACACATAACAAAATATTTTATATATATATGAGGCATTCTGCGGCCCTTATATGCTCTATGAATTGCTCTTCATCAACCAGTTCCACCCGTTCCATTAAAGCCATGCTCAAGAGGCCTCTCTCCGCCAAGGAGGGCTCGTGCGCCAGAACTGTGATCTCCGGATAGGCATAAATTATGTCATAGAGGTTCGGCACCTGCAGAGCCCGGCTGTCCTGGCAGGCCAGGGCCAGGTAGACGCCGTCGGCGTACAGGCCGACTGTCACATCCATTTTTACGCACACAGCAGCGGCATTGAGTATGCCGTAAGCCCTCTCGCTGCCGTAGGGGGCGCTCTCAAGCAGATAGAAGACGGATTTCATGCCCTTTACCCCGATAAGGAGATCACCCTGTCGCTCTCCTCTATCATCCTTGCCAGATCGTAAAGGCTGCTGATCTTTATCCCCTCGTAATAATCCGGGCAGATGCCTTCTCCATCGGCCAGGTAGCCCCTGGCGGCGGCGCATCTGGCACAGGCCCTGATAACGGCCCCTCTCTCTGCCAGCTCCTGAAACAGCCTGCCTGCCTCTGCAAAGAGGGAGGGCTGCTGCCCCCGCCTGGCTATGTGAACCGCATCCAGGTAGAGAAATATGTTCACATGAGATATCTTGAGGGCCTCGGATGCGATTTTGCAGGCCATCTCCGCATACTCGGAGATATAAGGCCCGTCCGTGAGGATGATGGTTATGCTCTTTATTTCGTTCACCACCACAGAGGCGCTCGGCATGGCCTAATCGCCTTCAAATGTATTCCATCAGAGCTGTGAGATGCTCCAGGCTCGCTGCATACCTGGCCTCCAGCAGAGGAGAGCACCTGTTCAAAGAGGCCTCCCCTGCCACCAGCCTGATTGCAAAGGCATAGCAGCTCTGCTCCCCGCAGATGCGGCAGTCTGTCCCGGGCAGATATTTGTAGATCTCTGCATGGTCCACTTTGACCTTCTCCCTGGCCGCCGGGGTCACTCCCCTGACAATGGCCTGGTTTATTGCCGTCTTCAGCTCATCCAGAAGCCTGCGCGCCTCTTCACCGCTGCCTATCATCGTCATTGTCACACTGCCTGTGGAGTAGATGGTGATGAGGATGCTGCCCCTCTGGATTATGAGGGCCCCGATCCTCTCGGAGTACCTGGCTCTCGGAAAGATGGGCTCCAGCAGCTTGAGGGCCCCGCCCAGGGGCGGCTGCAGGCGGGCGATAACCCTGAACTTGCTGCTGTCGGCAATGCAGGGAAGCAGCTGCCGCACCTCCACAACATCTATAGGGCTCGTGCCGGACAGCTCCTTCTTCGCTTCGCAGGGGCCCTGTGACCTGGCCTGCAGGAAGTTCCTGCCGAACTCGGTGATGGCTATATTTCCGCCCTTCAATTCTGCGAGGCCCGCCTGCTCGAGCATCTGCAGGTGATAGTCGAGCATGCCTCCTCCCGCGGCCTTTTCGACCTCCTCTCTCGTTCTCTCTTTTTCAACCAGCATGGCCATGATCTTTCTTCTCGCAGCATTGGCCATGGCATTGCTTACGAGCCTGACGTCAGCCGACGATCCTGGCATCTTGTTATCACCTTCTCGTTATAAGTCACATGAGACACTCCCCGACTTGTAGTATTTCTCCTTCAGCTTTAAAGCGACATTCACCAGGGCAACGAGCACAGGAACCTCGATGATCGGACCTATCACCGCAGCAAAGGCCTCCTGGGAGGCTATGCCGAAGACGCCCACCGCCACCGCTATTGCCAGCTCGAAGTTGTTGCTGGCGGCGGTAAATGAAAGGGCAGCCGTGTTTTCATAATTCACTCCAAGCCTGTAGGCCATGAAGAAGCTCGCAAAGAACATGAGCAGGAAGTAGACGAGCAGGGGCACAGCCACACGCACCACATCCTGGGGAAGCTGCACTATGTAGTCTCCCTTGAGTGAGAACATGACCACGATGGTGAAGAGCAGGGCCAGGAGGGTGAGGGGCGAGATTTTGGGAATGAACCTGCTCTCGTACCAGCTCCGCCCCCGAACCCTGATCAGGGAAAACCTGGTGATGATGCCTGCCAGAAACGGCACGCCCAGATATATGAAAACGCTCTCTGCAATCTGGGGCATGGTGACGGCGACAGCGGTCCCTTCAGCCACACCCAGGGCCGCAGGCAGAACGGTGATGAATACATAGGCGTAGACAGAGTAAAAGATGACCTGGAATACGGAGTTGAGACCCACAAGGGCGGCGCAGTACTCTGTGCATCCGCAGGCCAGCTCATTCCAGACTATGACCATGGCTATGCATCTGGCGAGGCCGATGAGGATTATGCCGTACATGAGATGTGGGTAGTCTCGCAGAAAGAGCACCGCCAGTGCAAACATCAGGGCGGGGCCCACGACCCAGTTTTGAATAAGGGAGAGGCCCAGGACCTTCCTGTCAGTAAAGACCCTGCCCAGCTCTTCATACTTTACCTTGGCCAGGGGCGGGTACATCATCAAAATGAGGCCGATGGCGATGGGTATCGATGTCGTGCCGATCTGCAGGCTCAATATGAAATCTGTGATTCCCGGTGCATAGTAGCCTATTGCTATCCCCAGGAACATGGCCGCAAATATCCAGACTGTGAGGTACCTGGATATGAAGTCCAGTCCCCTGCCGACCCCGTTTGACATTTGGATCCTCCATAATAAATTAAGACTTATCATTTGAAGCTGCACCATTCATTTTGCTGATGCAGGCTTCCTTCATCAGCCTGGCCATATTGAGCATCTCAATCACAGCTCCTTCGGAGAGCCTGTATCTGGACCATCTTCCGTCTTTTCGCTCTTTTATGAGGCCGGCATCCTTGAGAATGGAAAGATGATGGGATGTGCTGGATTGAGGCCGACCCAAGCCGACCATGATCTCGCAGACGCATAGCTCGCCTTCACGAAGAAGGGAAAGAATCTTGAGGCGGCAGGGATCTGCCATGGCCCTGAATATCTCTGCCTCCAACTCGATTTCTTTTTCGTCCAATTTTTCTGTTATGGAACGCAGCCTATCGACCTTGCATTCGGCCTTATCGGCGTCTCCAATCAGCCGCGTCATCCTGTTGACAGCCTCTTCCGGAATACATGCCATTTATCAATCCCTTTCAGCAGCAACTGCAGCTCTTTTGAGCGATGAGTCTGCTCTCTTCACGCCTGAGACAGCTCTCGCATATCCTGATTCGTCCTCTCTCTTTGTGGCTTACTATGAAGAGGGATTTCGCTTCTTTTTCGCATACATCGCATTTTGCACTCATATTACAATCACTCATATCCAGTAATTTCGATATATAAGATTTTCCGTAATAATGCTGTGTTGAATAATTCTAGGCGTTGTGATCAATAGCTGTCGATTCTTACCAAATTTTGATTTGTATGAGTTGGCTCTATGCTGTCGGATTACTAAACATTATTCAACACAGCACATGTATTACTCCTTAGACCTCCATGTCGAAAGACATATATCCAATAATTTCGATACGACGTCCAGGCTTCATCACAGTATCCGCGAGATACCGATGCTGCATGAATGAGTGTGGATTGTAGATATCGAAATAGTAACCCGAATTGAATGACTTGAATTAAAGAGGAGAGTGTATCATGGAGATAATCAAGAAAACTGCTTGTATAGCTTCATTAATTGCTGTAGTGCTTCTGGCACTCAGCTTCAATGCATTGGGTGTCGAATACCCAGTAGGATCGGGAAATGATGACTGGTGGACGACATATCCGGACCAGTCCTCTGCAGCCGGCGAAGACATCGGTCATCCGTCGTGGGTTATAGACGCACTGAAGAGCAAGCCTGTGCTGATCTATGTGCACAAATCCTGTGATTGGAGTGAACCCCTCCGAGTGGACAATGAGTTAAGCAACTTCAACTCATGGAG
>ENA-UPSM01002349-UPSM01002349.1-activated-sludge-metagenome-genome-assembly--contig:-NODE-2349-length-23175-cov-7.563322_pt1 | contig 23175 bp, 18 predicted proteins | sample MGYA00238181_ERZ773283 | MGnify/ENA primary metagenome ERZ773283 (study PRJEB29023, sample SAMN05720199) | activated sludge metagenome | isolation source: Anaerobic digester | place: Japan...
GCGGACTCGCCCGAGCGCGCCAGACAGACCGCCATGCGCGAACGCATCGGCCCGCTCTGGCGATACGCCCACGACCAGGGCCTCGACGTCGTCTTCAAGACAGACATGCTCGCCCTCTCCACTCGGCTCGAGCGTTACCTCACAACGAAATTCGGCAGCATCGACGCCAACGACCCGCGCCTCTGGGAGGTCTACGAGCACGCCATCGACGAACTCTTCACGAGCTTCCCTTGGGCCAGCGGCATGATGATCCGCATCGGCGAGGCCGGCGCGATCTACAACGCGAAGAACTGGGACTACTACTCCGCGCTCAAGGTCACCGACACCCAAGGCGTGCAGACCATGTTGCGCACCGCCTCCGCCGCAGCAGCCAGGCACGACAAGACGATCTACTTCCGCACCTGGTCGGTCGGCATCGGCGACGTCGGCGACATGCACACCAACCCGCAGACCTACGAGCGCGTCCTCGGCGACCTCGACCTGCCCAACCTCGTCGTCTCGACCAAGTTCACCACCGGCGACTTCGACTCCTTCCTCCCGCTCAACCCGACCCTCACCCAGGGCACGCAACCGCGCATCGTCGAGATGCAGGGGCGCCGCGAGTTCGAGGCGTTCAGCTCCATCCCCGACGACATGGGGCCGACGCATCAGGCTGCGCTGCAACACTTCCGCGCCGCGAACCCCAACATCTCCGGCCTCTGGATGTGGACCCAGGACGGCGGCCCCTGGCGTGCCGGACCGATGTCGCTCTACCTCAAGTCCGGCTTCTGGCAGCTCTATGACTTGAATGTGTATGCCGCGGGCCGGCTTGCGTGGGACCCGGACGTCGACCTCGCGCAGGTCAACTGCGACTGGATCCGGCAAACCCTCACCAGCGACCCGGCCAGCATTGACGCGGTCGCGGAGATCCTGAGCCAGTCACGCCAGGCCGTCCTCGACGGCCTCTACATCCGCCCCTACGCCGAGAAGGCCGTCTTCGCCCTCGGCCTCGAACCCCCACCCATGATGTGGATCTTCAAGTGGGACATCGTTTCTGGTGACGCGGCCGGCCTCTCGGCCGTCTACCTCGCGACCAAGGGCCGCGTCGACGAAGCCATCGACGAAGGCCGTCGTGCTGTCACCAGTGCCACCCAGATGCGGGCCACCCTTGCCTCGGTGGATCGCGCGACCTTCACCGACCCCAAGCTCTACGACGAGCTCGCCGCCTCCCTCGACTACGAGGTCGACCTCTTCACCACCCTGCAGACCTATCGCACCGCCTTCCTCCACTACTACGAGTGGCTCGACGGCGTGGAGGGTGCGAGCAGCGACCAGTGGCAGTCCGACGTCGCCGCCTACCGCGCAGCGTCCGCAGCCCACACCAAGCGCTGGGGCGGCAACCTCGACCTCCCGCCCTACAACTTCTTCGTCGCCGACGCCGGCCTCGTCCACGTCGAGCGCGCCGTCTGGACGATGACCGCCGGACGCCTCCTTCTCGCCCTCTGCGCACTCGTCCTGATCGTCGTGAAACCGTTGCGGCGTGGGGCTTTCCTGCCGTGGCGCCTCCGGGCCGACATGGCACCAACAGAGACAGCCACCCCCCGATGGCAGCGCCTCGCCACGCTCATCGTCCCCGTCCTCGCCATCCTCGGCAGCCGCCTTGCCTTCAGCTCGGGTGCGTCCACGGCATACCTGCTCGTCACCTTGGGAAGTCTCGCGATCCTGGCGATCACCGCGCGACTCGCCCTCGCCCTCCTCCGCCCCGGCGCCGACGCGACCGCCCTGTGGGCCGGGCTCGGCGGCGTCCTCACCCTGCGCACCCTCTGGCTCGCCGGCGCGCTGTCGGTGTCGGGGCCGGGCGGCTATTGGCTCCGCTTCTGGACCGACGAGTCGTGGCGCACCGTCTATGTCACCGTCGGCATCGGCCTCCTGCTGTGGAGTCTCGTCGTCGTCGGGCTGACCTTCAGGCATGCGTATGCCGTGTCCCGCCTCGCCGCCCTGGGCGTCCCTCTGTTGGGGTTCGGGTTGCCGCTGCTCGCCCTCGGCGGGCTCATGGCCGGGGTGGGCCTGGAGAACGCACTGACGACGATCAACAACCAGATGGCCGTCCTGCCCCTGGGCCTCTCGAAGATCCTCGGCCTGGTCACCCACCTCGGGATCCCACGGTCCTTGCCGGTCTGGTTGATGCAGGCCGGCGGAGCGGTCGCCCTCCTCGGCGCCCTCGCGGTGCTGCCCCACACTCTGCGCTCCCGCCGCCGCCCCTCGACCACGTGACCTGACGGCAGGCTTACTCATTGAGAACGTAACGAAATTCAATTACGATTCTTGCGAATACAGAGAGGAGGCGAGGCCGTGAATGCACTCGAGGTCCACACCTACGTCCCTGCCGATCCGCAGGCTCTGGCGGCTCTCGACGCATTGCTGACCAGGGCAGGTGCCAATTCCGCATTGGCGGGCCCTCGTGATCGTGTGGTGCTTCCCGAGCAGGTCCACGCGCTTCTGGTCCAGGCCATCGAAGCCATGCGTGCTGGGCATGCCGTGACCGTCACCCCCCATGCGCAGCGTTTGACGACCCAACAGGCAGCTGACCTCTTGGGGGTCAGCCGCCCAACCTTGGTCAAGATCATCGATGCGGGCGAGATCCCGTGCGAGCGCACCAGTACGCGACGCACCCTCCTCCTGGCGGATGTCGTGGCCTATCGGCGTCGTCGACGGGACCGCCAACTGGAGGCGATCGCGGCGACGTCGGCAGACCTTGACGAGGTCAGCATCGAGCCGACCGATCTCGAACAGCTCCTGAAGTCAGCTCGCCGCGCCAACGCGGAGCGGAAGCGCAAACCGTTGGCGTAGGTGGGCGGTGTCAGAGGCAGCGATCAGGATGGCGGCATGCTGGCAGCGGTCCTCGACACGTGCGTTCTGTACTCAGGCGTGCGCCGAGACTTCCTACTGTCCATGGCTGCTGTTGGTGTCTTCCGAGTGGTGATCAGCGAGGACCTGCTCTTCGAGATCCAATACGTCGAACGGCGCAAGCTGTCCGACCGGGGCGTCACCGAGGCTGAGGCGGATCGCAGAGCGGCAAGGCTCGCGATCACCCTGGCTGCCAACTTCGTCATCGAAGAGCCGGCGCTTGTCAACGCAGTCCGACCCGTTGGGCTTCCGGACGAGGGTGACGAACATGTGGTGGCGGCGGCCATCGTGGGCACGGCTGACGTCATCGTGACCGACAACGTGAAGGACTATCCGCTGGAGCGGATGCCTGCGGGCATCCGCGTCCAACGGCCAGACGAGTTCCTCTCGTGGGCGGTGACGACGAAACCCGATCTGGCAGCAGTCGCCCTGCGCGAGATGTCACGTCGGCGTCGACACCCGCCGCAGTCCGAGCTGGCGCTCATCGACCTGATGCTCAGCAAAGGTCAGATCTCCGATGCCGCCGCGAACCTATTACGTCGGAACCAAACAGCTTCCTGACTTTGGTCCCGTTCGAGAGAGGTCAGATTCCGCTGTCGCCCCTTCGCCCTAGGCTGAGCGCGTGACTTCCACTGACCCAGATCAGGGGTTGCAGGACGTCGATGCCGACGACCTGCGGTGGAGTCTTGCGCACGTCCGGGGCCGGCTGACCGAGGCCACCTATCTCGTCGTGGGCAATGCGGCGCACTTCCGTCTCATCGTCGATGTCGTCGCCGACGAGCAGGGTCACAGCCTGACCGGTGTTTCCCGCTCCGAGTTGCCGTCACTCTTGGCCGACCGGATCCCGGCGAGCCTGTTCGCCGACTTGGAACCGGTGCTCGATGCACGCCTGCGCCAACTCGTGACGTGGCGAACCTTCGAGTCCTGGCAGGACGAAGCGCGCACGGACGAGGACTTCCTGCGCAATCGCGAGCGCTTCCAACTCACTGAGCGCGGCGCGGCGGTCAATCGGCTCGCCCGAGCCGTCGAGGCTGACGACCAGACCACGTCCAGCACTGCCGTCCTCGCCCCACCGATCCTCGCCACCCAGGCAGCCCTGACGCTCGAGGCCATCCGTGAGCGACGCTTCGCCGACGCCGCCGCCAGCATCGCCCTCGTCCAGACGACCCTGGCCGACATGGCCCAGACCGCGAGCGTCTGGCAGTCGCGCCTCGCCGCGACGATCGGGGGAGTTCCCGACGAGGACAAGATCCGGCGCCTGCGCCAGACCGTCACCGACTATGTCGACATGTGGGGCGCCGGGGTCGACGTGCACTCGAGCACGATCAGCGATGCGGCACAGAGCCTGCTGGCCGGTGACCCCGAGACCTGGCGACAGTTGGCGGTCCACCGGCTCCCCGAAGACGCCACCGAGCAGTCCGTGCTGGCTGTCGCGACCGAGATCCACGATGCCGTCCGGGTGCTCGAGACGTGGTTCTCCGGCCCGCACTCCCAAGCGCGGCGGCTGCGACGGCAGATGCGCGACGCGGTCGTCCCGCTCGTCCGGAGCCACCGCACGCTGCTCGCCATCGGCGGCACGATCTCGCGCCGCGCCGAGTTGATCGACCTCATCTCCCGCCTCGACGCTGCCCAGACCGACGAGGACGCCTGGGCCCTCTGGTGCTCGGCCACCGGCCTCTTCAGCGCCCGCCACCTGGGCCTGCAGACTGAGGAGGTCGCCAACCCGGCCGACACCTCCTTCTGGACCGCTGACCCGGCACCGGTGGAGCGTCGGCTGCGCACTGCTGGTGCGCGAGCCCTGACCGGCCGCTCCCCGCTCATCCCCGACACGGCCAAGCAGCGGGCCGCGGCCAAGGCGCGTGCCGCACGCGACCGGATGCGCACCGCGGCCGCCGAGCAGGCCCTGGCCGCGCGGTCCGGCACGGCCCTGTCCACCTGGCCCGCCCTCGACGAGGACCAGGCCGACCTCCTGCTCGACTTGCTGGCGACCGCGCGCATCCTCCCCGGCAAAGACTGGGACACCCGCGTCGCTGCCTCCCGAGACGGTCGCTGGGAGGCGCGCTTTTCAGCGGTCCAGCCGCGCGCCTCCGCGATCATCCGGATCCCCGCCGGTCGCCTCGTCGTCGAGGACTGCATCATCGAGGTCCTCTCGTGACGGTCACCGGAGCCGGCCGCGCCACCTTTGACCTCACCGAGCGGCAGGAGGCCTTCGTCGGCCTGCTCACCGAGCCACTGGTCACGGCGACCGCGACGCCCGAGCTGCACCGATTGGTCGTGCGCCACCATGCCGGCCTCAGCCAATGGGCCACCCGCCTGGGCTATCGCCTCGTCTCCATCGGTGGCGTCCACCGGCTCCGCCGCCTCCCGATCATGGGCGAGGTCGCCGCTCCGGCCGGTCCTCATCCACCCCGTCGCGAACTCGTCCTCGCCCTGCTCGTCGCCAGTTGCCTCGAGGACATCTCGAGCGACACCGTGACCCTCCAAGGTCTCTCCGACGCCGCCCGCGACGCCCTCGCCGACGTCCACCTCGCCTACGACCCGGAGCGTCACGCCGAACGCCGCTCGCTCGTGCGCGCCCTCAGCTGGCTCGGCCGCTTCGGCGTCCTCGAGCGTCGCACCACCCGCGATGAACTGGTCCGCGAATGGGAGGACCGCGGCACCGGTCCAGGTGCCGGCTATCGCATCGACCGTGACGCTCTCGTCCTCCTTGTCGACCCGGCCGATTCCCGCCAATCCCGTATGCCGTGGGTGGGCGATGTCGATGACCGCGCCACCCTGCGTGACACCCGGAGCGAACGTCTCCTCCGCCGTTTGGTCGAGACCCAAGGCCTCCTGCTCAGCGACCTCACCCCGGAGGATGCAGACTACTGGCGCTCTCAGCGTCAAACCCTCCTCCGCCGGGCGATCGAAATGACCGGTGCTACCGCCGAACTGCGTGCCGAGGGCGTCGTCCTCATCCTCCCGCCAGATGGGCCGTGGTCGAAGGCGTCGACCGCGAATTTCCCTGCGGCGACTGCCGATTCGTGGGTTGCCCTCGCCCTGCTCGATGCCGCGAGCGCACACGGCCGGGCAACCGGCGGTGCGACGAGCATGATTCCGTGGGCCTCCGCTGACGTGGATGAGGCGGCTGCGGACGTCCATGCCCGTCTTGGCGACCGTCTCACCACCGCGCTGCGGGTCGGCCCCGACGCAGTCCGAGCGTCCGCGGAGCGCGAGCTGCGGGAGGCCGGACTACTGCGCATGACCGCCGACGGCGATTGGCGGGTGCTCGCCTTCGCCGGGCGATACCGTGACGCCGTCCTGCATTCCCAACCCGTCCACGAAGCCCAAGAGCTGACTCCCGAGGTGCCCGGTGACTGACGACGCACGTCCGCACCCGGCCTACGGGAATGACGAGCTGACCCGCTGGCGTGAGGCGGTCATCGACGGTGGCCTGCCCATGCCGACGCGCAGCGATCGCTGGCAGGTCCTGCGGGCCGGGGTGGTCAACCTCTGGGAGTTCGAGGAGGCCGAGTACTGGTATGCAGACGGCTGGGTGCAACTCACCGGCCGTAACGAGACCGGCAAGTCCTCACTCATGGCCCTGACCACGTTGATCCCGTGGCTCGGTGACACGTCGACGAGCAACATCGACACCCTCGGCGGGTCGGGCAAGCAGTTCCGCTACTACGTCGAGCCGACCACGCTCGACGGCGACCGGCGCGACTCCTCGTCCACGTCGAGTCGCGGCTGGCTGTGGGTCGAATACGCCCGGCTGAGCGCCGATGGCGAGCCTGAGTATTACACCACGCTTGGGTATGCCGAGGCGAGACGAGCGAGCGCAACCCTCACCCCGCACTGGTGTACAGCCCACGGCACCGCGCGCGTTCGGGCCGGCTTGGACCTGGTCGTGAGTCGCGCGGTGCGCTCCCCCAAGGAGATCAGGGAGTCCTTGGCCGACGTGCCGGGTCAATTCACCTTCCCGCACCCCAGCGCGGGCACCTATCGCAGTCAAGTGGCCGGGCAGCTGTTGGGCGCCGACGTCGGGCAACTCGAGAGCATCGGGAAGATGCTGCGAGTCGCGCGAACGCCCAAACTGGGCGAGTCCCTCAACGCGAGCTTCGTCACCGAGAAACTCCGTGATGCACTCCCCGGCCTGGAGAACAGCGAGATCCAGGCACTCGCCGACGGCTGGGATCAACTCGATCGGGCGCGACGCGACCTCACCATCGCCAAGGACAACGTCGAGGCGCTGCGCGCCTTTGTCAATCAGGCCTGGATGCCCTACGCCCGAGCCCGCCTGCGGCAGGGTGCCGACGCGGCTGCGGCGGCCCGGACCGCCTTCGACGGCGTCACCCGCAAGGTTCGTGAGAGCACCGAAGCGCTCGCCACCGCCGAGGCCGATGTCAAGAGACTTGACGACGCCATCAACGAGTCCACGCTCGCCGCCGAGCAGGCGCGTGACCAGCGAGAGGCGCACCTGCAGTCGCGCGCGTATCGGGACGCTCGAGGTCGAGCCCAGAATCTCGACCGTGCCATCGAGCGGTCGACTCGAGCCCGATCGGTCGTGGCTGAGGTCACCGCGCGGGTCACGCGTCACGAGCAGGATCTCGCGGTGGCCAATGACGAACTCACCGCGCAACTCCAGCACGTCGAGGCCCTGGCCCGAGAACTCGAGGACCTCACGCTGGCTCTCGCCGGCCACGCGAGTCCTGCGGGCTTGTCGTCGGCGAGAGACCTTGCCGCAGAGCGCGATTGGACGCGACTGCGACGCGCGGCCACCGGCCGGATCCAGGCCCTGCAGCGACTCGACGTGCTCGAGCGTGCTCACCATGGCGTGGAGGGCAAAGCCGTCCAGGCCGAGGAACGCGCCTCGGCGCTCCGCGTCGCGGCGAGGGTCGCTGTGCAGGCGGCGGAGGAAGCCTGGACCAAGGCCGAGGACGAGCGGGGCCGTCTCGCAACGGCTCTGGCGGCGTGGGCCGATGCCGTCGACCACGAGGAGCAACCGACGGCGGGCGACGTCGACCGCTGGGTTGCGGGGCTGCCAACCGATGCCGCGGCGCCTGCTCTCCTCGCCGAGACCGTGCGTGTCGAGTGGTTCGCTCCGCGGCTCGAAGCACACGCCCACCGCCGTCGTGCGGCCGAAGCCCGACGCGATCACCTCGACACCGAGCGCAGCTTGGCCGTCGCCGAGATCGAACGACTGCGCACCGCCCCTGAGCCGATCGTGGCCGAACCCACCCTGTGGAAGCGGTCCGCTCGCAGCGGCCGTGCCGGCGCGCCGTTCTGGCGACTGGTCGACCCGAGGCCGGGCGTTGCGGACGACGTCCTGGCCCGGGTCGAGGCCGCGCTGGCGGCCATGGGCATCCTCGATGCGTGGGTGCTGGCCTCGGGCTTGATCGCGGATGGGGACGCGGGGCCGGCCGGGACTGTCGGGGTGGCTGAACTGGCCGACAACTTCCTCGCCCCCAGCCTCGCTCCCGTAGCGGGTCCCTCCCTCGGGGACGTGCTCGCCGTCAGTGCCGCAGCCACCTACTCCACTGACGCCCAGCAGCGAGCGCGAGCCCTCGTGGTCCAGACTGCCCTCGATCGGATTTCGTGGCACGAGAACGCAATTCCCGATCGGCTGCCGGGCAACAGCGGTGACGTCGACGGCCACGGTGAGCGGACGGCATACGCCATGGCTGGTGACGGGTCCTGGATGACACCGATGGCGACCGGACGCGCCGAGGCACTCCATGCGACCGCCGAACTCATCGGTGAGTCAGCGCGGCAGGCGGCCCGCCAGCGACGGATCGACGACCTGTCCGCGCAGGTCGCCGGCCTCGACGACGCCCTCGCGGGAGAGCGCGCGGTGATCGAGGCGGCGACGAGCGCCGAGACCCGCTTGCGTGACTCCTTGGCGCAAGTGCCCAAGGACGCAGACCTGGTGAGACTGCTCACGACGGCCTCCACCCTGGACATGGCGGCAGAGCGGCAGGCGACCGTCGCGGACGAGGCCGAGGCAGCCGCCGTCACCCGCCGAGCAGAGGCCGATTCGGCGCGAGCGACGCTGCTCGAGCATGCCCGGGAGCACTCGCTGCCGATCGAGCACGCGGAGAGACTGCTGGTCGGGAACGCCCTCACCGAGGTGGTGCGGGATCTGGACACCATCGAGGTGACCGGACGGCGCCACGCTGACGCGGTCGGCGTCGCCGCCACAACGACTCGCCGGCGCGAAGGCGCGAGGGCGACTCTCGAGGCGAGCCGGGCGAAGCAGACAGAGGCGACTCGCGAGTTGTCCCAGGCCGAGGCGACCGAGAGCGCACTGCGTGGAGCGATTGACGATGACGACGCCGAGATCCTCGTGCGGGCCGACCGTTTGGCCGAGGACGAGCGGGCCGCCACGAGCCGGGCCACGGCGTTGGGTGTGGAGAAGAGTGAAGCGGTTGAAGCTCGAGGCAGCGCTAAATCGGTGCTGGGGCAGGCCGAGGCAGACCGGGCCGTGCGACAAGGCGAACGGGACAGCGCTTTCGCGGAGTTCTGGCGACTCGTCGATGCCGGACTGGCCGATCAGGCGGGTGTCGACCTGCCCGAGTCGGATCAACGGACCATCGAAGCCACACGCGACCAGGTGGCCGCCCTGCGCGAGCGAGTGCCCGACCCGCGTGGCTGGGCCAGCGACCCCGCGACCCAAGCGGACGTCGTGCGCACGTCGGTGCAACGGCTGACCGAGCGGTTGGACACCCTGCGTGTGAGTCTCGAGGCCGGTGGCCGGACCACGGCGATGGATCTGTCCCACGACCCGGTCAGTGTCGCGGTCGTCCTCGAGGCCAGTGGCCGGGAGCACCCGCCTCGGCAGGCGTTGCTGCGTCTGCAGGAGATCCATGACGAGCTCGCCGGAGCCTATGACGAGTCCGTGCAGGGCACCCTGACCGAGTTGCTCGGCTCGACCTTCATCGAGCATCTGCGTGACCGGCTTACCGAGTTGCGTCGACTCACCGGCCGGATCAATGACGTCCTCGGGCGCCATCCGACGGGCACGACCCGGACTCGCCTGCGCATCCATCTCGCGCCGGCGGCCGGTGCCACCGAGGCCGTCCTGTCCGCCCTCGAAGGTGGTGACGCCATCCTTGACCCGGACGTTGCCGACCGGGTGCGCGACTTCTTGCGCAGCCGCATCGAGGAGGCGCGCCGTCACTCGGAGACGGGAGCCGGGGAGTGGCGCAACCTGCTGGCCGAAGCGCTCGACTATCGACGTTGGTTCTCGGTCACCCTGCAGAAGAAGACCGGCGACGGCGGGCACTGGACGCCCTTGACCTCCCAGAACTACGCCCACCTCTCCGGCGGTGCGCGCGTCGTCATGTTGATGCTCCCGTTCGTCGCCACGCTGACGGCGCTCTATGAGTCGATGCCGACTGCGCCGCGCCCTTTCTGGCTGGACGAGGCCTTCGACGGACTCGACACGACCAACCGAGGGACCGTGCTGGGGCTGCTCGGGGAGTTCGACCTCGATGTCCTCGTCGTCGGCCCGGGCCGACTGCTCAACTCAGTGTCGGTGCCGGTGGCCGCGATCTATCAGGTCATTCGCGCCGAGGACCCGCTGCCCGGTGCTGACCTTGCCGTCGAGTTGTGGGCCGGTGGTGACCTGACTCCGCTGGAGCCGGCGACCGACCGCCTCGGCGTGGTCGGCGCGCTGGCCGGCTCGGCTGACGCACCGAGCCTGTTCGCCGACCGAGAGAGCGGTGCCGATGGCGGCTGAGTCACGCGGACACAGCTCGCCGGGTCTGGATCCAATTGTGTTGTCCTGGACCGCTCGTCCCGGTGTCGCGAAGGTGCTCGCGGAGGCTCGTCGCAGGGCCGAGCGGGGTCACCTCGGCGCGACCGGATCGCTGACCCTCGATCTCGACGACTCCGAACGTCGCGGCGTCGGTGCCCTCCTCGGTATGGAGTGGGAGGTCAGTGGGCGCCGCGTCCCCCTTGCCCTGCTGCGCAGCGCCCTCGCCCGACGAGGTGTGTCCCTCGAGGAGGTGTTGGTCGCCGTTGGCGGACCGATCCACGACCGCGTCTCGGCTCGGGCCGAGGCGCGGCAGGCACGAGCAGCAGAGGAGGACAACGCCCGCGACACCCTTAGCTCCGCGCTAGTGCGCCGAGCCGCACGCGCGCCCGTCAGCGACCTGTCGATCGACGTGGACAGCCTCGTGGCAGCCATCACCAGTAGCTCACTTCCACCGGCCGGGACCGGGGAGAGGGCGCTGCGTGCGTCGCAACTCGCGTGCGTGATCGACCTCCTGGGTGCCCACGAGGGCGCCTTCCTGTCCGTCCTCGCCGCGGACGCCTTCGGTGATGCGCACGCCCTCGACCAGTCAATGGCCCTGGGGCGAGCGGCTGCCCGGGCCGTCGGGCACTTGGGGGCCGAGCCCGTCCTCGACGTCAGGAGCAGCGAGGACTGGCGCGCGGCATGGGAGGGAGTCGGCGTCGCCTGCGACCGCGTCTCGTCGACGGTGCTGGTCCTCAACCTGCCGCTGGGTGGTGCGCCCGGCTTGCCGGCGCTCGCCGATCTCGCGGGGGAGCCGGTGTGGCTCACGGCTCGGATGCTCGCCGGTGACATCGAGGTCCCCGACGGCATCACGCGAGTCTTCGTCTGCGAGAACCCTTCTGTCATCGAGACAGTCGCCGATCGCCTCGGAGCGGACTCCCATCCACTCGTCTGCACCTATGGTCGGCCGTCCCTCGCGGCACTGTCCTTGCTCAGGGCACTGCACTCCGCCGGAGTCGAGGTGTTGCTCAGCGCCGACCACGACCGCGGCGGTCAGTTGGTCAAGGAAGCCGTGCGCTCTGCGTGCCCGGACGCCCAGGACTGGCTGGCCACCGAACCCGGCGTTTACGAGGAGGAGCGGCTGCCGGCGATGCTCCGCGACCTCGCACGCGGGAGCGTGCGGCACACCTTCTTCGCAACCTCGTAGGCACAGCGCTGGCCGAAGGGCGACAGACCACGACCAACCGCATCTCCCTGAGACGCACGCGTGCGGCCTATTCGCCCACGGGCCAGTGCTGAACGACGAGCTCCTCCATCGGGAAGTCCTTGGGGTTGCCCGTCGCCAGATCGGCGCCATGGGTCAGGGCGGTGGCCCCGATGAGGCAGTCGGCCTGCCACAGGGTCACTCCACGCGCGGCGAACTGGCGCCGCCATTCCCCCGCGCGCCAAGCCGCGTCGGCCGTGATCGGCAGGACCGCGAGTCCAGCGAACAGCCCCTCGGCTGCGGTGTGCTCGCCGTCGCGGAGCCCGCGCACGATCTCCTCTACGTTGATCGCCGTCGTCGCCAGCGTCACGCCTCGGTCGAGGAGTTGATCGATCCGGTGGATCACCGGCCGCCCACGCAGATGGTCGATGAGGACGGTCGTGTCGAGCGCAAGGAGCACGAGTCAGCCGGCCCGGCGGTCGTCGCTGCGACGTTGAGCACGCACCCAACCGGCGGGGTCGGCATCCCATTCATGTGGGGTGTCCTCCGGCGCAGGGGACCTCAGGCTGCCCGCCGCGGAGCGCAAGGCTGTCGCGCGCTGAGCATCCTCGAGTGCACGGAGCACGGCGCGGCGCACAAAAGCCGTGCGCTCGCGAGGTCCGGCGAGGCGATCAACCTCGCGCACGACCTCATCGTCGAGCTCTATGTGCATTCGCATGTGTAGAAGTTAGCACCAAGCATTCTTCGTCGGGGGCGAGTGGGGCCTGACGACTCGATATACCTCTTTGTACCTACGCACAATGAGATATAACGACGGAACTCAGGGCTCCTCCCCCCGGGGTCGCTGCCCACTTGGCCTCTTGCCCATGTGGCCACTTGCCGTGCCGCGACCGTTGAGGCTCTACCTCCCCGTCGTCACCGGCTCCTTGAGCGGACCCATCCACGTGTTCGGGTCGGTGCTCGACGGCTTGGTGCGACCACCCAGCCCCGCGCGCACCATCTCATCAGCGACCTCGACATCGCCCGGTCGACCCAGGTGGCGCAGGGTGTGCTCGATGGCCTGGACGTCCTCGCCCAACTTGTTCTGGCTGAGCTTGTAGCCACCCTCGATGCTGACCGTCTCGATGTGGAAGCCGACGATGGCCCGCATCATCGAGCGCTGCTTCTCCTCGGGGATGGTGCTCAGCGGCCACGACTGCGGCGAGTCGCCCTCGAAGCGCCGCACCGTCCGATCGAGGATCTCGTGCAGCCGGTCCGGGTCGGTGCGTCGGAAGATTCCGGTGAGGTGGACCGCCGTGTAGTTCCACGTCGGCGCCGACTGCTCGACCTTGTACCAGGTCGGCGAGACGTGCGCGTGTGGCCCGGGGAAGATCGCCAGCACCTCATCGCCGTCACGGAGCGCGCCGAGACCCTTGTTGCGGATCGCGTAGTGCGTGACCAGCCCGGTCGGCGAGTCCTCGTCGTCGAGCAGGAAGGGCAGGTGCGTCGCACTCATCCGGGCACCTTCCGCAGTCACGTTGTTGGCCACGAGGATCCCGAACGGATTGCGGGTGATGTGCTCGTAGGCGCGCACCGGGTCGTTGTCGCGGAACTCGATCGGTTGATACATGGGTTGCCTTTCGGTGTGGGTCTTTGGGTGTATGCCGTGGTCAGGCGTTGACGTGAATGCTCAGGCCCGTTTCGCCGGGCGCGATGTCGTCGCGGAGGAGGCCGCGGGTGTAGTCGCCGCGGTACTGGTAGCGGTAGGGGATCGGCGCGGTGGTCTCGATGGCGGCCAGTGCCGAGTTGACGGTCTCGACCGCCGCCGCGTAGCGCGTCTCGGTCATCTCGTCGGCCTCGTGGATGCAGACGGGCGGCAGCACCTCGAGCCCGGTGTAGAACAGCGTCCCGTGCAGCAGCGGGAAGAGGACCTCGACGAGGTCGCCGCTCACTCCGCGCGGACCGACCGCGAACTCGTTGCTGCCGCACGACAGCAGGACCAGGGCCCGCTTGCCCGCGAGATTGCCCTCGCCGTAACGCAATTTGCGCTTCGGGTCCTGCGGGTCGCTCACGTCATAGGCGTAGCCCTGGACGAAGACCCGGTCGAACCAGCCCTTGAGGATCGCCGGCATCCCGTACCACCACAGCGGGAACGAGAAGATCACCGTGTCGGCCCACGCGAGCTTCTCGTGCTCGGCCACGATGTCGGGCGACAGAGTGCCGCCGAAATACGCCTCCTTGGAGGCGGTCGTCATCAGGGCGTGGCCGTCGATCTGCTGCTCGAAGTCGTCGCGGTCGGCGACGGGCTTCCACTTCATCGCATAGAGGTCTGACGTGCGCACCTCGTGGCCGAGCTCGCGCAGGACGCGCACCCCCTCGGCGTGCAGGGAGGCCGTGAGCGACAACGGTTCTGGCGTCGCCATGACCCACAGGACGTTCATCGTTTGGCCCCTTCAGTGGCAGTGGTGGCAATGGTTGCGGTGGGAGGAGTGCTGGACGCACGGTGGGTGATCGCGATGACCTTGGGCTGGGTCATTGCCTCGTAGGCGAAGCGGACGCCCTCGCGGCCCATCGACCCGTACTTCGAGCCACCGAACGGCATCGCATCGAGACGGACGTCCGAGGAGTCGTTGATCATCACTCCGCCGGCCTCGATCCGAGAGGCCACCCGCAGCGCCCGGTCGATGTCCTGGGTGAAAACCCCTGCCTGGAGGGCGAACTCGCTGTCATTGGCGATCGCGACGGCCTCGTCCTCGGTGTCGAAGGGCACGATGGCCACTACCGGGGCGAAGGCCTCCTCCCGCCACAGCCGAGCCGTCGTCGGCACCTTGGCCAGGACGGTCGGCAACAGCACCGAGCCACGTCGCTGTCCGCCGGTGAGCAACAGGGCCCCCTCCGCGACGGCGGCGTCGACCGTCGCCAGTGCGGCCGCAGCGGCCTGCGCACTGATCATCGGCCCCACATCGGTGCTCTCCGAGGTCGGGTCTCCAGCGACCAGGACGCGGGTGGCGTCGGCCACCGCGAGCGTGAAGTCGTGCTGGATCGAGCGGTGCACGAGGATGCGCTGGACGCCGATGCAGTTCTGCCCGGCGGCCCAGAAGGCTCCCGAGACACACGCGGTCACGGCGGCGTCGAGGTCGGCGTCCTCGAACACGAGCACCGGGGCATTGCCGCCGAGCTCCATCTCCAGCCGCTTGACCCCGGCGCTCGCGGCGATGGCCTCACCGGTCGCGAAGCCGCCCGTGAAGGAAACCATCCGCACCTGGCGTGCCCTGACGAGCGCCTGGGTGAGGTGCCGGTCACCGTGGGCCACCGTCACGATCGGCTCGGGCAGCCCGGCCTCGACCAGCAGGTCGACGAGGAAGCGGGCGGACAGCGGGGTCAGTTGCGACGGCTTGAGGATGACCGCGTTGCCGCCGGCGATCGCCGGGCCGAGCTTGTGCGCGACCAGGTTGAGCGGGTCGTTGTAGGGCGTGATCGCCAAGACCAACCCGAGGGGCTCCCGGGTGAACCAGCCCTGCCGACCGGCGCCCGCGGCATACCCATCGAAAGGGACGACCTCACCGACGTTGCTGCGCGCCTGCGTGGCCGAGAGCCGCAGCGTGTTCACGGCGCGCGCGACCTCCCGACGGGCCTGACGGATGGTCTTGCCGGCCTCGGCCACGATGAGCCGCGCCGCGACGTCCTCGCGCTGGCTCAGTCGCTGCGCGGCGTCGTCGAGGATGCGGGCCCGCTCGTGGCGCGGCAGGGCGGCAGCGACAGCGGTGGCTGCCTGGCCCTCGCGGATCAGATCGTCAGCGTCGGCCGCCGTCAGCTGGGGCAACTCGGCCAGAGTGGCGCCGGTGAACTTGTCGAGCACCACGAGTGGCGCCGCGAGGGTCTGGCTGCGCGCCTCCAGGACTGCTGTCTCAGCCACGACCGACCAACTCCTCGTGAAAGGCCTTGCGGAAGGTCTCCTCGATGGTCCAGCGGGTCTCATCGCCGGGCTGGAAGCCACCGACGGTCCCCGGGGTCAGGGTGAACGTGCCCTCCGCGGTCTCGACGGTGGCGCGGCCGGAGAGGACGACGAAGAACTCGTGCCAGTCGAAGGACCAGGTGAACGTCCCCGGCGTCGCCTCGAAGACCCCGCGCGAGCGGAGGCCATCCTCGCTCGTCCAGACGGTGCGGGTCGAGAGCACGGGGTCTCCGGCGACGACGACGCCCGGAAAGGAGTCCTTGGCCGTGACGTCGACGGCGGTGAGGTCGAGCGGGATCATGCGGGGCTCCTTCGGGGCTGGTCGGGTCCCACCAGAATCGCCCGGAGCGGTGACCTCTCACCAGTGGCCCGAGGGCCATGATGTGTAAGGATCGGGCCATGGCCGCTCCCGCTCTGCATCGCGTCGTCATCCTCGTGCGCCACGGCGTCATCCCGATGGAGATCGGCATCCCGCACCGCCTCTTCGGTGAGGCGCGCTCTCCCGAGGGCGAACCCTTGTATGCCGTGCTGACCGCCGCGCTTCAGCCCGGGCCGGTCGTGGCCCAGGCCGACTTCGTGCTCCAGGTACCCCACGGCCCCGAGGTACTCGCCACCGCCGACACCGTGATCATCCCGGCCTCGGAGGACGACTACTCGCCGGAGACGCAGGGCGTGCTCACCGATGAGATGGCCGCGGCGCTCGCTCTGATCCGCCCCGGGACCCGGGTTGCGTCGATCTGCACCGGCGCCTTCATCCTCGCCGCGGCAGGCATTCTCGATGGCCGGCCGGCGACGACGCACTGGAAGAACGCGCCCGCCTTCCACGCGATGTTTCCGCAGGTCGCGCTCGACCCGAACGTCCTCTTCACCGAGTCCGACGGCGTCCTCACCTCAGCCGGTGTCGCCTCCGGGCTCGACCTCTGCATCCACATGATCCGCTCCGACCACGGGGCGATCGTGGCCAATGATGTTGCTCGCGGCACGGTCATCCCGCCTCACCGAGAAGGTGGTCAGGCGCAGTTCATCCAGCGCCCGGTGCCTGCGCCGCAGTCCTCGATCGTGAGCCACGCTCGCGCCTGGGCGCTCGAGCACCTCGACGAGGTGATCACCCTCGACTCCCTGGCCCGAGCCTGCGCCGTGAGCCGACGCACCTTCACCCGCAAGTTCCGCGAGGAGACCGGCATCTCACCGATGCAGTGGCTCCTCGAGCAACGCGTCCAACGTGCCTGCGAGTTGCTCGAGACCTCCGACCGCACGGTCGACCGCATCGCGACCGAGGCCGGCTTCGGCACCGGGGCCGCGATGCGACTGAACTTCCGCCAGACCCTCGGGGTCACGCCTCAGCAATACCGGATGACCTTCCGTGGGCAGGGCGTCGCGTAGGCCAACAACCATCGCGTATGCCGTGGGGCTGGGTCAGCGATCGGCCTCGCCGCAGATGAGGCGCCGCACGAGAGGGCGCACATCCTCGCCGGGTGCAGCGGTGACGAGAACGCCGTAGGACATGCGCAGGCCGAGAGCGAGGGACTCGAGGTCATGGTCTTGCGGCACCAGGCCCGCGGCTCGAGCCCGCTCCAGAGACGGCTCGACGAGGGCCGCCAGGCGGGCGAAGCCCTCGTAGTTCGGCATCTCGTGGCGTGCGTCCACGGCCAGCTCCATGAAGGCGATCGACTCGATCATCATGTCGATCAGCCGATCCCGGAAGCGGAGATAGGCCTGCGGATCCTCGTGGGCTGCAAGGCCTTCGAGCTCGGTGAAGTTGTCCTCGAAGACTGCGAGCGCCAGCGACAGCCGAGTCGGGAAGTGCCGATAGAGCACGCCCTGACCCACCCCTGCCTCTTGGGCGATCCGCGACAGCGGCACCTGCACCCCTTGCTCAGCCATGAGCCGGCGAGCAGCGTCGAGCAGGGCGGCCCGGTTGGCGGGCCCCGCGGCCGGGCCACGGTTGTGCGGGAGGGAAGCGGACGGCATACTGGCGACTATAACCGGACAACGATGTCCGGATAGCGAACGGGGAAGTGGACATGGCAGCGACGACGAACATGGCAGCGACGACGAAGACCTTCGACCACACCTATGACGTCGTCGTCGTGGGTTCGGGCGCGGCGGCGATGGCCACGGCGCTCGGCGCGGTGGACGAGGGGCTGAGCGTGCTCATGGTGGAGAGCACGCCGAAATGGGGCGGCAACACCGCGATGTCCGGCGGCGGCCTCTGGCTCCCCAACAACCCGCTGATGCAAGCCGACCGGGCAGGCGACTCGCGCGAGGAGGCGCTCGCCTACATGGAGGCGACCATCGGCGAGTCGGGGCGCGCGAGCACCCGCGAGCGCAAGGAGGCTTTTGTCGACGGCGTCGCGGACCTCGTCGACACCGCCGCCAAGCATGGTCTGAAGTGGGCGCGTGCCAAGGACTATGCCGACTACTACCCCGAGAAGCCGGGCGGGAAGATCGGACGCGGGCTCGAGGTCGAGCCCTTCGACCTCAAGGCGATCGGCGACTGGTGGGAGTCCTGCCAGGCGCCCGCGGCGATGCCGATCAAGACCGATGACGTCTGGCTGCTCGGTCGCGCGTGGTCGACACCGGGCGGGATGGTGCGAGGCGCCCAGCTGGTCGGCCGAGTGGCTGCGGGTCTGGCCAAGGGCAAGAAGTTGGCCGGCATCGGGGCCGGCTTCGCGAGCGCGATGCTCGAGGCGGTCGTGGTCAAGGGGGGTGCGGACCTGTGGCTGGAGTCCCCGGCGACCTCGCTGATCCAGGACGGTGATGGCCGAGTCATTGGAAGCGTCATGCGCAAGGGTGGCCGTGACGTGCGCGTGGGCGCCACCCGCGGGGTCATGCTCGCCGGCGGTGGCTTCGACCACAACAAGGCCAAACGCCTTGAGTTGCAAGGGATCGAGGGCACGCCCAGTGGTGCTCCGGGCAACCTCGGCGGTCCGATCGCGATGGCGGCCGACATCGGTGCAGCACTCGAACTCATGGATGACGCCTGGTGGGGCGCGTCCCTCGAAGGACTGCCGGGTGGTCCCGGCCCGGGCTTCCTCGTCGGGGAGCGGTCCTTCCCCTATTCGATGATCGTCGACGGCACTGGCGAACGCTTCGCCAACGAGTCGGAGTCCTATGTCGACCTCGGGCACCACATGCTCGAGCGAGTAGCGGCCTCCCGTGCGCACGGTGGCGAGGGTGACGCCCTCACCTTCTGGATGATCACGGACGCCCGGCACGCCCGCCGCTACCTGCGCTCCTTCGCGATGGACCCCAAGGCACTCAAGAAGCTCAAGGCCGCGGGCATCGTGCAGAGTGCCGACTCGATCGAGGCGCTCGCGGCCGGGATGGGCGTGCCGGCCGAGACCCTTCGAGCCAGCATCGAGCGCTTCAACGGCTTCGCCCGCAGTGGCGTCGACGGTGACTTCGGGCGCGGCAACTCCGCCTACGACCGCTACTACGGCGACCCCCTCGTGCGTCCGAACCCCAACCTCGGACCCCTCGAGAAGGCGCCCTTCCACGCCTATCGCATCGTCATCGGCGACCTCGGCACCAAGGGTGGCGTGGTCACCGACGCGGACGCGCGGGCGCTGCGGGAGGACGGGTCCGTCATCGAGGGGCTCTACGCCGCGGGCAACAACTCCGCCTCCGTCATGGGACGCACCTATCCCGGTCCCGGCTCGACGATCGGCCCGGCGACCGTCTTCGGTCTCCGTGGTGCCCGCCACATGGCCCGCGGCTGAGCGTCAGCCCGCGAGCGCGCTCGCGATGGCTGAATCTCCTCGGGCGGACATGCCTGATCGTGCTGGAGAGGAGATGTGTGATGTGGCCGTTATTGCTCATTGTGTCTACGCACAATGAGTAATAACGGCGAATTCAAGCCCGTTCCTCGTCGTCGCGCCGCTGCAGGTGTCCGCCGATTCCCCGCCGATTTCCCGCCGACGACCCGCTGACTGCCCGCCGACCAGGAGCTCAGGCCTCGGGTCAGGAGGGGTTCAGGGCTGCGGCCACGATGGCTTCGATGGCGAACTTGCTCGCCTCGCCCAACTCGACCCGCGTCGGGTCGAGCAGCCACTGCACCTGGAGTCCGTCCATGACTGCGAGGACCGCCGCGGCCGCGTGCTCGATCGCCGCCGTTTCCTTGACGCCACGCTCGGCACACAGCACCCGGAGCGCCTGCTCGGCCTCACCGCGCAGGGTCCGATAGCGCGCGACGAAGTAGTCCCGCGCCGGGTGGTCGTCGGTGACCGACTCAGCCGACAGCACGGCATACGCCTGGACGAGGCCGGCGCGCTGGGCGTTGAGGAAGGCCGTGCGCACCAGGTGCTCGAAGAACTCCGCACCATCGGGGATGTGCTTGGTGTCGAGGTCGGCCACATCGCTCTCGTCGCGATAGGTGAGGACCTCGAGCAGCAGGTTGTCCTTGGACCCGAAGTGATGGAGCACCCCGGCGTGGGTGATGCCGACGTGATCCGCGATCTCGGCCAGGGTGCCGCCCGCGTAGCCCTTGCTGCCGAAGATCTCGATGGCCGCCTTGAGGATGCTCGCAGCCACGGGCACCCCCATGGTCGTGGTGTTGTTGGCCTCCAAGCCCTTGGTGCTGCCGCCCTCTGCGCGCGAGGCTGCCGCCATCCTCTGGGTGGCCAACCCGGGCATGGAGGGTGGGACCGCGATCGCGGAGTTGCTGCTCGGCGAGATCGAGCCGGTCGGTCGCCTGCCGATCTCCTTCGCGGAGCATGTCGGTCAGCAGCCGACCTACTACAACCAGATCCGCGGACAGCACGGCAACCGATACGCCGACCTCACCCAGCGGACTGCCTTTGCCTTCGGCGAGGGACTGTCCTACACCACTGTCGACTACTCCGACGTTCACGTCGTCACCCCGACGGTGTCGCTCGGTGACGTGGTGCGGGCGCGAGTCACGGTCTCCAACAAGGGCACTCGACCGGCGATCGAGACGGTGCAGGTCTATGTCCGCGACGATGTCACCTCGGTGAGTTGGGCGGACAAGGAACTCAAGGTCTTCCGTCAGGTCGAGTTGGCTCCCGGAGAGTCGCGGGTGGTCGAACTCGAGGTGCCCGCCGCCGACTGCTCCATCGTCGATTCGGCCGGCCGGCGCATCGTGGAGCCAGGCCGCTTCGAGTTGCTCATCGGCCCATCCTCACGCGACGAGTCCCTGCTCTCGGCCCCCTTCGAGTTTCGACCCTGAGGGGAGGGTCGAAGCCAAGAGTGGTGTGTTTTCGCAATAGACCTCATTGTGTCTAGGCGCAATGAGGTCGATTGCGAAAACACATGACTCTTCGACGTTCTGGCCGAACTAGGATCGGTCCGATGGAACGACCTCGAGGGCGCCCCACCACGGGCCGGACGGCCATGCCGCCCCGGCCAACGGCCACCCGCCGCCTCGCCCTTCCGTGGCTCCTGCTCGGCCTGGCCTACGCCGCCGTTCTCTTCATCCTCGCTCGCACCCAAGGGCAGATCGAGTCTCCGCCAATGGCCTTCCTCTTCTTCATCGGGTCAGTGGGCGTGGTCCTCCTCGTGCTGCAGGCTCTCGTCGTCTGGGCCTATCGTCCGCTGTTCCCGCTGGCCTCTCAGGTGTCGATCCTGGCGATGATCCTCGCGCCGATCGGTCTGATCTTCATCATCGCCACAGCAGCCATGCTGCACGCCGACTCCCTCCTGAGCATGCGCAGTGCGCTGACAGCACTGGCTGTCTTCTTCGGCACGGCGCTCACCTTTGTCGCTGGCCTGATCTCCTACCGAGCCATCGAGCACCCCGACCGAGAGGAGCTGTGAATGTTCGACATCAGCACCTGTGACGAGAAGACCGCCTACGCGGCCGACCCGCTGCCCACCTTGGACGTCGATGTCCGCATCGCCGGTGAGGTCCCGGACACCGAACCCCTGCCCTTCGCCCTAGACCACGACGACACCCGACTCCTCCTCGGCACGAACTCCTCGCTCAGTCGATGCCTCCCTGCGCAGAGCAGCAAGGACCGCTTCGACACCTGGAACATGCCGATGGGCTACACCCAGCTCTACCTCTACGAGAAGCGCGCCGTCGCACTCGCCGGCGACCTGCTGCGACTCTGGCCGGCCCGCTACCTCCGGTCGTGCCACCTGATCGTCCCCACCGGCGGTGGTGGCCACCTTCAGTTGGGCGCGGCAACGCCCTACCGGTTTGCCGTGAGCCAGGCCATCACGCTCTCCCGACTCACCTCCGGCCCAGTCCTCCTGGTCGCGGAGGTCAGCCAGCAGACCTGGCACTGACCTGGCGCTGAGTGCGGACCCAGGCTGCCGGATCGGAATCCCAGTCTCGAGACTGTTCGTCGGAGAGGCTGCCCGCCGCTGTGCGAAGGGCCGCTGCCCGCTGGGCGTCCTCGACGGCGCGAAGCACGGCTCGGCGGACGAAGGCCGTGCGCTCCCCAGGCCGGGCGAGGCGGTCTACCTCCCGCACAACGTCGTCGTCGAGCTCTATGTGCACTCGCATGTGGAGACGTTAGCGCCAGAGACCCGGAATCCGGCGTCAGCGGAAGGTGGGTTGCCGTCCGAGGCTGCCGACCAACGATTCCCGGTATGCCGTGGAGCCGGCCTCGTCGTGCGCCGCCTTGGTCTCGGCGAGACGCTGGGTGAGCAGCTCATGGTCGGCCGACTGACCCACGCCCGACCGTCCGTCCTCGGACAGGAACGCCTCCAGGGCGCTCACCCCGGCCTCGGTCCGCGCGACCTCCTGCGCCTGAGCGGCAGCCAGCCGAACGGCATACCAATCGCTGGCGAGCACCGACTCGCGCGTGAACATCGCCCGGAACTCCGGTGACTCCAGCGTGAGCCCATCGGCGGAGTGTCCGTCGGCCATGATCTCGAGAAGCGCTCTGACCGGTGGGCAGGCCGTCGAGACGGTGCCGTCCTTGAGGTAGGCGCGTGCGACCCGCTCGTGGGTCTCGACCATGACGTCGACCGAGTCGATGAAGACCTGAAGGTCTTGGGTCTCCGGGCGCAGGATGGCCTCGGTGAAGATCGCGTCGGGGTGCATGAAGATCCGGCCGAGGAAGGTCGTCGCGAAGGACTCGGTGATCCGGTAGCCGAGGCGGCTCGCGGCCACATGGTGCCCGTCGACCTCGATGTCCTCCACTCGCTCGAGGTGCCCGGCCGCCAACAACGAAGCCGCAGAACGCTCCTCGGGCGTCATCCGCGCGAAGACCTCGGGCACGAGCAGGCTGACGTCGTGGTCGACGCGCACGTCAGGGCCGACGAACCCGGCCCCCGAGATCCAGCCGTCATAGCCGGAGAGGGCGTAGGAGAGGAAAGCGGCGTTGAGGTCGTAGGTCGTCGGCAGCGCGTTGAAGGGCGCCTTGGTCATCGCGCCCTCACTGCCCGCACCCGTCGTCGACGGCGACTTGCCGGTCATCGACGAGATGAACTCCATGAGCAACTCGGGCAACTCGAGGTAGTGCA
>ENA-UPSM01002354-UPSM01002354.1-activated-sludge-metagenome-genome-assembly--contig:-NODE-2354-length-23150-cov-4.785928_pt1 | contig 23150 bp, 26 predicted proteins | sample MGYA00238181_ERZ773283 | MGnify/ENA primary metagenome ERZ773283 (study PRJEB29023, sample SAMN05720199) | activated sludge metagenome | isolation source: Anaerobic digester | place: Japan...
AAGTAAAATGGCAAAGGCAAAATATGAAAGGACCAAACCCCATGTAAACATAGGGACAATAGGCCATGTTGACCATGGCAAGACTACACTTACAGCAGCTATAACAGTTGTACTTTCAAAGTATGGTCAGGCAACGGCAACAAAGTATGACGAAATAGACAAGGCACCGGAAGAAAAGGAAAGAGGAATAACAATAAACACAGCCCATGTTGAGTATGAGACAAAGAACAGGCATTATGCCCATGTTGACTGCCCGGGCCATGCTGACTATGTAAAGAACATGATAACAGGAGCAGCACAGATGGACGGAGCAATCCTTGTCGTATCGGCAGCAGACGGTCCGATGCCTCAGACAAGAGAGCACATACTGCTGTCCCGTCAGGTAGGAGTACCCTACATAGTGGTATTTCTGAACAAGGTAGACATGGTAGATGACGCAGAACTTATCGAACTTGTAGAAATGGAAGTAAGGGAACTGCTTACAGAGTATGAATTCGATGGAGATAATACCCCGATTATAGCGGGATCAGCATTAAAGGCACTTGAGTGCGGATGCGGAAAAGAAGACTGTGAATGGTGCAAGGGCATACATGAGCTTATGAATGCAGTAGACACATATATACCGACACCACAGAGACAGACGGACAAACCGTTCCTTATGCCTGTGGAAGACGTATTCTCGATAACCGGAAGAGGAACAGTGGCAACAGGAAGAGTAGAAAGAGGAACAGTAAAGGTATCGGATACGGTGGAGATAGTAGGGCTTGCAGATGCGCCGAGATCCACGGTAGTAACAGGAGTGGAAATGTTCAGGAAGCTTCTTGAGCAGGCACAGGCAGGAGACAACATAGGAGTACTGTTAAGAGGAGTACAGAGGAATGAGATAGAGAGAGGGCAGGTACTTGCAAAGCCCGGATCAATAAAGCCGCATACACACTACAAAGCCCAGGTATACGTACTGACAAAGGAAGAAGGCGGAAGGCACACACCATTCTTCAACGGATACAGGCCGCAGTTCTATTTCAGGACAACAGACGTAACAGGAGTAATTGAATTACCGGCAGGAGTGGAAATGTGCATGCCCGGTGACCATATAGAAATGACAATAAAGCTTATCACTCCTATAGCAATAGAAGAAGGCTTGAGGTTTGCTATACGTGAAGGCGGAAGAACAGTAGGATCAGGTGCTGTTGCATCGGTAATAGAATAGGCTGCGCTTATTCACATGACCTCAGGAAACAGCTTTAGAGAGCAAATTTAATCAAAGGACTAGGGTTTTTGATCCTAGTCCTTTAAAAAGCATAGTGCCTGAAAACTTCAGGTTTTGAAATGCAAATTTAGGCCTGATTGGACTTATTGCGATTAACATGTCTAAAACAGGCAATACTATAAGCAGGGCAATGCTTTATGTATACTGCTTGTACGCATGAGGGCGGTACAAAATATTATTGACATTGAAGTTAAATTATGATAGATTTTATTGAGTAGTCTCAAAATGCAATTTTTATGTATTTTTGCGGCATTTTAGTATTTTTATTATACAGTATGTAGTGCCAAGTCGTTGGGAGGTGTAGATATGAGAGTTAAAATAACACTTGCTTGCAGCGAATGCAAACAGAGGAACTATGATTCCATGAAGAACAAAAAGAACAACCCGGATAGAATGGAAATGAACAAGTACTGCAGATTCTGCAGGAAGCATACTTCGCATAAGGAAACGAAATAGCCTGTAAAGGATGTGAATGGCATGGCTGGTGCAGCAAAAAGATTTGATGTAGCAAAATCTTTTAAAGAGACAAAGGCAGAAGTCAGAAAGGTTACCTGGCCCAATAGGAAGGAACTTTTACAGCATACCGAAGTGGTTATTACTTCAATTATACTGGTAGGAGCAGTTCTTTGGGTGACAGACTTTGCGTTTGGAAAAGTGCTTAACCTTTTGATTAAATAGAAGGGCTTCTGTATAACCATATTATCGATTAGGAGGAAAACCCTAAAGATACTTTAGGGTTGCGCATCTATGGAAGAAAGAGGCAAATGGTATGTAGTCCACACTTATTCGGGCTACGAAAACAAGGTAATGGCTAATATTTTGAAGATAGTAGAAAACAGAAACATGCAGGATGTTATCTTCGAAGTTAAAGTGCCGGTTGAAGAACAGGTCGAAATCAAAGGCGGTAAGAAAAAAATCACCCAGAAAAAAGTATTTCCAGGATATGTACTGGTCAAGATGATTATGACGGATGAATCATGGTATGTTGTCCGAAATACAAGAGGGGTTACCGGATTTGTAGGACCTGGATCTAAGCCTGTGCCTCTTACCGATGCGGAAATAAAGACTTTAGGCGTTGAAAAGATTCCGATCAAGTTGGATGCGAAGGTTAAGGACCATGTAAGAGTTATTTCCGGGCCTTTTGAAAATTTCGTCGGTATAATACAGGAGATCAATAACGAGAAGCATAAGGTCAAGGTTATGATTTCGATGTTCGGGAGGGAGACTCCGGTAGAACTGGAGTTTACCCAGATTGAAAGGCTATAGACCCGGATAGACATACAACATTTGCCGAGAGGAGGTGTAATAATGGCAAAGAAGGTTTCAGCATTGGTTAAGCTGCAGGTTCCGGCAGGTAAAGCAACTCCGGCACCACCGATAGGCCCCGCTTTAGGTCAGCATGGTGTCAACATCATGGGATTCTGCAAAGAGTTCAATGAAAGAACAGCTAAACAGGCAGGACTTATTATTCCTGTAGTAATAACTGTATATCAGGACAGATCATTTACATTCATACTCAAGACTCCGCCGGCATCGGTGCTTATAAAGAAAGCGGCCGGTATCGAAAGCGGATCAGGTATACCGAACAAGACCAAGGTAGGAAAGATTTCAAAAGCTAAGGTCAGAGAAATCGCAGAGATGAAGATGCCGGACTTGAATGCAGGAAGCATTGAGGCGGCAATGAGTATGGTTGCTGGTACAGCAAGAAGTATGGGTATAACAGTAGAAGACTAATATCAAGTGGGAGGACATGTTCCGCTAATACCACAAGGAGGAATTTGTAATGTTTAGAGGCAAGAAATATCAAGAAAGCGCAAAGCTGATTGATAGAACCAAATTATATGACCCGAAGGAAGCTATGGAGCTTGTTCAACAGACAGCAAAGGCAAAATTTGATGAGTCTGTTGAGATTCACGTAAAGCTTGGTGTTGATCCAAGGCATGCAGACCAGCAGGTCAGAGGAGTTGTTGTGCTTCCCCATGGTACAGGCAAAACCCTTAAGGTTTTGGTATTCGCAAAAGGCGACAAGGCCAAGGAAGCAGAGGCAGCAGGAGCTGACTATGTAGGTGCTGAAGAACTGGTTGCAAAAATCCAGGGTGAAAACTGGTTTGATTATGACGTGGTAGTTGCTACTCCGGATATGATGGGTGTAGTTGGAAGACTTGGTAAGATACTTGGACCTAAAGGCTTAATGCCAAACCCGAAATCCGGTACGGTCACCTTTGATGTTGAAAAAGCCATCAATGAAATCAAAGCCGGTAAGGTTGAGTACAGGGTTGACAAGACATCAATAATCCACGTTGGTTTTGGGAAAGTCTCATTCGGTACTGAAAAGCTTCTTGATAACTTCAAGACTCTTATGGAAGCAGTTATAAAGGCTAAGCCGGCAGCTGCAAAGGGTACTTACCTTAAGAGCGTTGTAGTTACAAGCACTATGGGACCGGCTATAAAAATCAATCCTACCCGCGTAACCGATTAGTGTTTTGCACCGCAGGACTCTATATTGACAGTAAGTACTGTTAATGATAGAATGTCCATGTTTGAAACGAATATATACCGTAGACAGCAGGTTGGCCCAGGCCGTAAATTCCTGCCGAGGTTTGTCATAAAGATATTATGACCTCTCTATGTCTACGGAGAGGTCTTTTGATTTTAAAAGGCCTTATCCATACGAGAGATTTAATAAGCTTTACCATGAGGAGGTGTAAAAATGTCAAAAAACCTTGAACAGAAGGAAAAGCAAGTAAGTGAAGTGAAAGAAAAGCTTCAGAAGTCCAACGCAGTTGTATTGGTGGACTATAAGGGAATAAATGTTGAAGATGTGACTGATTTGAGAAAAAGATTCAGAGAGGCCGGCGTTGACTATAAGGTGTACAAAAATACCCTTTTCAAAAGAGCGGCATCAGAATTGGGCATGGAAGCTCTTCATGAATATCTTCAGGGCACGGTTGCAGTTGCTTTCGGATATAACGATGCAGTTGCACCTGCAAAGACCATCAATCAGTTTATTAAGGATAATCCCAAGACGCCAATATCAATAAAAGCCGGATATGTTGAAGGCAGGATTATGAACGTTGATGAAGTAAAGGCCTTGGGAGACCTTCCATCAAGAGAGGTGCTCATTGCAATGCTCCTTGGAGGATTACAGGGTTCAATCAGAAATCTCGCATATGCGCTTAATACTATTAAAGAAAAAAAAGAAGCAGAAGCTTAATTAATAATTAGGAGGTAATTTAAAATGGCAAGTGAAAAGACTTTAAAGTTTATTGAAGAAATAAAGAATATGACAGTTCTCGAACTGGCTGAATTGGTTAAGGCAATTGAAGAGGAATTCGGCGTAACGGCAGCAGCTCCTGTAGCAGTTGCAGGACCGGCAGCCGCAGGTGCAGCAGCAGCTCCGGCAGAAGAGCAGACTGAGTTCAACGTAGTTCTTGCTGAAGTAGGAGCAGAAAAGATCAAGGTTATCAAGGTTGTAAGAGAAGTTACCGGCCTTGGACTCAAGGAAGCAAAGGACCTGGTTGACGGCGCTCCAAAGCCTATAAAGGAAGCTGTAAGTAAGCAGGAAGCAGAAGAAATAGTTGCAAAGTTTGCAGAAACAGGCGCGAAGATAGAAATAAAGTAAGTCATAACAAAGATAAGAAGCCGCATTTATTGCGGCTTTTTTATTTTTATATTAGTACGGGAAAAGGCAGTCAATTGACTGCCTTTTTCATTCGTATAATAGAATGCACCAAATATATCATGAATATACAAATATTACTAATATATGCTATAATTTAACAGAATAACATAAAATTAGTATATTATGTAATTGATTATATGCTGGTGCTTGGGAGTGATTGCAATAGTATTAAAGCTGATTATAGTATCAGTGCTGCTGCTGTTTGCATTAGTATCTGATTTCAGGACTTACAGTATTAAAAATTACATTACATACGGCTTCATGCTGATAGGGCTGACAGTAAATCTTGCAATGGAAGGTATCGGGGGTTTGGTATTTTCGCTGCAGGGTATAATACTTCCTGCCGCATGCCTTTTTATCTTATATGTCATAAGGATCGTAGGGGCAGGGGATGTAAAGCTTTTATGCGCTGTGGGAGCGGTAATGGGCGCAGCCTTTGCCGTACATGCTGCAATATATTCATTTATCTGTGGAGGTTTCATTGCTTCAGGCCTAATGCTGGCAAGGGAAAATGCTTCAGAAAGATTCAGCCATCTTTTTTTGTATCTCACAAGCTGTTTTCTGACTATGGAAATTCTTCAATATACTGACTTTAAAAATAGGCAGGACGGGGGGAAGTTTCATTTTTCAATAGCTATAGCATCAGGAACTGCGGCAGCCATAATAATGCGGGGGGTTTGAATATGGCAAGATTGAATTTGGTTATCGCAGATTGCGACGAGAGCTATGCAAGGGGACTATTGGAATATATCAATTCAAATCATTTCTCATCCTTCATGGTCAGCTGCTTTACAAAGCTTGATTCCTTTGCAGGATATTTCGAGAAGCAGCCTCCAACTGATATTCTGGCAATCAGTCCCGATTTTTATGATATTTCGGTTGGATATCCGAATATTAAGCTTAAGTTAATACTTTCAGGGGGAGCTTTGAATCGGGAGTATCCCGGTTTTCAGGCCATCAGCAAGTACAGCACCGGAGACAAGCTGATTCGGGATATGTTATATATGTACTCCAAGGCCAATCCCCAAGAGATCAGGCTCTTATCCTGTTCAAAGGATACTGAGTTCATAGGTGTATATTCTCCCGCAGGGGGTACAGGGAAAACTACAATAGCGGCAGCCTTGTCAACACAATGCGCCGAACTGGGCTTGAAATCATTTTATTTAAACTTAGAGTCAATTCAATCCACCGGAATGTTTTTCGGCTCAGACAACAAAAGAAACCTTTCCTATGTTTTTTACTATATCAAGGATAAAAGCCGGAACCTTTCTTTTAAAATGGACGGGATAAAATGTACGGAGGATGGGGTGGAATACTTCAATCCTCCTGATAGTCCTCTGGAATATGAGGAAATAAATCCGGAGGAATTGGAACAGCTTATAAGAGGAATAAAAGGCATGGGATACTACGACTGTGTTTTTATCGATATGTCAAGTAATTTTGACTCGAAAAATTACAAGATAATGAACTTATGTGATCGAATTGTCCTTGTTGCTTTGTGTGAGCCGATTGCATCGTATAAAGAAAAAGCATTGCTGAATGAGCTTACCAAGCTGCGGAATTCGGATGGAGGAAGCATTTCCGATAAGTTCATTACAGTGATAAACAAGCATAAAGACAAAAGCGATGAAGATTTCGAAAGCTTTGAAGGGAATGCCCCTGCAGCAGTTAAGATTCCCGAATACTCAAGGACATTGATCAGGGAGGATGGGAGGATTTTTATTGAGAATGATGATTTCAGGAAAGCCATTAACCGGATTATTGATATTATAATGAGGCGAAAAGAGGCCACCACTCCTGCAAGTGATGGGAACCGCTTTCGCTGCCCGACAAGAAGTGAGCATATCTCGCCTCGTTGAAAAGCTCGGGTAGGTTTTTGCAAGTATGCAAAAACCCTTATTGAAATCTTGTTATAGCCGGATGTTGAGGTGGAGCACATGGATGATGATGCTAAGAACTTGCTGATAAATAATTTAAGAAAAGAAATAAGAGAAAACCTGGACATTAAGAGCCAAGTCACTGATGAAGATATAAATGAACTGATAACAGAAAAGGTTTTTGAGGAGGCAAGGCTGCTGCCTTTGAGCATTAGGGAAAAACAGGAGCTTATATCCGTGCTTTTCAATTCCATTAGGAAGCTTGATATACTGCAGCCTCTTATTGATGACAAGTCAATAACAGAGATAATGGTAAACGGTGAGGATAATATTTTTATAGAAAAATTCGGAAGGACATACAGTATTGAAAGCAGCTTTGAAAGCAGGCAGAAGCTTGAGGATGTCATACAATCAGTCGTTTCTAAGGTAAACAGAGTCGTAAATGAAGCTTCGCCGATAGTGGATGCCAGATTGGCGGATGGATCAAGAGTAAATGTGGTGCTTCCCCCTATCGCATTAAACGGGCCTATACTTACAATAAGGAAGTTTCCTGAAAGACCCATATCAATGAAGGACTTGATTGAATGGGGTTCTATTACGGAAGAGGCTGCCGAAGTCCTGGAAAGGCTGGTAAGGGCAAAATATAATATCTTCATATGCGGGGGTACAGGATCAGGTAAAACTTCTTTCCTCAATGCTCTTTCGGATTTCATTCCCAGGGATGAACGAATTGTAACCATTGAGGACCCGGCTGAACTGCAGATAAAGAATATAAAGAACATAGTCAAGCTGGAGACCAGAAATGCGAACACCGAGGGTAAAGGAGAAATCACCATAAGGGACCTGATAAGGACCTCTCTGAGGATGAGGCCTGAGAGAATCATCATCGGTGAAGTAAGAGGAGCAGAAGCACTTGATATGCTTCAGGCAATGAATACCGGTCATGACGGTTCAATTTCAACAGGTCATGGAAATTCCACCGCTGATATGCTCTCACGACTTGAAACCATGGTGCTAAGCGGATCAATTATGCCTTTGGAGGCTATCAGGCAGCAGATTGCTTCAGCTTTTGATATTATGGTACATCTTTCAAGATTCAGGGACCGTACGAGAAAAGTAGTGGAAATAGTGGAGGTAACAGACTGCAGAGAAGGAATGATAGGGCTTAATCCTCTCTTTGAATTTGTGGAGAGAGGCGGGTCAATGTCAGAAAAGGTTGAAGGGTGTCTTGTAAGAACCGGCAATACTATGAAAAACCTGTCAAAGCTCAAAATGGCAGGATTGAGTGAAGTGTTATGAGGTGATTTTTTGGATCTTAATAAAAAGTCAGCAGTCTCGATGAAGTACAAATATGAGAGGAACACTGCCGCACATGCGATATCTCCCGTAGACTATGACACATATATAATGCCATTAAAAGAAAAGCTTTTATGCATATTTATGGCGTGCACAGTTTTATTTGCAGCAGGTTACATTTTCTACAGAAGCATTTTGGTGTCGCTGCTCTTAACGCCATTTGCCCTTTTGTATCCCGGATTCAGGACAAAAGAAATAATAAAAAAAAGAAAGGATGAACTCAATTTACAATTCAGGGAAGTTCTTTACTCATTGTCATCTTCACTGTCTGCGGGAAAGTCAATAGAAACTGCAATCAGGTGCTCACTTAAGGAGCTTTCCATACAGTATCCCAACAATGATACATATATATTGGTCGAGCTTGAGCAAATAAGCAGAAAAATTGAGATGAATGAAACCATAGAGGAAGCCTTGGCTGACTTTGCTGCAAGGTCGCATTTGGAGGACATAATAAACTTTGCTGATGTTTTTGCAATATGCAAGCGCACAGGAGGCAATCTTGTTCAGGTAGTAAAGAATACTGCGGAGATAATAAGCGAGAAAATTGACATCAGGCAGGAGATAAACCTTCTGCTCATGGAAAAAAGGCTGGAACATAAAGTGCTTAACCTGATGCCGGTGTTTATAGTACTTCTGCTGTCCGCCAGTGCTGAAGAATTCATGGCTCCGGTATTTTCGGAGCCCCTTGGCAGAGTGGCAATGACTTTTTCATTAGTGCTTTTTGGGGCTGCTTATTTTGTATCGAGAAAAATCATGGATATTGAGGTATAGCTTATGCTGCTGGCATTTATAACAGAAATCATGGTTTTTGGGTTCCTTTGTTTGTATGTAAAGGGCAAATATGAAGATTTTACCGAGACAGGCTGTAAGAAAGGGCATATTTCCAAAGTTTTAGCGCCTGCTGCGTTATTCATTACAGACAAGTTTATTTCAGGGAGGCTTATTGCTTATGAAAGGAAGCTCAGCATAAAGCTAGCTGAGCTTTATGGAGGCAGGGACATAAAATACATGCTCAAGCTCCATTTCGTTCATAAGGTAATTCATATGATTATTGCACTGTTATCAGTTACCCTATTGGGGGCATTAATGGAAAAGCCTGATATCGGCTATACAATATTTGCATTGTCAGCATTAGGGATTGTTTTTTATGCTTCAGACAGAGAGCTGGATGAAAAAATCAAAAAAAGGAATTTCAGAATCCGATACGACTTCCCTGATTTTCTTAATAAGATGGTGCTTCTTATCAATGCAGGAATGACTGTACCCAGGGCTTGGGAGAAGATAGTCAGGGACAGAAAGAATGTGACTCCCCTATATGAAGAACTAAGAATAACCTATATTGAGATTAAGAACGGAAAGCCTGAAATGGAAGCTTATGAGGATTTTGCAAGGCGGTGCAGGGTAAAGGAAATAACCAAGTTCATTACTGCTGTGATACAGAACCTGAAAAAAGGCAATAGTGATTTGGTCCCGCTGCTGAAGCTTCAATCAAATGAATGCTGGCAGCTTAGAAAGAATATGGCGAAGAGGCTGGGAGAAGAGGCCTCAACCAAGCTGGTGCTTCCACTGATGATTATGTTTGTAGGAATACTTATTATTGTAATACTCCCTGCAGTTATGCAGTTAAGGTATCTGTAAATATGAGACGCGGAATTTGGGCGGGCCGTTGGAGGAAGGAATGTAGGTTTGAGAGGATGCGGGTTTTAAGGAATATAAGATAGAAATTGTAAAGGGAGGTAGTAGAATGTTAAAGGAAGTAAAAGGAATAATTTTTGAGGAGGATGGCATAAGCACGGTTGAGATTGTGGTAATTATTGCAATTCTTGTAGGAATAGCACTGCTCTTCAGAAAGTCGATAACTGCTTATGTGCAGAAGGTTATAAGTAATTTTATTGATACTGCTCCTACTGTTGAAAATCTGGAAGTTAACATGGATGCACCGGTACCGAAGGACTAGTGCCTTGTACAGGATATATACTTCCTGAAAAGGATGCGGAGGTGATGATTACTGGACAAGCATACATGTGATGGGGGAAGCTATACTGTTGAAGCCTCCATGGTGTTTGTGACGATTATGCTGGTGGTATTGGCACTTTTGTTTACATTCTTATACATGGGGCAAAGGGCAAGTCTTGAAAGCTTTGCCTCATTTGCTGCTCAGCAGGGGGCGGAGTTATGGATTGACAGCAGAAGAAATATGGAGGATGGGAGAATAAATAATAAAAGGCCTGAAGATTCCATAGGCTATAGAATTTTTGACAATCTGCTGTTTTCAAGCACAACTTATGAAGGATATTTTGAAAAAGAAGCATCTGACAATGGTAAAACCAGGGTGGTTCTTAAAATGGATGCGGGAAATAATCTGCCCGGACATAAAACCCTTCTGATTGGGGAGGCCTTGTGCAAAAGGATTGAAAGCACAATCCTGAAGCCCGAGAGTACAAGAATAAGGGTTACATTCAATAACAGCGCTCTTAGGGAAAGGCTCACAGTTGAGTTAATCCAGGAGATCAAGGTGCCTTTAGGCGGCATAAAGGAATTCTTTGACGGTAAGGATACCCTGACATTGAGGGCTCAATCCACAGCAGCAGTAACAGAACCTGATGAGTATATAAGGAATGTAGACCTTATGCTGGAGCTATCAAAGAGGTTTGGAGAGAAGCTTGACCTCAGCGAACTGGCAGGCAGAATAGGGGCAACACGCTGAGATGATAGGTTATCAAAGGGGAGAGGCGAATGTACCAAAGAGGTGGCAGCATTAGGAGAGAAAAAGGGGCAATCACTGTTTTTCTGGCGCTTATTTTCATGTCTCTGATAATTTTCGCAGGAGCGATAATTGATATTGTGAGAATTACGGCTGCCGACCGAAGGGTTCAAAGTGCGTTGAATACCTCAGCCAGGTCTGTATTGGCAGGCTATGACGGTGAGCTTATGGGCAGCTATGGAATATATGGGGTGAATGCTGCAGAAGAAAATGTGAAAGAGGACTTTTATAGATATATGAGTGTAAATCTAAAGGAGAGGCATAAGAACATAAACTTCATAGATATCAGTATAGATTATGAGGATATTGAAATAGAAGGCATTAATAACCTGTTGGAGCATGAGGCTTTTAAGAAGCAGGTCCAGGAATACATGAAGTACAGAACAGCAATTTCATCAGCTGACAGCCTGATAGAGCAGCTGCAGAGCATTAAGCTGAATAAGGGGATTGAATTTGCAAAAAGTGAGAAGATCACAAGAGACAAGGCAAGTGAGCTGAGAGCCAAGGTAAATGAGGTAAATACGAGACTTGCAGGAATAAAGAAAAAGCTGAAAAATTCGAGCGTAAAAAAACTTGAAGAAATAAGGGATGAGCTGTCAGAAGCCTTGGAAATCAACAGCTTAATATATAATGGGAATAAAGGTGGCCTGCTTGCTGATTATATTCAAAGCAGGGATGATACGAACACTAAGGCTGAGGAAGGCCAGTTCATCGGGAATCAGTCCCGGGAGTTTGACAGCATAAATAAAAACAGTGAAAACCTGACTCCGGGGATTCAAATGTATATAGAGGAGATAGATAAGACACTTATGCTGGTCAAGCCATTGCAGAAGGAGCTTGAGCTTATGGAAGGAAAGCTTGAAACCCTTAAGGATGAGCTGGATGAATTAAAAGAAAAGCTCTCGGGTGTTCAGGAGGATGATGCCGATATTGAGGACGAGATAGATGAGACCAGAGAAGATATTGATAAGGTTAAAGATAAAATAAGACGGCTGGAATCAGAAGTTGATGAGAAAATGTCAGATTTGAAAGTGAAGCTTGAAAGGATTTCTCTTGAGGGCTATTCCTTGAAGGAAGAGGCTGTACAGCTGCCGGACAAGAAGGCGGAAGAAATGAAAAATTTTATCAGCAAGACAAAAAAAGAAATTGAGGAAGTATTGTTCAGGAGGCTTGAAAAGGATTGGCTGATAGGATCCGAAGAATTTGAGGATAGCAGTCTGATAACCGGTGAGAATCCAGACGAAATGGACGAAAGTATATATTTCAGCTCATCAATGCAGGAAGAAGAGGCTGAGAGAAGCAATGATGCAATAATTAAAACCTTGGAAAAGCTTGTAAAAGCAGTTGAAGATGCCGCATCAAACACATTGGAAAAGGTAAATACCATTGAATACGTAATGGATAAGTTTACCTTCCTGACCTCCAAAACAGAGAGGGGTCATTACTTCAGGAAGGGTGAGGTGGAGTATATCATCAGCGGATCAGACATTGAGGAAGGATACAGTCCGATAAAAAACACCGAGTATTATATAGTAACAAAGGTGCTGCTTCAGGTTTGGGCATTGAGATTTGCATTAGATACAATAGATGCTTTTATAAGGAGCACTGTGGTATTTCCGCCTCAAAGACTGGCATTTGCCCTTGCCGAAGGTGCTCTTGACTCAAGCTTGGACATTTTCAACCTGCTTAACGGCGAGCCTGTGCCAATATGTCCGAAGAGCTTTCCGGCAGTTAAATTAAAGTATTCGGATCACTTAAAGATGCTGCTTCTGATGAAGCCGGAGGAAGAAATTCTAAGAAGAGCAAGACAGCTTATTCAAGTAAACATTAAACAGGTTGTGGATGCAAAGACAGGGCTTCCAAGGTCGGATTTCAGATTGGGAGATTACAGCACCGTCATGTCTGCCTCTGTTAAGGCGAAGGTAAATCTTTTCTTTCTTCCCCTGCTGAAGGTTGACAGGCTGTTGCCCGGCAGTTTTGAAAACGGAAGGTATTTAATTCGTAAGCAAATATATGTAGGCTATTAGGGTGGTTGAAATTGCATAAAGGTTGTAAGAAACTGCGTTCCAAAGGTTCAATTACAGTAGAGGCTTGTGTTGTATTTCCGGTTTTCATAAGCGTTTTTTTTCTGCTGCTTTTTCTTATCAAGTTCACATGTACCGGGATGGTGCTTGATCATGCTGTAAATGAAGCAGCCAAGGAAATAGCAGCAGCCGCATATCCCATATCCTTCATTAATGAACTGGAGGATGAAAAGCTTCAGGAGTATGGGAATGCAAAAATACCTACACTTGAAGAGGAATTGGAAAAGCTGGCCGGGAAAATTTCGGGATACGGCTCTGATAACTTGCTTCAAGCTATTGTATCGGGGAAGCTTAAAGGAACAGACATCACTGGTGCAATGCAGGGCATATTAAAGGATTACAGTAAAGGCGCAATAGGAAATGTTGTCGGCAGAATAACACCTGCATATTGGGACATGAAGTCCGCTGCCAAATATTATATTGCCGAAGCGCTTATCAAGGAACACCTGGAAAGCCCGCTGATTAACCGGGAGAATATAAGGCTGCGGCTTGTCGAGTTTCCTCAGGGCAAGGAAGAATATAATGCAAGATCACCAAGTGCAATATATAGTAAACTTGGGTTGATTCCGGAAAAGGATTTCAGCAGGGATGACGTTGTGCTGCAGTTGGAGTACGAATATTTGGTGAGTCTTCCTTTTATTGAGCCTTTCAATATAAAAATGATTCATACAGCTGTGGAAAGGGCATGGATCAACGGCAGCTACGGAATATTGACGGCCGAGGAAGAGGGTTTGAACCTGGAATCGGAAGGCAGTATCGTATTTATTACAAGGACGGGTATCCGCTTCCATGAGGGGAATTGCAGGTACCTTAGGAAAAGCAAGATTCCAATGATAATTGAAGAGGCCGAAGAATCGGGCTATACTCCGTGCAAAGTATGCAAGCCGCTGGGATAGGGTAAATACTCATTGGGAGGGTATTATGGGTTATCATTTTTCATATTTAACAATTATCATAATACTTGTTGCAGCAGCAATTATTGATATCAGAAAGAAGAGAATACCGGATAAGCTGATACTTGCAGGCACTGTGGCCGGATTGGCCTTTGCGCTGATTGACCCGCAAAGAGAATTTTCAAGCAGCATTTTGGGCGGCGTGACAGCGGGATTGGTGCTGCTTATTATTCATTATATTACTAAGGGCGGCCTTGGGCTTGGAGATGTAAAACTCTTTGGTTGTTCAGGAATATTCCTGGGCCTTGAAGGCACTGTTTCCGCAATGCTGATTTCTGCAGTTCTAAGCGGCATATTCAGCATTGTATTAATATGCCTGAATCCTGATAACAAGAAACGCGAAATACCTTTTGCGCCTTTTATACTGGCAGGAGTACTGGCAGTAATAATACCTTAATTAAACCGGGGGGTAGTTGCTGTGGAGAATACAGTATTAGATTTTGAATACAGTTATGATAATAATGCTGCCGGCAGTTTTTTGGTTATTAAGCTTGATAGTGAATCTATGCTGTTGAAGCATCAGGTAGAGATACTATGTCAGAATCCGAATTCTGCTTTTGTATCATTCCATGTAAGGCGGGAAAATGATAACACTTTTATCTATTATAATATAACCTCTAAAATATCATTATCTAATTATATTGAAAGAAAAAGCTTCAACAGGAAGGAGCTTTTGGATTTACTCAGGAGCATTGCAAAAAACCTGATGCTTACTGGTAATTACTTGTTGGAGCTTTCAGGCTTTATAATTCATCCGGATTATATTTTTATAAATCCTGCGACGGCGGAAGCTTCGCTGTTATATGTACCTGTTTCCTGCAATAGGAATTCAACGGAAATTTTAAAATCCTTTTTTAAGGATATTGTGATTAATTCATCCAATACAGATGATAATGCAAGAGATAATTATCTGCAAAGGATATTGAATTATTTAAAATCAGATACATTCAGTCTCATTGATTTTAACAGATTGATAGTGGATTTGAGGAACAGCGGAGAAGTATATGAATATGGACAAGAGGCGGCTAATCAAGAAGCCGATGTCGGTATTGGCATAACCTGCAGCAGAAGCCCGAAGGAAAAGATTTATGAGGATGCGGGAAAAAGCAGCAATATCCGAAGCATCATGCTGCTGCAGCCGATTTTTTTGATAGCTGCAGCTGCTGTATGCCTATATTTGATATCCCGGAAAATGGGCGATATTGTATCCATTACTGGTGTAGTGATTATTTCAGCTGCGCTGGATATTCTCGTAATTAACAGGATATCAGGCAACCAGGATAAGAGAGCGGCAACAGACAATACTCAGCTTATAGCACAAGATAAAGCAAAAAGAAGTACAGGCCGTCATGATAAAGACCTTAAGGGCAGGTATAAACCGGTACTTTCATCGCCGGATGTAGTGAAAGCCTGTGACACAGAATACATTTCCGAAGTTCCGAAGGATTGCCGTCCATATCTTGAAAGCATAGGGCCCAATAGGGTTGAAAAGGTGATAGTCAACAAGGATAGTTTCATAATAGGAAGATTAGGCAGTATGGCAGACCATATCATACAGGAAAGCACAATAGGAAAGCTTCATGCAGAAATTACAATTAATGAAGGGCTTTATTACATAAGAGATCTTAACTCAAAAAATGGAACTTTTGTGAATGGTGTAAGAATTCCCAGCAATAGGAAATACGGAATAAAGGATAATGATAGAATAAGGCTTTCAAATTACGAATATGTTTTCCGGAAGCAGGAAGAACTGTAAAATCAGCATATGTCGGAGGTACACCTATGGAACTTCATATGATTTACATATTTATCGGAGTTTTTACTCTTATTCTAAACCTTGCACTTACCCTGCACATAATCAGAGGACATAGAAACGAGAGCCGCCGAAAGAACTTGTACTGTGAAGAAGTGATAACCTTCAGGCTGACCGGGGCGGAAGGCATTGAGGATGCAACTACTGCAGCAGCCCCCTGTGATGATACGGTACCCCTGGAATGATGGTACTGCGCAATGGAGGGTGAAAGATGATAATAGGAGATGTATTAAATGGAAAGTACAGGATAGAAAGGCTTCTGGGTAAGGGAGGAACAGGCTCTGTCTATTTATGCACCAATATTGAGATAGGAAACAAATGGGCTGTAAAGCACATTCCGCCGGGCAAGATAAATGATAAAACTTTGTCGGAGATTGAGATACTGAAAAGGTTATACCACCTCAGTCTGCCAAGGGTTGTTGACGTATTCCGCAATAAACAGGGTATTTATATTGTAGAAAGCAATATTGAGGGCTCCTCCTTGGATAGACTGCTTAAAAGGCACGGCAGTTTTGATATTGATATAGTAACAGACTGGTTTCTGGAGCTGTGTGATATACTGAAATATCTGCACGGCATAAAGCCGAGGCCTATTATATACAGGGATATGAAGCCCTCTAATATTATGCTTGCACAGGGCGGCAGACTGGTGCTGGTTGACTTTGGGATATCTCAGGAGTATTGCGGGCATGAATCCGAAGATACCTTTTTTGCGGGTACAAGTGCATATGCGGCACCGGAGCAGTTGATAAAGGGGGGAAGGACAGATCAGAGAACCGATATATATAACATGGGGGTAACAATATATCATTTGCTGTATGGCAGGCTTCCCGGAAGTGCCGATTACAGCCTGAGGCACAGCAAAAGCAAAGCAGCATCCGATATCGGCAGGATAATTTCCAAATGCATGGAAAGCAAGCCTGAGGACAGGTATCAGAGAGTTGAGGATATACAAAAGGAGCTTGAGGCGGTGAAAAATATGCTGGCAGTAAACAAAGCAAGACAGAGAGCGGTTTTCAAACTGGAGATAGCTTCAATCGCACTATTGTCAGCAGCTTCATATACTGCCGCTGTGCTGGGTACAGTGTATCTGCTGCCGAAATAAGCAGATTGTATTTACAATTCATATTGATGTGTTATAATATTATCAAAGGGTAATAATCCCGGCTACTGCCGTTTTATAACAAGCACTAATATTGCAGCAATGATTATCGTATCTTATTTTCACATCATTTTTCATACCGTACTTGCGGAAATGGCAGCTATACATTAATTTTCTCAAAAAATCTATCCAAAGCAGAGTATTCCTGTTTCAATGCAAATAGGATCTGTTGATATGCAAAAATGTACATTCATACAGACTCCGACCCCTGGAAACCCGCAGGGGCTTTCTCGGGCGTCAGGGTATGGGGAGTAATTCCCGTGCCTGCCTTTCAGCAAAGGAGTTCAGTTGTACATGCGGTGAAATCATGCCGCAGTACTGCTGAACTTTTTTAATTATATTCAATAATAAAAGGAGGTGGAACTGGCACTGGTATATTACCGTGGCCAGAAGCAATTTGAGTAGGATTCTTATGATTTCACCCGAAAAATGCATAGGCTGCAGAACCTGCGAACTCATTTGTTCCTTTGGAAAGTACAAGGAATTCAATCCAAGGAATGCTGCAGTTTCTGTATTCGCCTATGACGAGGCTGCACTGGCGGTGCCCTTGATGTGCATGCAGTGCGAAGAACCTTCCTGTATGAAGGTCTGCCCCACATTTGCAATTTCCAAATCGGAAGATGGGAGTGTGCTTATTGACAGCAGTAAATGCATCGGCTGCAAAATGTGCATAAGTGCTTGCCCCGTAGGCAACATAAGCTACAATACCATACAAAAGGAAATGGTCAAATGCAATTTATGCGAAGGGGAACCCAAATGTGCTGAATTCTGTCCATCCGGAGCTATCGCCTATGTAGAGGCAACTGCAACAAACCTTGACAAAAAGAAGAAAATGGCTGAAAAGTTTAAAGAGCTTTTTGGGGAGGTGAATGAATGATGTTTGGCTGGACCGGAAAATTGTTAAGAGTTAATTTGACTGACGGAACTATTGCAAAAGAGGCCTTGAATATTGAGGATGCCAGGAAATACCTGGGCGGAAGAGGTCTTGGCACAAAGATGATAATGGATGAGGTTGATCCGAAGGTTGATCCTTTCAGCCCTGAAAACAAACTGATATTCATGACGGGGCCTTTGACCGGAACCTTAGCAAGCAGCGGCGGAAGGTATGAGGTAGTTTCAAAGGCACCTTTGACCGGTACAATCGGTGCTTCAAATTCCGGAGGGCATTTCGGGCCGGAGCTGAAATATGCCGGATATGACGGTATCATTTTCGAAGGAGAATCTGACAAACCGGTATATTTATATATAAATGACGATGAGGTTGAATTAAGATCTGCAGAACATCTTTGGGGCAAAACAGTTTTTGACACCACCGATGAACTGCTGAAGGAGACCGCAGAGGACGCAAGGGTAGCATGCATAGGCCCCGGAGGGGAGCTGAAGGTGCTCTTTGCCACTGTTATGAATGACAAGAACAGAGCGGCGGGACGTTCCGGACTTGGCGCGGTAATGGGGTCTAAGAAGCTCAAAGCTGTTGTTGCAAGAGGAACAAAATCAATAAAAGCAGCAAAGCCTGAGGAATTCCTTGAAAGCTGTACGGATGCAAGAAGGAAGCTGAAAGAACATCCGGTAACAGGAACAGGCCTGCCTACCTATGGTACCGAGATATTGGTGAATATACTGAATCAGTCTGGTGCTCTGCCGACAAGGAACTGGAGGGACGGAGGATACTTCGAGCATGCGGAGGAAACAAGCGGAGAAGCTCTTGTTGATAAGTACCTTGTTAAGAATAAAGGCTGTTTCGGCTGCAACATGGGCTGCGGAAGAGTAACCAGGATACCGGACGGAAAATTCAAGGGCTTCGGCGAAGGGCCGGAGTATGAGGCTGGCTGGTCTTACGGAGCGGATTGCGGAGTCAGTGACCTGGCTGCTATCTGTAAAGCTAATTTTATCTGCAATGAACTGGGTATAGATCCCATAACAATGGGTTCAACTATAGCATGTGCTATGGAGTTGTATGAAAAGGGCCTGATTAAAAGGGAAGAAATCGGGGGAAGCCTGAATTTCGGCGATGCCGATGCGATAGTTGAATTAACCAGAAAGACAGGCCTGAGGGAAGGTTTTGGAAACAAGCTGGCGGAAGGCTCCTACAGACTGGCGGAAAGCTATGGCCATCCGGAACTGTCTATGTCGGTAAAGAAGCAGGAAATGCCTGCTTATGACGGCAGGGGAGTACAGGGCATGGGTCTTGAATATGCCACCTCCAACAGAGGAGGCTGCCATGTAAGAGGATATTTGACCTCACCTGAAATATTGGGGATTCCTGCTAAACTGGATCCGCTGGTAACTGAGGATAAAGCCGGCTGGCTCAAGACCTTCCAGGATCTGACCGCTGTTGTGGATTCAGTGGGCATATGCCTGTTCACCACCTTTGGCATAGGGCTCAAAGAGATTTCGGATATGCTGCGGGGCGCTACAGGCATGGATCTCAGTGATGAGGACGTGTTGAAAGCCGGAGAGAGGATATGGAACCTGGAGAGATTATTCAATCTTAAGGCAGGATTTACAAAGAAGGACGACACCCTGCCTGAAAGGCTGCTTAAGGAGCCGCTGCCCAACGGTCCCGGAAAGGGAAAGGTAGTGGAGCTGGATACAATGCTGAAAGAATACTATGAGGTAAGAGGCTGGGACGAAGCAGGTGTGCCCACCGGGGAAAAGAAAAAAGAACTGGCACTGTAGGCTGCGGTGATAGGGAAGGGTGGCCTGAATAGCCGCCCTCCCTATAATTTTGCGGGAGGTAATATATGATTATAAAATTTTTCGCATTAATCCGAGATTATACCGGTTCAAAGGAAATAAGCGTTGAAGGTTGCCATACCTTAAGAGAGCTGTTGAATAAGTTATGCAGCAGATATGGTAAAAGCTTCTCTGAAAAGCTTTTTGCCGGGGACAGGCTGAGTGAGGATATAATAATTCTTGTAAACGGAAGGCATATTGAGCATTTGAAAGGCCTGGACACCGGTCTTGAGGAGAACGATGAAATAAGCATATTCCCGAGGATAGCAGGAGGCTGAAGATATCATCACTTGTAGGAGGGGTATGAAAATGTACAATTTTTATGATATTGTGAACAAATATGAAAGAGACAGGAAACATATCCTGGCGATGCTTCAGGATATACAAAGAGAGTATAACCATATACCAAGGGAAGCTATGAATGTACTTTCGGAGCAGTTGGATGTGCCTCTGTGCAAGCTGTACGGCATTGCTACCTTTTATAAATCGCTGAGCTTAAGGCCTAAGGGAAGAAATATAATCAAGGTATGTGACGGAACGGCATGTCATATAAGATCCTCTCAATTAATAATGGATGAGCTTGAAAAACTTTTGGGAATAAAACCGGGAGAAACATCCCGGGATGGTGAGTTCACTCTGGAGACAGTTAATTGCCTTGGTTCATGCGCCATAGCTCCTGTAATGGTTATAAACGAAACATATTATGGGAAAGTCACTCCCGCAAAGCTGCGGGATATTATAAAGGAATGCGGAGGTAAAGACAATGAGTGATTTAATCTCTGCTGAAAAAAAGAAGATACTTGTCTGCTGTGGAACCGGATGTGTGGCCAATGGCAGTATAAAGGTCTATGAAGAGTTTATAAGGCATCTTTCAGGGTTAAGTGATGCAGCTGCAGTAGAAGCAGTGGTTAAATCAACCGGGTGCAATGGGCTGTGTGAAAGAGGGCCTATAGTTAAGATACAGCCGGATGATATTTCATATTTTAAAGTAAGAATAGAGGATGTACCGGAGATAATTGAAAAGTCGGTTCTGGACACCAAGGTGGTTGACAGGCTGCTCTATCATGACAATACAACGGGAAAAAGTTTCAGGTCCCATAAGGATACGGATTTTTACAAAGGACAATATAAAATTGCTTTAAGGAATATTGGTGAAATCGACCCCGGAAATATTGACGATTATATCGTGAGGGGAGGATATTCAGCACTGAAGAAGGCTCTTTTTCAATTAAGTCCTGAGGAGATAATAGGCATAATAAAGAAATCGGGACTCAGGGGCAGAGGAGGCGCCGGATTTCCCACAGGTATGAAGTGGGAAGAATGCAAAAACTCTGAAGGCAGCCCCAAGTATGTAATATGCAATGGAGATGAAGGAGATCCCGGGGCCTTTATGGACAGGAGCATAATGGAGGGCGACCCGAACAGCATAATAGAAGGAATGACTGTTTGCGCACATGCAGTGGGAGCTGAGGAAGGCTATATTTATATAAGGGATGAGTATGGGCTAGCTCTTAAGAATATGTCTGCAGCAATCCGGGAAGCCGAGAAGCATGGCTTTCTGGGAGAGGATATTCTGGGAAGCGGCATGATCTTCAGAATAAACATCGTCAGGGGCGGCGGAGCGTTTGTATGCGGTGAATCTACAGCCCTTATGGCTTCGATAGAGGGGAAAGTTGGTGAGCCGAGGGCAAAATATATACATTCAACGAAAAAAGGACTGTGGGGAAAACCTACTGTGCTGAACAATGTTGAGACCTGGGCCAATATCCCGGAAATAATAAATAAAGGCTGGGAGTGGTTTAATAGTATAGGGGCTGAGCACGGAAAAGGAACAAAGGTCTTTTCACTGGTAGGAAAGGTGAAGAATACAGGGCTTGTGGAGGTTCCGTTAGGTACAACCCTGAGGGAATTGATAATGAACATAGGCGGAGGAATAATAGGCGACCGGAAGTTCAAGGCTGTCCAGACAGGGGGACCCTCCGGAGGCTGCATACCGGAAAAACATCTGGATTTGGAAGTGGATTTTCATTCTCTGGAAAGTGTGGGATCCATGATGGGATCCGGGGGAATGATAGTAATGGACGACAGGACATGTATGGTGGAAGTGGCAAAGTATTATATCAAGTTTTTATCGGAAGAATCCTGCGGTAAGTGCATTCCATGCAGAGAAGGCCTTAGACAGATGTTGAATGTCCTCCAGGGCATAACCAGAGGGGAAGGCAAGGAAAGCGATATTAACCTCCTTTTAGAGCTCGGCGAAATGATGAAAGAAGCTTCTCTCTGCGCCCTGGGAAAAACTGCACCAAATCCTGTAATAACCACGATAAGATACTTCATGGATGAATATTTGGAGCATATATTAAACAAAAACTGTCCGGCAGGAGTATGCAAGCCATTGACCATGTTTGAAATTGATGAAGATCTTTGCAGGGGATGTGGTATTTGCAAAAAAAGCTGCCCTGCCGATGCAATCCGCGGCCAGTTGAAAGCACCTCACAGCATTGATGTTTCCAGATGCATCAGATGCGGCAGCTGTATTGATATATGCAGCTTTAAAGCAATACATACGGCAAGGGGGGCGGAGAAATGAGAATTATTATAGATGGCAGGAATTGTGAAGCTGAACCTGGTGAATACATACTTGCTGTAGCGAAACGAAACGGAATCGATATCCCCACCCTGTGCAGCAGCGATGCCCTTCCCGGAATCGGAAGCTGCAGGATTTGTGTGGTGGAGCTGATTGAAAGAAACAAAACCAGGGTCGTAGCTTCCTGCATATATCCCATAACTCACGAAGCGGAGGTCATAACCAACAGTCAAAGAATTATAGGAATAAGAAAAACAATTATGAAGCTTCTGCTTTCCCGGGCCCCTGAAAACGAACACCTGAGCAATTTTGCCAAAAGGTACGGGTTGTGGCCGTCGGAGCTGCTGAATGCTCAGGAAGAAGAATGCATATTATGCGGACTTTGCACCAGGGCTTGTGAAGAACTGGGGGCCAATGCAATTTCAACAGTTGGCAGGGGAACGGATAAAAAGGTATCAACCCCTTATGATGAGCCTTCGGCTGTTTGCATAGGGTGCGGATCCTGCGCAGCGGTATGCCCGACTAAGGTTATTAAGGCAGAAGAAGTCAACGGCACCAGGAAAATATGGGGGAAAACCTTTGAGCTATTAAGGTGCAAAAGGTGCGGCAAACACTACGCACCAAGGGAGTATATTGATTTTATGGAGAAAAAGCTTGGAGAGAAGTCTGAAGCAGATTACTGCAGCAGCTGCAGAAAGGTAATGCAGGCAGAAAAGTTCAGGGATATTTACAGGATATAAAAAACTGACACGCTATACGTTATTGATTCCGGAGGGTGCCGCAAAACTATTTAAGCAGTTGGCGGCACCTTTTTCATATTTAAAGAATAATACGTTTTAAGGACACGGGGACACGGGGACGTTTCG
>ENA-UPSM01002365-UPSM01002365.1-activated-sludge-metagenome-genome-assembly--contig:-NODE-2365-length-23095-cov-4.144922_pt1 | contig 23095 bp, 20 predicted proteins | sample MGYA00238181_ERZ773283 | MGnify/ENA primary metagenome ERZ773283 (study PRJEB29023, sample SAMN05720199) | activated sludge metagenome | isolation source: Anaerobic digester | place: Japan...
TTCGGAAAGAGATTTGTATTTCCGCACAACGATATTGAAAGCTGTGAGAAGCAGCTGCAACGTGCGACAAAACTTGTTGAGGAATCAGGCGGCGGCATCCTGGTCATCACTGAGGGAGTATTCGGAATGGCCGGTGACCTGGGTAAGCTTGACAAAATTGCCGCTCTTAAGGAAAAATATAATTTCCGCTTTCTTGTCGATGATGCCCATGGCTTTGGTACAATGGGAGCCACTGGTGCAGGTACCGGAGAACATTTTGGAGTTCAGGATAAAATAGACATATACTTTGCGACTTTTGCCAAGTCAATGGCAGGGATCGGAGGTTTTGTCGCTAGCACTAAGGAAGTCGTCACCTATCTGCGGTTTAATCTCAGGTCCCAGATATATGCCAAGTCCCTTCCGATGGCAATGACACTCGGAGCTATCAAAAGGCTTGAGCTTATTCAGGCTCATCCTGAATACAGGGAGAAACTCTGGACAATCGTCAAATCACTCCAGAAAGGTCTCAGGGATGCCGGACTTAACCTGGGTAATACGGAATCGCCGGTGACACCTGTCTTCTTCAAATGCCCGCTCGAACAGGTTACCCAGCTCATTTATGACCTCAGGGAAAATTATGGCATTTTCTGCTCAGTTGTGATCTATCCTGTCGTTCCAAGGGATGTTGTAATGCTTCGTCTTATCCCTACAGCTGTACATTCACTTGAGGATGTCGAGTATACTGTGAACGCCTTCAGAAACATCAAGAAGAAAGTTGATAATAACGAGTATCCAAATGAAATGGCGGATTTTTCCAAATAAGTAAAAACCATTTTAAGGCTATTTGGATTTCCTGCTTTTTAAATCTTTAAAACTAAAAGATAAGATATCAGCCTGCTGATTCTGAACAATTCTTTTCCCTGATCGTTATACAGGTAAAATTACTGTAACCTGTGAAATGATTCACGGTCAGATTGCTAAATATCTTCATAATGCTGTCAAACGAAGAGCTTAAGAATTTGCTTAAGGGATACAATATGCTGCTTTATTTTTCAGGCAGCATGATATTAAGTGAACCCACTGATGAATGTGTTATCGATTTCTGGAATTCAAACAGGCTGAAACAGCTGCCGGTATCAAGTTCTAATCCGAGGTTCCTGAAAGCCTCTTCCCTTCTGCGGAATTCCTGCTCCGACAAGGAGATCTGCAGTAAAAAGCTGTCCGACGACTATTTCAGGTTGTTTGAGACAGATAGCCTGCCACTGGCTCCGGCTCTTGAGTCAATCTTTAAAAATCATTCCGAAAGCAGTGAACAGGATGACTACGTCGGTGGATTCTACAATTCATATGGTTGGGATTAATCTGCGCGGGAAAATTAAAGATGATCATCTTGGTATTGAACTGCTTTTCCTTACACGTCTAATAGAGAAGTATCTTCAGCTTGATGACCAACCCTGCAGGGCCGAGATGAGAAAAGAAATTCTGCGGTTCATAAATTCTCACATACTCTCATGGATCCCGGCATGGAATAAAGCTGTAACTGAAAACTCCCGTACTTTCTGTTATAAAGGTATTGCCGATCTTATCTATGCAAGCGTGGAGGATATCAGTGATATCCTTTCAGAAGCCTGATCAGAAATTCGGATTAAAGAATCTGATTATTGCTCCGATATAATATTCCCGCCATCCTTCAGCAATCTCCTCAAAGTCATCATCAGGAATATTAGTATGCTCGACAGTGACCTGTGAATCTTGCCTGAATGGCTGAATTGAAATTGTCACTATTGATTTTTCAGGTTGTTCACCAAAATACCACTCCTGTACCACTTTATTGTCCGGAACAAATTCAAGATTTTTCCCGGTTATATCACCTTCCCAGAGAGAAAATTCTGATCCGGGTTCAGCAGACATTACCGCAGGATAGCCTGACCAGAGCTCAATTGTAAAAGGATTGGTAAGTGCTGCATAAACGTCTGATGGTTCGGCATTGATAATGAAAGTCTTTTTGAAAGTCTTCATTGGAAATCGGTTATTTTCTCATCTCTGATAAGTATCGTTCGGCATCAATAGCAGCCATGCATCCTGTTCCTGCCGCAGTGACAGCCTGTCGGTAGTGAGGATCCTGGACATCACCGGCTGCAAAGACACCTTCGATGTTTGTCCGTGTTGTTCCAGGAATCGTTTTAATATATCCTGTTTCGTCTGTTTCAATGTATTTCCTGAATATTTCAGAATTAGGTGTGTGTCCAATTGCCAGGAAGAGTCCGTCAATTTTAATTTTTACCTGTTCTTCCTTAGGAGTTCCTTTCTTTTTTACAAGCACAGCACCTTCGACTCCGTTATCACCGAAAAGATCGAGAACCTGATGTTCCCAAAGTACTTCAATATTCGGAGTATTCATTACCCTTTCCTGCATGGCTTTTGATGCCCGCAGAACATTTCTTCTTACGATAAGGTATACTTTATTGCAGATACCCGCGAGGTAAGTAGCCTCTTCAGCTGCTGTGTCACCACCGCCAACAACTGCCACATCTTTTTTCCTGTAGAAGAAACCATCGCATGTAGCACAGGCCGAAACTCCCATTCCTGCATATTTCTTTTCAGCCTCCAGTCCAAGATATTTTGCAGTTGCTCCGGTTGCGATTATTACGGCATCTGCCTCCACTATCTTATTATCATCGAATATGATACGGTGCCTGACACCTGAAAAATCAGCATCAACAGCAATTCCCATCCGGATGTCCGTTCCGAATCGCTCAGCCTGTTTCCTTAGATCTTCCATCAATTGAGTGCCTGTAATACCGTCAGGATAACCGGGGAAATTCTCAACTTCGGTAGTTGTTGTAAGTTGTCCGCCCATCTGCAGGCCGGTGTAAAGAACCGGTTTCAGGTTAGCCCTGGCAGCATAGATTGCTGCAGTGTACCCAGCCGGGCCGGATCCGATAATAAGACATCTTACCTTTTCAATATTTTCAGAATCAGGTTTTTCTGAACCTGGCGTTACATCAAGGGGCTTGAATAGTTCCATATCCGGTACTTAAATGTATCGGCGTAAAAGTAGTAAAAAGGTGCAAAGGTGCAAAGGTGCAAAGGCGCAAAGGCGTAAAGGCATAAAGGCTACCTAAAGCAAAGACTATCAAAGGATATTCGGTGCTTAATAGAGTATAAAGTTATCTAAATGGTTTAGATAATATCCTCATGAAGTCTTCAGAGGCTGCATCCACTGAAGCTGGGTGTCGATATTATCGCTGAGTTTGTACTGGATAATATGTTTATCAATATCCTGGCCACCGATAATATCTATTTTATCGCGATCCACTATTCCTAATCCGTCAGCTGCGCCAAAGTTAAGATATCCGACATTTTCGAGAGGGATACCCATCAGCCTGGCACAGAGGCTGTCAATTGCAAAAGAATCTTCGCCTGCCATAGCTATTCTGTGATCAGCAACATATCCCCGGCTTGGACCGTTGCCCTGCATCCCTTCAACACCATCGATAATAGCAAGATCCGGCCTTATCTGTTTTGCCATCTGATAGATATTGTAATGCAGCCACCGTGCACCGGCAGCGTGCATTCTTCTCTTGTAATGGGTAGGCTGAGCTCCGTCTACTCCCGGCATTATCATAGGAGCTCCCATCATGATGTTCTTTACTGCTGCAGTCATTATGACAGTGTTATGTGTCTTGAGCCTTGACAATGATATTATATAATAGTCGGGATTTACGAATACATCAGCTATCTGTATTTTATCGGGATAGAGATTCTGATCAAGAATGAAAACCGGGCTGCCGGCTGCTTTATTCAGGTCAACGAATTTGATATCAAAATCTTTCTGGAGATCCAGATATCCGTAATTCTTAAACCCGACAGCGGAGTTACCGTCGCCGGCTGATGCTTCAGCAACGATGAACTGATTTTTATAGAAGGGTTGCAGGAATTCCATCACTCCGCGGATAGCATCTACATGGGTTGCACAAAGCGGAGCATTTGTTGATACCATATTCACTTTTATTAAAACCTGTTTACCTTTGATCCCGGCTTTTATCTTAGCCTCGAATGGTTTCATCACTTCAGCCATCATTGCCCGGCGGTCGGTGCCTGTTGTAAAGGCTATGCTGCTGCGACCCGAAGTGTTCAGAGGCTGTCTTTTTACTGGTTGAGCCAGGCCTTCGAATTTATCAACTGAAGGAATGAATCCGAAATTTCCCATCAGCATTGCAGCAGAACCGAGCCCTATGTACTTAAGCATGTCCCGTCTGCTTGTCGTAAATTGATCTTCATTCTTTTTCATAAAATCGTTTATTATATTTTAAAAGAATAAGTTATGATTTAAAACCCCGGTAATTTCTCCATTTAAGACCTTATTACAAATTTAATACACTTATGGATTCCATGGACTCATAAACCATTGTAAAACAAACTAATTAAGTTTTTTTAACTATGTTGAACCATCAATAAACGTAATTAAAAATGCTTTACTTCTGCCTTACATTGATTACTGTATTTGTGTAACTGTTGTAACGAAAGTTGTTACACAGCCTGGTGCCAGTGTTGCTTTTAAAATATTGTCAACAATTTTAAGTTCCGGAAGGTTTACAAGGTTCTCTGTGGCAGATGTTCTGCATGGCGTTGCCGATGTTGCAGTTATATTATTAAGACGAAGTTCCAGTTTCCTGGTGCTTACATTCTCATTGATAGCTACTATAACAAGCTTATTTTGCTGTTCATTCTTGTATGCCGACACCAGAACGCCGGGAGCTACTTCTGAATCAACAGGTATGCGGAAGTATCCCGGCCTTACGAAACGGCTGAAATTACCTATCGTATACAACCGTTTGTCTACGGTGTAAGTGTTGGTTTTAGTATCCATATGGATCATGCTCCCTCCTGCAGGATACTGGCTTATAGCCCACCAGTAGAACCATCCGCTTGTGTTATTCTCGGCAACATGTGTATGCAGCACCTTTGCCCAGTACAGTCCGTCGCGTATATCAGGATAGTTCCTCCCCAGGTTGGCTGCTTCGGTCTGCCATATTTTTTTCTTAAGCTTCAGTGATTCGACCAGCGGTCCGGAGCGTTGCGATATTGGTGGGAAGGGTCCTCTGTCGGCTGTACCATAGGCGTGCACACCGACAATATCAACGCGTTTTGCAGTTACTGTGTCCTCCAGTGACTCAAGTACAGGATTTTCTGTCCAGGCACTATGCTCCCCCACTATTACTTTTGCTGTGATCTTGTCGCGCTCAAATACCGGGATAAGGAACTTAAGGAACTCATTGAATTCCTTTCCGTTCCAGTAGCACGAAGAATACTTCACTGTGACATCCGGTTCATTGGCCAGGGAAACAGAGTGGATTTCAATTCCGTGATGTTCCTTGTAACCCCGGATATACATTGAAAGGTATTCGGCGTAAGCCAGGTACTTGTCAGGTCGCAAGCGTCCTCCCACAACATTGTTATTGGTTTTCATCCAGGCCGGCGGGCTCCAAACGGTACTCGTGTAACGGATGCAGCCTCGCTTACCGGCTTCGCGCATTAGCCATATCTCATCTTCATCGCCTGTCCAGTTCCATACACCCTCCTGCGGTTCGATCGAAGGTGAAGGCCCGTTGGTTGCTGATCCCCACGAACCGCCGTCGCCGACAAAATTGCGGACAATTGATAATCCTGCTCCTTTTGTTTGTGAGAACAAAATATCAAGTATTTCGGAGCGTTGGGGTTCGGGGAAATTCATGAGGTTACCCGCCATGTGAAAGGCTCCCGAAGCCCCGAAGCCGTCTATCTCCTGAGCCGTTCGCTTCCAGTCAATGGTTCCGGTGCTTACAGCTGTAAGAGAGATCCCTCCGGGTAAAGGAGCGCCGGCAGGCTGCTGCCCGGGCTGAGAATGCGCAATACATGCAGGAATTATTGCCAGTACGGCGCAAATGATTAATCTTAACACTGCTCTTTTTTCCATGATCAATTTCCTTTAAGGTTAGTTATTATTTGACCGGATAATTTTACTTATGTCTTAACCACTAAGATGTTCTATAAAGATAAAACAGATCAAAGACTTATTCAATAAAGAATACGGAATGTTTCACTATCTGTATTATCTTTCAGCGATTTTTTTTTAGCTTGCCTGCTAATGTGATTTTAAAATCAAGATCAATGAAAATCAGATTTAAAAGAATATCCATTCTGTTTATAATCATTTCATCAGTTCTGGCAAGTCGTTGCTCAAAAGATCCTCAGGATACAACCGATTGGCCTCAGTACCTCGGTCCTCACAGAAATAGCATCTCTGATCAGAAAGGCCTTCTCCGCTCGTGGCCGGAAAAGGGACCGAAAGTCCTCTGGACGGCCGGGTTGGGAACAGGATTCGGCGGAGCTGTTATAAGAGACGGTAAAGTATATGTGCTTGACAGGGATGATGAAGTCGGGGATTATATAAGATGTTATGATCTGGCAAACGGCAAGGAACTCTGGAACTACGGTTACAGCGCCCCGGGCAGGGTAAGGTTCCATGGTTCCCGCGGAATGCCGGCACTTGATGGTAATTATATTTACTCCTGTGGACACAATGGCGATCTGTATTGTATTGACATTAATACTCATAAACCTGTCTGGAATAAAAATGTCTGGAAGGATTTCGGAGGAACTGAATTGCCAACCTGGGCAATTGTACAGTGCCCGCTGGTTTACAACGATCTGCTGATCGTTGCTTCTCAGGCTCCGGAAGCCGGAGTAGTGGCCTATAATAAACTTACAGGCAATGTGGTCTGGAATACGCCTCCTCTTGGCAATATAGGTTATGTAAGTCCGGCTATTATAAAAGCCGGAGATGAGGATCATGTGGTAATGATCACTGCTGCTTCGCGCGGAGCTTTCGGAGAAAGTACCAGTTCAAGCCGGGTAGTCGGTATTGATCCTGTTAACGGTTCAATACTCTGGGAATATACCGGATGGCAGTGTTCAATTCCTGTACCTGGTGCAGTTGATGCAGGCGAAGGAAGGGCTTTGATAACAGGCGGTTACCAGGAAGGTTCGGTAATGCTGTTAATTGAAAAGACAGAAGATGGCAAATATACTGTGACTGAACTATATAAGAACCCTGATTTTGGTGCTCATACACAGCCGCCGGTTCTTTACAATGGCTATTTTTATACGCAGTTCTCGACAAATAACAAAAAGGAGGGGCTTGTTTGCATGAGCATCGACGGCCAGGTCAAATGGAGAACGAGGAGGTCGCCTGCATTTGATAAAGGGGGGATCATTGCTGCCGACGGGTTGCTGATATGCACTGACGGAAGTACTAAACTCTATCTTGTTGAACCCGATCCTTCAGCTTTTAAACCTGTAGCGTCAGCTGAGTTACTGGTAGCAAATCCTGGAGATGAAAATGAAGCAGCCAGGTTTGCAACTCAGAACTGGGCTCCATTGGCTCTTGCAGAAGGCAGACTGCTTATAAGGGACCAAAGCAGGTTGTTATGTGTTCAAGTTGTTAAATAGATATCATACCACTGGTTGCCGTTGGCTGAAGCCAATGGCAAGGGAATAATTTAGAGATCTTTTCAAATTTTGGCTGGAGCCTGGTGTTCAGAAATACTATTTACCGGCGGCTTCAGCCGCCCGGCAGGAACACCAAGGGGGGCACGGACTTTAGTCCAAAATCCGCTCAAGATTATTTTCCTCTATCAGCCTGCAAAAGCCGGAAGCTTAAACCATATTTGGTCAGTTATTTAATCAAAAAGATAAGACACATGATTACAGCAACTTACCAAAGGCCAGATGTGGTTATTTTACTTTGGCATGAAGTGATTTAGGGTGCTGGCTTTCCCAGCCTGAATAGCTATATCCGGAAATACACAAAAACCAGAACCAGTTCTAAACCAGAATCATTCTTGACTACAAAAGCAGGACATATTGACCACATTCGGCCGGATAAAAGAAAATATTTGATAACTTTGCGATAGTAAAAGCCGTTTGTGATTTATCTGGGATTTTCATTGAACGATATTTTCCAAACAACTTCGAAAGTTTATTATCTTTTTAACAAATAAATGATCTTATGAGAAAGCAAATTATGTCGTTTTTGCTGGTTGCATTTTTAGGTTCTATTACCACTTATGCAGCAGGGCCAATAATCAAAAACATGGGTGAGTCCAAATACTGCGTTCAGGTGGGAAATGTATCAATGACAATTGATGCTGCCGCAGGAGCAAAGATTCTTTCCTATAAGTACAATGATTCGGAAATAATATCTCAATCCCCAATGAGAGAAGCATTCGGAAGCACCTTCTGGACAAGTCCTCAGAGAGAGTGGAACTGGCCTCCGGTTCAGGAATATGATAAAGATCCATATACTGTCGAACAAACTTCTTCTTCGTTAATTATGACCGGTCAGGTATCTCAAAGATTCAAATATCGTATCCGTAAGGAATTCAAGGCCGATGAAAAAGACAATGCCATAGTCATCACATACTCCATAATTAATGAATCTGAAGAAACAAGAAAAGTAGCTCCTTGGGAAGTTACCCGTGTTAACAATGAAGGCATAATCTTTTTTGATGCACCTTCAGAAGCAATAACACCGGCAAATCGCATCCCATTTACACAGGAATATGGTGTATCATGGTATAAGACAGATGAGGGGAAGGCAAACCGTAAAATAAATGCTGACGGTAAGGGCTGGCTTGCGTATTGCGCAAACAACCTGCTTCTTGTTAAAAAGTTTGATGATTTGACTGCTTCTCAACCTGCTCCTAATGAGGCTGAAATACAGGTTTATGTAAACAGTGGTAAGACCTATATCGAATTGGAAAACCAGGGTGTCTACAATGAATTGAAACCCGGTGAATCCCTTTCATATACCGTTAGATGGTATCTGGTACCTGCCAAATCCGAATCAATTCCATCAAAAAAGATGCTATCAAAAGTCAGGAAGCTTATCAAATAACCTGAACAATATGCTGAAAATTGGAGAGCGGCAATTTACTCACCAAGAAATACACAAAAATATTAGTAGAGAATATATTGGCAAGAGAACTGTTAGGAGACAATTTCCACTAATTAGGGCAAGGTTTTATTGTTAAGAAGTCCTAAATTTGAGAATTAGCTACTTAAGTTGAAAAAATACTCACTTTATATACTCTGCCACCTCACCATTATTTAATGGCTTTATTTCTTGTAAGGCCTTATACCCTCTCTTCTCCATAATTTTCATGAGCACTTTCAGGAACATCACATGACTGACAACAATACAGTCCTCGTTTTTATCCTCAATCATATCAAGGAACTTATTAGCCCTTTCGTTTGTTTCTTTCCGGGTCTCATTCTGGGTTCTCAGATTGAGTATGCTCTTCAGTAAAGCAAATCTGTGGCACATTCTTACAGGTAAGCGAAAATAAATGAAACTCGATCCCTGCAGATCAATCTCATCAATCAAACTGGTACTTATTATAGTCTTATTACCTTTAAAATACTTTGCAGTTTCCCGGGTTCTGGATAAAGAACTTGTATATACTTTTTCAATCGGAAAATCCAGTTCTCTGACGTTTATAACCGGACTGTTGTTGTAATTCTTTAGAGCTTCGATGTATTCCATGTGATTATAGTCTTTCTCCCAGCGGAAATCAACCTTAAAATGCCGTATAAGTAAGATCCTCATAAATAGTTTTTTATCTGACTTACATTTATCTAAAGATACTGCTTTTAGATAAATAAATCTGCCCTCGGAATCCATCTCCGGGGGCTTTCTCTTTCGTAGAGGATATCCTGTCGATTTTTTACCTGACGTGTCCCTGATATATAGGTACTATAAGGTCATATTAGGTCAAAGTGATAGTAAAGTGCCACTTGGAGGTTTATGCCCTTATTTACACCCTATATACAGTTTACATTGGAAGATTTCAAAATAAATTTGACTTTGGCTTTTTGGTGGTATAACTTTACTATATACAACTATAATCATGAAAAAGTATCTTCTTGTATTAATATCAGGATTGATATTCACGTCCTTAACGGGTCAGGAGAATCGAAAATCAGAAACCGTGCAGACTATAACTATTGAAGAACTTCGCGATCACATATATTATTTAGCATCAGATGAACTGGAAGGACGCCTTCCTGGGACTCCTGGTATTGAAAAGGCTATGGAATATGCTGTCACACAATTCCGGCAGGCAGGATTAATCCCGTTCCACCTATCCAGTGATTCCAGGTTATCTTATTATCAGGATTTGACAGTTAACAAGTATTTACCGCATCCGGATAACCAAATTAAAATAATCAGAAATACTGGTGAACGTACTTTTACTTTTGAGGATAATTACATTATAGGATATGACAACAATTTTGAAATAAGAGAAATAGCCGGAGGATTGGCTTTTATCGGTTATGGGATCAGAGAACCAGCTTATGGGATTGATGAATACAAGAATATTGATGTAAAGGGGAAGTGGGTTGTCACCCTGCCCTATACTGAAGAGCTTCCGGAATACATAAGAAAAAAAATTCCCCAGGGATTGTTGCAGAAATATCAAAAAAGCAGCCTGGCAAGGCTGCTGAATAAATTGCAGAATGCTTTTGATGCCGGTGCAATTGGATTAATTGAAGTATCAACCAGTTCTTACACTACTGATCGTTGGAAAAGAATTGCCCTTTCAAACCGTGTTCACTACAATATCCCCGGGTTAAGCAATCTGGATTTTGGTGAAAAATGCCCTTTGGTAAAGTTGGACTCTGCTATGACTGATTATTTGTTCAATCAGGAAAAATACAATCCGGTGAGAAACAAAGGTTCGTATAAATCTTTTTTATTTGAGAATGCTGAATTCAGGTTAAAGAAAGAATATGAAATCTTACCCATCAAAACGGCAAATGTTGTGGCATTGATTGAAGGCTCTGATCCAAACCTTAAAAATGAATATATTGCATTAACTGCACACATAGATCATTTGGGAATTGATGGAAATGAAATCTTTAACGGTGCTGATGATGATGCAAGCGGATGTGCTTCAGTATTTGAAATTTCAGAGGCACTGGCAAAATCCAAACTTAGAAGGTCTGTAATATGCATATTATTTACAGGAGAGGAATTTGGTTTGCTCGGTTCATACTACTTTACAGAAAATCCGCCAGTTACATTAAAAAATATCATTGCTGACGTTAATATTGATATGATTGGTCGTCCTGATACAGTTCCGAACGAATTCAGCAGTGTCGGGGCTGACAGAATCAATCCTAAACTGAAGGAGATTATTAATGCAGTAAATAAGAAAACCTCTGACTTTATTTTAGACACAGTTAACCATAATAACGATTTTATGAGAGGGGACCAATATACTTTCCATTTAAAGAGAATCCCTTCCGTCATGTTTACATCACTTGAACATGATGATTATCATACTCCTGCTGATGATCCTGAGAAGATTGATTACGAGTTTTTACAGAAAAGCTGTCAGTTGATATATGAAATTATCTTAGAACTTGCAAACGGAGATATTAACCTGATAGATCAGGGGTTTAATTGAACTATTTCAAGGTATTCGACAAACAAGCAACCATCAGGGGAGTCAATATCGTTAACACGGGGCATGAATTTTAAGTGAGATAAAAATTTGTCGATAGCCCCCGCCCTCAAATAAGCATTCTTTTTTGCGACATTGAATAAAAAATACGTCAAGTTGTTACCTCCCTCGTAACAAAAGCATTTGAGATAAAATTGCCAGAAGGGCATTTAAATCGAGTTCTCACAATGCGTTAACTTTGCATTAAAAGGTTAGTTTATGAACAAACAGGAATGAGAAAGTGCGGCAAGATATAAATCAAAAGGGCTTGCATTATCGCAAACCCTCATCTTTTCTTTGTCGGGGTGATCCGACTTGAACGGACGACCCCTTGCACCCCATGCAAGTGCGCTAGCCAACTGCGCCACACCCCGATATATTCTTTTGACTATTTATCGCCTCTCTGGGACGACCCTTCCGCTTTAGGCGGAATGCGCTAGCCAACTGCGCCACACTTATTAATCAGGCCGCTCCATTAACATAATAGTATTCTATTTACTTTAGTCTCAGCCTGAATTTTAAACCTTCGCAAAATTAATCAACAATTCCAATTTAGCAAAAGAGTATGCCAACCCTTAAAAAAATCCTTTTTTCGTTGTCTAAATAAGGTTAAATCAGTATATTAACCGGCAGAATATTATACCACCGATGCTGCCCATATCTTTTCACTTAACTTATGGAAAGGATTTTCCACACTTTGCGATAACTTCGTAAGAAACCTCTGACGAGCACCCTCATCTGATTCACCAACTTTCTTTGCAACCCAGGTATAGGCATTTATTCTTACAAAGCCAGACTGATTATCAGCCTTAAAATGTCTTACTTTTTTCATAGCTATATTTTTTATGGTTGAAGGAAATTCTATTGTGAATTATGATTATTGTAAATACTCAAGATAATAGTAACTTGTAAAAGCGAATCCATTCTCGCGCAGCCACCTCCGTAATGCCTTGGCTACCTTCCTGCGCTTTATCAAAACCTTCCCGGTTATCTCCGAACTTATCTCATAAATTGCTTTCATGATATCTGATTTAAAGTTCTATTGTAAAAATAAACTGAAGGAGAAATAAAAACAAATAGCAAGTTCCCATTTAATGGACATTTACGACGACAATGCCCATGCTTCGTCAAAATAATCAGTGATGTTATTAATTTTTATCATGATCTCATACTCTTATATGTTCAGTTAGTCAAAAACAGATCATTATTGACTAACAAAAGCCGGGATTCATGAAACATATATAATGAGGTGATTTATATTACTGATTATCAGAGTAATATTATATATTTTCTGGAATAATTTATATATGGATTGTTTTGACGAATGCAACAAAAACAAGAGTATATTTTTCAATATTTCTCTCCCCGCAGTAACTTTAATGCTAAAAAATCTTCACCAATTGTCTTTTTTGATTTTTATGATAATTATATTTTATGAGTATCAGGAATCATTAATACTATTTACAAAATCGCTTGAAAATCAATTTATCTACCCCTACCCCAAGGGGAGTAAATTGATTTTCTTCGCTCCCCTTGGGGCCGGGATAGACGAAGAAAATCAATAAAATATTGTGTATGATTCCTGATACTCATATAATATTTATTACTCAAAGGAAAGAGGTCATATTGAATATATGGATGTCCATGTTGCACCAAGAAGCCTCTATCTGAGCCAGCTTAAAGACCGGCTTGGAATTGATGCTGTTATGAATATTGCAGGCGAGAACCAGTTCAAACAGACTACCCTGGGTAATCCTTTACAGGTTTTCTGATCCTTACTTATTTGTTTATCCTGAGTAAGCCAAGGAATTCATTAAGGAAGAAGGTGTTATCGTGTATCCCGGAGAATCTCCCGGCCCCCGGGCCAAAAGAAAATATCGGCACCATCACACCTGTATGGCTGCCACTCTCGATAAAATTTGAGATCACTTTATGGCTTTTCATGTCACCACCGGGTAATGTAAGTCCACCTGTCTCATGGTCGGCTGTGACAATAATAAGGGTATTCCCGTTTTTTTCGGCGAAATCCTTTGCGACACTTATTGCCATATCAAGATCGATAACCTCAGTGACAGTATAAGGAAAATCTTTTGCATGGGCTCCCCAGTCGATCATGGATCCTTCAACCATCAGGAAAAATCCATCCTTATCGAGGCTTAAAGTCTCAATAGCTTTCGAAGTCATCTGGGCAAGCATGCCTTCACGCCCTTCCATTGCCTTTGGCATATGCTCCTTTGCCAGGAGCCCTGCAATCTTCTGTGATCCGGATCTTTTAAGATCATCAATATTATAGACTACATCATATCCCATTTTCTTCAGATCAACAGTCAGATCAGCGCCGTCTTTTCTGTTCCGGAAATGATCTTCACCACCTCCTATGAAAACATCAACTGTCCCATTAAGAAAATCCTTTGCCAGATCCTCATAATTTCCACGACCTGAGTTGTGTGCAACAAAGGATGCCGGCGTTGCATGAGTGATGGCAGATGTACTAAGTACACCTGTTGCCAGACCGTTTCTATGTGCTATCTCAGTTATTGAAGCAACAACAGTTGAATCGGGGCCCATACCGATCATACCATTCTTTGTTTTTACTCCGCAGGCTATAGCCGTCCCTCCTGCTCCTGAATCGGTTACATAATTATCTGATGAATTAGTCTTGCTGAATCCTGAATACGGAAATGATTCGAGAGTCAGGGGTGATCCGCTCATGCTCATCCCTGCATAAACCTGAGCTGTACCCATGCCGTCACCAATGAATAAGATAATATTACGGACTTTCGGCCGGCGAACAGCTGATTTATTTATGTCCTGCCAGGAACATCCCGATGAAAGAATGATAAGGATTACGAGTGTCTTATATAAAAGTTTTTTCATGATGATTTGTTTAAACATTATATACCTCAATGAAATAAACATTGGAGAATTCAATTTGTTAAGTGGTTTTTTGTTAAACCCCTGCTGACAAATGTAATTTTTTTTACTGTATAATTAAATCCTGCGCAAAACTATGTCATCCGTCAACCCGGAACAACCATTCGTTGACCGGCTCTTTTCCGGCTTTATATAATAACATACTTTCGATATGAAGTTTGATTTGAATGACTTCAGAAAGAAAAGAAAATATAGACAGTAAAAGACGTTTTTTGAAATTAACTAATTAATTCTTCAAGCCATGAAAAAGATTTTATTTGCAGTTTTACTGCTCGGTTTTTGTTCCGCTACATTTGCACGGAATGTTGTTGCAGAAGGTAAGACATTTTCTGCAATGGGCGACTATAAGATTGAAACAACCGACAATCCTATTCTTATGAAAGGACAGGATTGCAAGGCTTATCTTGTCAGCTATGCCAATTCTCCCCTGGAAGTAACAGTTGTTGTATGCAAGGACCGTAAATGCAAAAGATTTGTTGTCCTCTCCGACAAACTCTCAGTACAGTATGTATGCAACCAGGACTATTTCGGTGTTGAAAGACTCGATAAATCATTCGAAGAGGAAGGTTATGCAACCAACGATGCTGAACTCAACAAGCTTGAATACTTCCATCAGAAAGTGTTAGGTCCCGGACAGAAAGGCGACCTTGAAGCCACTCAGCTTGTTGCTGCTTATTTCCCATTCCTGCTCAACAATACAGACGATAATTCTGCTGCAAGGTAGGTATGTATTCAAAAGGCCGTCCGGCCACGTTTTAGGTTTTTAATTAATCGGCGAAGAGGGACCTGTTCAGGTCCCTTTTTGTATGGATAAATGTTTAGGGGATTTAAAGGCTGGAGCTAACCCTTGAACCTTGACATGTGTATAAGAAAAAGATCCTTCCTGTTCCTTGATATAGGTATCTGTTCCCCGTCCTGCATTTCAATATAACCTCCCTCCTTCCTTATGAATTTCCTGACAAACTTAAGGTTTATCAGATGTGAATTATGTGAACGGAAGAAGTAACGGTCACTCAGCAGTTCCTGGAATTCCTTAAGGTGCTTTGATACAAGTATCTTACGGTTGCCGGCAAGATAGAGCCAGGAATAGCTCCTGTCAGCTTCAATCCTTATTATCTCTTTGGGATTCAGATATTCCATGCCATCCGAAGTCGGGATAGCCAGGCGGGAGGGCGTTCCTGACTTAAGGTTCTCCAGCAGCACCTTAATGCTTTCACCAGTCTCATATTTTGAGTCAGATCGTTTCTGGATCACCTTACTGACAGCTTCAAGGAATTCGGTTATATTGATAGGTTTTAAGATGTAATCCACAGCGCTGAATTTGATAGCCTTGATAGCATAGTGGTTAAATGCCGTGATAAAAATTACATCAAATTTCTTATCCGGGAATTCCTCAAGAAGATCGAATCCGGAACCGGCCGGCATCTCAACATCCAGAAAGATCAGATCAGGCCTGGTTTCCTGAATAGTTGCCACACCCTGTGAAACATTATAAGCTTTGCCTACCACTTCAAGATCAGGGCAATATTCTGCAATGATGGAAGTTATAAAATCCACCGCGTTTGCTTCATCGTCCACTACTACTGCCTTCAGTTTCCTGCTCATGTCATTATCGGTATGTTGATCTGTACACGTGTTCCTTCAGGTTCGCCCTTATCATTTTTAAGATCTGTGTAAACTGTCTTCAGGCTGGTTCCATAAAGCTCATTTACAAGATCAAGCCTTGAAGAAACAATCCTGGTCCCCATTGAATTATGGTTGCCGTTCTTCTGTTTTGTCCTCTCACTTGCTGCCTCTCTGCCAATTCCGTTATCCTCTATTGTACAGATAATATGATCACTATTAAGTCTAAGATCGATTTTAACGAATCCCTTGTCAGCTTTTGGCATCAGACCATGGCAGATTGAATTCTCAACGTAAGGCTGAATGAGCATTGTGGGGATCTTGAATAGAAGTGTGTCGATCTCCTCATCGACAATAATATTATAATCAAACCTGTCTTTGAATCTTAAAGATTCAAGTTCCAGATAAAGATGTAAAGCGTCCAGTTCGTCCCGAAGCGGAATTGAAGTATGATTTGAGTTCTCAAGGACTTTCCGCATAAGGCTCGAAAACTTTGTAAGATAAGTATTAGTAGCCAGCTTATCATGCTGGTACATATAATACTGTATGGAATTGAGCGTGTTGAAAATGAAATGAGGGTTCATCTGCTGACGCAGATTAGCCTGTGTAAGTTCGGAAATTTTTCGGTTCATTTCACTCATTCTTCGTCTGTCCTTAAGCTTGGATTCCCTGAAAAGCAGTAACCCAATAATAACTGCAAGAATAAAAAACCCCAGGATCCCGGCATTAAGAAGCCTGTTATTCTTTAATCTCAGGGAAAGAAGTGCGACCTCCTTATTATGCATGTCTGCTTCATATCTCACTCTGGCCTCCGTTAAGCCCTGGGAACTTCTTCTTATGATAACTGAATCATTGAATTGTTTAAAAAGGACAAAACTCTTAAAGGCATTAATTGTATCACGTTCTGCAAGATAAAGCTGATGCATGTCATTATAAACCCATGACAGTGTGTACCAGTCTGATACCTTATTTGCCTGTTCAATTGATTGCTGATAGTATTTGATCGCCTTTACATGGTTCCCAAGATCGCGGTTAATTGTACCCAGGTTACCATAGGAGTTTGCAGAAATACTTATTTGATTTCCTAATTTACTGTATTTAAGAGAACGTTCATATGAAACAATTGAGGAATCAAACATATTCTCACGGTAATAATTCCAGCCTATATTTGCAGATGCAAATGCAGCATAGAAGTTATTGTCCTTGATCAGGGCAAGTTCTACGCATCTCCTTAGTATAGAATCGGCTTTCCTGAAATCACGTTGTTTATCAGTAAGTGACGTACCAAGCAGCAATAATGCATCCATTACCGCCATTGTATCGCCTTCAGCGTACCCCGCATCTGCCATCAGACGGAGATTTTTCCTGTAATTGTTAAGGTCCTCAGCCGCATTATAAACATTTGCCTGCCCTCTGTAACTCATCGGGATTATTCCCTTCAGCTTATGTTTCTGTGCGAGATCTATACCCGCATTGAAGCTTTCTATGCTTTCCTTGAAGAATCCGGTCCGCTGATAATACCGTCCAAGAAAGTTTAAAGTCCTTGCCTGTACTTCATACTCTTTCGAGCCCTCCGATTTCTCCAGGGCCAGATTGCCCTGTTCTTCTGCACTGCTGTAATCGCCCGACTGAAAAAAGTACTCGGCTTTAAGAAGATGCAGACTGGAAGGACAATCTATCTTTCTTTTTTCGCACAGGAGAGTGGCTGAGTCCAGATAGGCATCAACCTCCTGCAGCTTGCCTTTCGATTTTTCCAGAAGTTCCCGGGCCATTCCGATAAAATGATCCAGCTTCTCTTCATCATCAGGAGCAATTGTTGACCTTATAATTCCTGCTGGTGTACCGGTCTTAACAACGGTTGCATTAACAGCACCAAACGGCAGGAAAACTGAAATAAATAACACAATAATTGCTTTCATGTTCATTATCAGTTATAAGCCGTACTGCAAAATTAAGAAATAAGGGCCGATCAGGGTACCATTATGCCTTATTTTAAAAATACAGCTTTTTATCCGTTTAAATATACGATAACAGTTTATTAAAACATGTTCCCATTTTACCGATTGCAGTTCCTGGTTAACGGATGACATTATGCGGTTCCAATTATTTTGATAGGCGCTGCGGACATGTTTTTAAGTGATTTATTTATTAGATTTTCAACAAACTCGTTTTTTCTTTTGACTATTGCACTTTTCCTCTATATTTACCGGTGATTGTAAAAAGTAACTCCCTGTAAAATTTGGATACTGAAATTACTGTAATAGGGGCCGGAGTTGTAGGTCTGGCGACAGGTGAAAAGCTAACGGAATTATCGGCGGAGGTTTTCATTATCGAGAGACATCCCACTTTCGGTCAGGAGACGAGCAGCAGAAACAGTGAAGTTATTCATGCAGGGATCTATTATCCTGAAGGCACCCTCAAGGCAAGACTGTGTGTTGAAGGAAAATCTCTTCTTTATGATTATTGCTCCCGGTATGATATTCCTCACAATAAATGCGGCAAGCTCATCGTCGCCACAACTCCTGAGGAAATCCCCCGGATAGAATCATTAAGACTTAGTGCGCAAAAAAATGGCGTTGATCTTGAAATGATAGATGCGTCCCGCATTGCTCAGATGGAACCCGCTGTTTATGGCCTGAAAGCGTTATACTCTCATACCACAGGGATCATAGACACTCATTCGCTTATGAAAAGGTTTGAAACCAATATCCTGAATAACGGGGGTCATATCGTTTACGGCTCTGAAGTTACCGGAATTATTAAGATTAACGGAGGTTATGAGGTTACCGTTCTTGAAGCTGACAATACATCATATAGTTTTACAACGAGGATCCTTATTAATTCAGGAGGTCTTGCTTCTGACAGGATATCAGCCATAGCAGGGATTAAAGACGATGATCTTTCGCTTCGTTTTTGCAAAGGAGAATACTTCAGGGTCCGCCCTCCGAAAAACAAACTGATAACAAGGCTCGTCTACCCGGTTCCCTGTAATAATCTTGAAGGTGTAGGCATACATGCTACAATTGAGACAGGAGGCGGGTTAAAGCTTGGTCCGGATGTAACTTATATCGATTCCGGAACGTATAATTATAAAATGACCCCTTCGAAACAGGAGTTATTCTGGAAATCGGCCAGGAAATACCTTCCATCCCTCGAATATGATGATCTTGTACCGGAAATGGCCGGAATAAGGCCCAAATTGCAGGGTCCCGGTGAACCTGTAAAGGATTTTTACATCAGGGAAGAAAGCGACAGGGGCTTAAAGGGATTCATTAATCTTATTGGGATCGAATCACCCGGTTTGACGTCCTGCATCTCCATAGCAAATTATGTGGCAAATCTTATCCGAATTTGAAAATTATATTCTAAATTCGGTAATTCTTTTTTCGTAAAACACTAAATAAAGATAAAATGAAATCACTTATCAATTCCAGGAGATTATTAGCTGTTGCTTTTCTCACTGCTTCGCTGTTAAACCTCTACTCTCAGAATAAAACAAATGACACATATGTGCCGGAAGTCGGACAAAGGGGAAAAGACGTTGTCTGGGTACCGACTCCTCAGGTACTTGTTGACACAATGCTTTCCATTGCCAGAGTCACACCGAAGGATTTTGTCATCGACCTTGGTTCGGGTGATGGCCGTACTGTTATAACAGCAGCCAAAAGAGGTGCGCAGGCGATGGGAGTTGAATTCAATCCGGATATGGTGGCTCTTTCAAGAAGGAATGCCGAACAGGCCGGAGTAACGGCGAGAGCTCAGTTCGTTGAAGGTGATCTTTTCCAGGCCGATCTGTCAAAGGCAACAGTAATTACAATGTTCCTTCTGCCGGAGATCAATCTTAAACTAAGACCCAAGCTTCTCGATCTGAAGCCTGGTACAAGGATTGTATCAAATACTTTTACAATGGGTGAATGGGAACCCGATCTCGAAGTGAACACTCCTGATAACTGGAACAGCTGGAATACAGCACTCTTGTGGATCATCCCTGCCAAAGTTGAAGGATCGTGGAAAGTCGGAAATGACGAACTTAACCTGACACAGGAATTTCAGTTCGTACGCGGGACATTCACTTCAAACGGCAAAACGACTGCTATCTCAGACGGCAGGCTTAACGGCAGTGAGATCGTATTTACTGTCGGAAACACCAAATATATGGCCAGGGTTGACGGGAATAATATGCGGGGAACAGCAGCCAACACATCCAGTAAATGGGATTGGGTAGCTGTTAAGAAATAGCAAACAGAGTTAGCGCACTTTACTGTTGATAAGTTTCTGAAGCGCTGCCATTTCGTCACGATACCTTGCAGCTTCAATGAAATCAAGTTCTGAGGCTGCTTTTTCCATTTTTTTACGGGCCTGATCCATAGCTTTTTGCAAAGCTTCGGCATTCATGTATTTTATTACCGGATCAGCAGCAATATCAGTATGCTCGGGTTCAACATAAGCTTTCACTGCAATGCCTTTCTTACTGAGGCCGGCAAGTATGGCTCCTGTCTTACGTACTATCTGAGCAGGAGTTATGCCCATCTTATCGTTGTATTTCAGCTGCTTATCCCTCCTCCTGTTGGTCTCATTTATCGTTAACTGCATGCTTCCCGTTATCGTATCAGCGTACATTATGACCTTGCCGTTGATATTCCTTGCAGCTCTTCCCGCTGTCTGTGTCAGTGACCTCGCTGACCGGAGGAACCCTTCCTTATCAGCATCAAGTATTGCTACAAGCGATACTTCAGGAAGATCCAGTCCCTCTCTCAGAAGGTTCACTCCTACAAGCACGTCAAAAGCTCCTGTTCTCAACCCTTCCATTATTTCGATCCGTTCAAGAGTATCAATATCCGAATGAATGTAACGGCATCTTATATCAAAACGAAGAAGGTATGACGAAAGTTCTTCAGCCATCCTTTTTGTAATAGTCGTTACAAGGGTCCTCTCTCCTGATTGAGCTCTGTCCCTAATTTCCTTCATTAGGTCATCGATCTGGTTAAGACTCGGCCTGACTTCTATTGGAGGATCAAGCAGACCGGTAGGGCGGATGACCTGATCAACGAAGACTCCCTCGCTTTTCTCAAGTTCGTAGTCGGCGGGGGTCGCACTGACAAAAATAACCTGATTTGTAAGGGATTCGAATTCCTCTATCCTCATCGGCCTGTTGTCGAGAGCTGCAGGCAGACGGAACCCATATTCAACAAGCGTCTGCTTCCTGGAATGATCACCCCCGAACATACCTCTTATCTGTGGTATGCTGACGTGGCTCTCGTCAATCACAGTTATGAAATCGTCGGGAAAATAATCAAGCAGGCAGAAGGGTCTTGTTCCTGGCTGCCGTCCGTCAAAATAACGCGAGTAATTCTCAATACCGCTGCAATATCCCAGTTCCTTTATCATCTCAATGTCATACAAAACCCTCTGTTCAAGTCTTCTTGCTTCCTCTTTCTTGCCGATATCGTTAAAATATGTCACCTGCCTTACAAGATCATTCTGGATATCTATTATCGCCTGATTGATCCTGTCGCGGGTTGTAACGAAGATATTTGCTGGATAGATTATATACTCATCCAGATCGCTGAGCCGGTTACCTCCAATCGGATCGAAGGTGCTTATCTCTTCGACAGTGTCGCCGAAAAAAATAACACGTATACCGATATCAGCATATGCCGGGTAGATATCAACCGTATCTCCGCGAACCCTGAATGTACCATGCCTGAATTCCAGCTCATTCCTCGAATAGAGGCTGTCGACGAGCTTCCTGAGGAACTGGTTCCTTCCAAAATTGCGTCCCCTGATAACATGAACCGTGTTTGAATGGAAATCGTCGGGATTACCTATACCGTAAAGACATGATACTGAAGAAACTACAATGACATCCTTTCTGCCAGAGAGCAGGGATGAAGTGGCGCTCAGGCGAAGCTTCTCAAGATCTTCATTGATTGAGAGGTCTTTTTCTATGTAAGTATCTGTGACGGGCAGGTATGCTTCAGGCTGGTAATAATCGTAATATGATACAAAATATTCAACGCAGTTTTCAGGGAAGAACTGCCTGAACTCACCATAGAGCTGTGCAGCGAGGGTTTTATTATGACTGAGGACGAGAACAGGTTTGTTTATTTTTTCGACAACGTTGGCTATTGTAAAGGTTTTACCAGAGCCGGTAACGCCGAGGAGAGTCTGGTACCTGATACCTTTTCTCAGTCCGTCAACCAACTGTTCAATAGCTTCGGGCTGATCACCCGTGGGGACAAAATCTGATACCAGTTTGAAATCCATTAAAACGGGAATTTAGAAATTAACTGACAAAGGTATTAAAGTAGAAGGAAAAAATTTAACTGGAGTTCAAAAGAAAAGAGGTGTCCTTATGAGACACCTCTCTCCAACCATAAAATTTAATTTTCAACCTAAATAACCCTTTAATAACCTGCTTCTTGAAGTATGTCTTAAGCGTCTTATTGCTTTTTCCTTGATCTGGCGGACCCTTTCGCGGGTAAGGCCGAACTTCTCCCCTATTTCTTCCAGGGTCATTTCCTGGCAGCCTATTCCGAAGAAAAACCTTATTATGTCTCTTTCTCTTTCTGTAAGTGTAGCAAGGGCTCGGTATATCTCTCTTGACAGAGACTCATCCATAAGGAGCTTATCAGCTACCGGTGAGTCAGAATTTGTAAGTACGTCGAGGAGACTGTTGTCCTCTCCTTCAATGAACGGAGCATCGACAGAGACATGACGGCCTGAGACTTTCAGGGTATCGGTAACCTTTTCCTTCGGGAGTTCAAGCACATCAGCAAGCTCTTCGGGAGAAGGGGTGCGTTCATTCTCCTGTTCGAATTTCGAGAAAGCTTTATTGATCTTATTCAGTGAGCCGACCTGGTTTAGCGGCAACCTTACTATCCGTGATTGCTCGGCCAGTGCCTGAAGTATAGATTGCCTGATCCACCAGACAGCGTATGAGATGAACTTGAATCCCCTTGTTTCATCAAATTTCTCAGCAGCTTTAATGAGGCCTAGATTACCTT